>Ga0308309_10000147_pt1 | contig 58817 bp, 47 predicted proteins | sample HubBroMetageWFT5_FD_192491 | JGI IMG/M metagenome (GOLD analysis project Ga0308309, IMG submission 192491) | Warmed and freeze-thawed soil microbial communities from the Hubbard Brook experimental Forest, New Hampshire - Hubbard Brook CCASE Soil... | ecosystem: Environmental > Terrestrial >...
CACGGAACTGACCAGCCGACTCGATCCCATCACCTCCAACTTTACGTATGTCCGCTGGCTCGGCGATCGCAAAGGGATCGAAGAGCAAACCAAAGTGTGGAACAGGACCATCGTTGACCGCCGCGCCGCGCTGTCAGGCTGGGTGGACTACTGTTACCAAACCACGCGACGCGGCATCAAAGTCTACGCCTACGCGAATAATCACTACGCCGGCCATGCTCCCGCCACTGTCGCGTTGTTCCTGGAGCTATGGGAAAAGCAGAAAAAAATTCCTGACGCCGCCTGCACTCGTGGCTGCGACTTGAGTAATATAGTGAAAGAATGAACGAGCTCTTCAAACAAGCGATGTCGCTTTCCCTGCTGGGCAAGTGCATCGCCGCGATTGTCGGCATCCTGCTGATTCATGCCGGCTTTCGTGCGCTCGAACAAACTCTGCCCCGCCACTTTGGCCGCGTTGATGAACGCTATCGAGTGCGCAAGTTCGTCGTCTTTTCCGGATACATAGCGATTCTTCTTTTCGTCTCCATCCTCTTTGAAGATCGCCTGGGCCGCCTCAGCTTTGCCCTCGGTGTGGCCGGCGCTGGCGTGGCGGTCGCTCTGCAAGATGTGTTGTCCAGTATTGCGGGCGCGTTCACCATCGGATTTTCGAAGCTCTACACGGTCGGAGACAGAGTTCAGATCGGCGATACCCGCGGCGACGTGATTGATATCAGTCTGCTGCGCACCACCTTGATGGAAGTCGGCAGCTGGGTCGGCCGCGACCTGTACAGCGGCCGGATCGTGCGCATTCCCAATAACGCCGTGTTGAAAGGTTCGGTTTTCAACTACTCTCAAGGATTCCGCTTCATTTGGGACCAGATTAAAGTCGTGCTTACCATTACCAGCGATCCAGCCCTGGCCCGGGCCATGCTGCTGCGCGTAGCCAAAGAGGTGATTGGCGAGTACCTGGTCGAGGCGCAAAACTCCTGGAACGCGGTGAGTGAAGACTATCGCACCGAAAACCCTCCTATCGAGCCGGTCGTCGCACTCGCGGTGAATGCCGCCTCTTTGGAGTTTACCGTCAACTACGTGGTGGACTACACGCAGCGCACCACGATGCTGGATCGCCTGTTCACGAGGATTGTCGATGAAGTCGCGAATAGCAACGGCCGCCTCGCATGGGCGTCGTCGGGAGTCACCGTAATCAATCAGCCGCCGGCGCTCGATCCGACGATGACCGGTCCGTCACCAGCCCTCCCCAGCGCCCGCCGCGCTAGCGAATCCCGCTAAGCGCTGCGCGAACAAATTCCGATTCGCGGCCCTCGGACTCCCTGCTATGGTTTCGCCTCAGCAATATTCCGGACGTGAATCATATCCGAACGCCCATCCAAAACGCCTGTAACCACTACATCCTTCCCAAAGTATTTCTGCGCCTGCGCTTGGTCGTCCAGGTGGTACCACGCTTCCTTGACATCGTCGCGCAGAATGAATCGGTCACCATTCTGCGAAACAATTTTGCCCGTAAACGTGGCGACCGAAGTTTCATCGCCAGGCTGTCGATGCAGAAACACAGGCGTTGCAATAGAAGCTCGGAGTTGATTCGATAGCCCACCCGCAATCAATAAAGCGGCGCCAGAAAGGACCAAGAGCGTGCGGCGAAAAACTGAAGTTTTAGGCACAACCCACCTCGCAAAGAAATTGGGCTGGCGAACCAAATCATAGTAGCCGCAACAAAAATCTCCCCTCGGGTATTCCCTGTAAATGAGGACCGAGCAGGACTGTACGGCATTAAGTCAGGAAAAATGGAAGTTGGAAAACGCTGCAAAAGTTCGCAGGGAAAAATTGGAAGCCGCTGGATAAAAACGCGTACCTTCGCTCCTGCCCGGAGCGTGTTACACGGCTTGCGTCGTCACGAATTTTCCAGGAGAGCGAAGTCGATATCTACGGCAGCGCGGAAGGCGCGAGGCCTGCTTGCCGAGCGGCGTCTTCATTCTCGCCCAGCGCGTTCTGCAGCTGGTTGGCGCGCTCATCGAGGCTTTGCATCCGGTTGGTGGTAAGGTTGCCGCCCCATTGCGGCGTGGGCGGCAGCAGCACAATCCCCTGCGCCGCCGCTTGGCTGGACATGTCCGCCAGTTGGTTCCGCACTCCGTCAAGCTTGCCGATCAGCTCACTCTGTCGTTCCAGCAACGCCGCTCGTTCCTGTCCCGCGCTGAGCGGCTTGCGCGCGGCCTGCAGAACCTCGGATGGGTCCTGAATCACCGCGGGCGGCATGCCATTTTGCGCCGCGGCATCCTGCAGGTCGCTGATCTGCTGCTCGATTTCCTGGCTACGCGCCGCGAGCTGCTGGATCGCGTTATCCGTGGTAATGCCTTCGCACGGAGCGCCGAATTGCAGACCGACGGTCACGCCGGCATCCGACCCAGTCTCGCGGAAATCGCGCAACCTTGCTTGCCTCGCGCTGATGCTCTCCAGTTCCGCGTACAGCGATTCGACCTGCCCCGCGTACCACACCGGATTATTTTCGCGGCTCGGCGGCGCGCTGGCAACGCCCCCCGCGCTCACAGCGCTGGAAACTGCCGCTGGCCGTCGCGCCACCGGCGGCGTGTAAGCGCTCGCCGGATAACTCTGCGAGTCGCTCGCCGACGCTTGCGCCTTCGGCCACATCTGGTCAATATCGTCATTGGTGTACACTTTCTTTTCGCGGTCCGGCCGAGCGGCCTTGGCAGCGGGTGCAGTCGGCGCGGTAGGCAGCACGCTGGACGCCGTCGCGCCGGACGGCGCCGCAGGCTTGTCGTCGCCCGATGCAAATGCCGGCGCTGCAAGTACGCAAGAAAGAGCCGCGGCGAGAACTGCCGGGAAAAGCGAAACTGCACGAATCGAGCTGGGCATGGACGTACCTCCGTCCCTCAGAGGCGGTAGTATCGCACGCAGCCCGAACAGATGTAAATAAGGTCTTATCCCCAGCTCGGCCCTGGGACGGACGTGCAGCAATTTTCGATCTTATAGCAACAACCACAAAGGGAGCCCCATGAAACTAGATCGGAAAAAGACAGCAATGCTCACGCTCGACATCCAAAAAGGCATTTTCGGCTTCGTCCCCGCCGCCGACTCCGTCGTCCCCAACGCCAGCAAAGCGGTAGAATTCGCCCGCCAGAAACAATTCCACGTCATCCACGTAGGCCTGGGCTTTTCCGCCGGCCATCCAGAAATTCCCGACACCGAATCCCGCTTCAAGCGCCTCAAAGAAAACAATCTCTTCGTAATCGGCACACCCTCCGCCGCATTCCACAGCGCGGTCGGTCGCCCCGAAGATCTCATCGTCTATAAACAGCGTGTCGGCGCATTCTCCGAAAACCAGCTGCACCTGATCCTGCGCTCCCGCGCCATCGAAAATCTCGTGTTCTTCGGAATTTCCACCAGCGGCATCACGCTCTCCACGCTGCGCCGCGCCGCCGATCTCGATTACACCTGCGTAGTCCTCAAAGACGCCTGCTTCGACCCCGACGAAGAAGTCCACCGCGTCCTAACCGAGAAAATTTTCCCCGCGCAAGCCTCAGTCCTCACCGTGGACGCCTTCATCGCGGAACAAGCAGACTGACGAAGCACGCGCCGCCACGAGCTTCACCAAAAAAGGGGCCCGCGCGCCGACTCCGCGTTGTCACGAAACTGTAACGTGACGCAATTGCGCCTGAACAAAACCCGGTGTAATTTATCCGTCGGTCGGCCGGCACTGCAAAATGGAAATCCCGCCGCAGGTCAACAGGAGGCACTTCGTGCGCCGCGCACTCAATTTCGCCCCGGTTCTGATTCTAACGCTGGCACTGGCCGCCGCAGCTCCCGCACTTCGCGCCCAGGATTCGCGCGCCGAAATTCAAAAGCGCCTAACCGCCGAGTTCAAGCGCACCAAAATGACCGCCGACCGCTCCGACATCGCCACCGCCGGCTCCGTCCTCGACCTCCACAAAGACGGCTTGCTGATGGCCACCACCCAAGCCATCGCCCCGCCCACCAACACCTACAAGAACGGCACCATCTCCTTCGGCTTCGGCGCCAACATGGCCTGGGGCATGCAGCTCGCCCCGGCCAATCAACAAACCACCACGGTTGCGCAGCGCAAATTCGTCACCGGCGAAAAATTCTGGGTCACGGACTTCACCATAAAACCGGACGGGGTCGTCTTCGTGTTTTACAGCGATCCTTACAACGACATCCGCTACTACGGCCAGCTGAAATTTCCCTTCGTGAAGAACGTCGCCCCTCCCGCCGACGAAGTCATCAAGGAGATCGAGGAGGTAATCACGGCGGAGGCCGACACCCAGCAGGCTGCGCCCGCGGACAACGCCGCGCCGCCAGCGCAAGCCGCCGAGCAAGCTCCCGCGCCATCCTCCGCCCCGCCCAAGACCATCGCCCTCGGCCAAAGCACTGACCAGGTGATCGAAATCCTCGGCCAGCCCCAAAAAATCGTCAACCTGGGCGCCAAACAAATGTACTTCTACCCCGACATGAAAGTGATCTTTACAAACGGAAAGGTCACCGACGTTCAATAACCGGTGACCTTCCGCCTTCAACTCTGAACTTTCAACTGCCAACTTCCTAACTGTTAACTCGCAACTCCGCTCGACGTGTCGGACCCAGAAATCCTACGGCCGGTTGCTGAGCGGCCTGTTTTGCGACACAGGCCCGACCGTAGTCCCAATCACCTCGCCCGAAACAACCATCTCCACGCGCCGATTCTGTTGACGCCCCTCCGCCGTGTCATTCGAAGCAACGGGCTGCGTCTTGCCAAATCCCTGCGACGTCATGGACGTAGCAGGAATGTTTTGCAAGGCCAGATAATCCAGCACCGCCTTCGCGCGTTGTTCCGATAAGGTCTGATTCATAGCGTCGCCGCCCACGCTGTCGGTGTTCCCCTCAATCGCCAGCCGCAAGTCCGGGTAAGCCAGAACGATCCCCGAAATTTTAGATAGCTTCTCACGCGCGCCCGGACGAAGCGTGTACTTCCCCGTATCAAATAGCACGTCCGACAGATTCACCACCAGCCCCCGAGCCGTGTCGCGGGTCGAGAGAATGGCGTTGAACTGTTGCAACAATTTTGCGCGCAGTTCTTCACGATCCAGCACCGCCTGCTGCAGTTGCGCATCCGAATTCGCCGCCGCGGCCCGATTGCGATCCGCGTCCGCTTGAGCAGCTTGCGCCGCCAGTTGTGCCGCGGCCGCTGCCTGATCTGAATTCAGCGCCGCAGCTCGGTTGCGATCCGCGTCCGCCTGCGCATCCTGCGTCCGCAGTTGCGCTGCAACGGCTGCAGAATCTGCATCCGCACGACGCCGGTCGGCTTCGGCCCTTTCCTCTTCCGCGTGGTGGCGAGCCCGCTTATCTGCCTCGGACTTGGCGTTCGCATCAGCGATTTGTCCTGCGGCCGCGCCCCTCTCGGCGTCCAAGCGGTCCGCCTCCTCGCGTTTCACCGCAATTTCGCGCGCATCGTCGGCCGTCTGCACCACTTCACGCGATTTCGCGATCAGCTCTTTGGTCTCGACGTGCCGCATCCCCGCCATTCCATCCACCACTCTCAATTGCGCGACGGCATTCTCATAGCTGGTCGTCGCGTACGTTTCTGCACCAGCTGACCGAGCGATGCGCACCGCATTCCGCGCCTCATAAAATTCCAATGGCAGTTGCGCGCTCAACACCACCGGGTCGAAGTTATAACCGGTTGGAATATATCCGCCGCGATCGATCAGCTCGAATTTCGCATCCACCACTTCGGTGGCTCCGACGGTGTCCGGACGAATCACGTTCTCCAGCACCACCACGTTGCTCGGGCGCCGCACCGCATAATAAGGTTCCGCGGTAACAATCATCGCGAACGCCTGCAGGTCCGTGGTCACGTCGAGCCTGCTGCGATGGTTTTCGCCCACCAGCACTTCGCCAATGTTCATCGCCCGGCCTTCCGGCGAAATCGCCCACAACACATACGTCAGATACTCGTTACCGAACGCCGTGGGCCTCTCCAGACCCGAAAACTCGGCCTTGATTGAGATCGCCCCACGCTTACTGTCCACGCGCGCTTCGCCGCGTGCCGAAGCCATCAAATCGGTCCCAGCAAAATCAATTTTCGTGGATCCGCTGCGGTGTTTGTAGCTCACCGCTCGAGTTGTGCGGCTAACCACGTTTTCTCGGTATATGGCGACACGACCGCTGTCGGATGAAACTGCCGTTTGAGCCCGGGCCACCGCGCACGCACCCAAACCCGTCAGCACTGCCAGCAACGCTGCAAACTTTTGCACAGGAAGTCTCCTTAACTAGCTCCGAAGCTCACAGTATGAAGTTCCGTGCCCAGCAATACTGTGCGCTATTGCACGTTGTGAGGGGATTCTAACGATCAAGACCGGTCGCCTGGCAGCTCTCGGAGCAGCTTTTCGCGCACATCGTTGCGTGCGGCATGTACATGGTAAAACGCAATTCGGGAGAATGGCGTTTCCAGGAAAACATGTTGCGAAATGTGTGCGGGCGGGTGGGCGGGTGGCCTTCCCTTTCACGTCGCCGGAACCCGCGCCTTTGATTTTGCGGGTGCCCCATCCTTCGCGCCTTTGTTTCATGCGAAGGGTGGGGGTTTACACGCTCCACATCGCTCACCGCACCCAGCTACACCCCCAGAATAATTTCGGCCAGCGAGTACCAGCACCGTACCTTGCCTGCCCCAATGGCCATCCACTTTTACGATTTTCCTCACCTACGTACAGCTGTATTCCGCTCTCGCCAGTGCTACCGTGGCCCAGGAGAAAAAATACGAAACGATTCTTTCGAGGATTTATCGACGATCGCTTCGCCCTCACCACCCGGCAAAATCCCCTCTGTGAAGTCCGCACCTACGCCGCGCTCGTCCAGGCCGCGCAACAAGAACGCGAAAACCGTCCGCCAGCCGCCCCAATCCCCACCCTGCCACCGCCCGCCGCTCCAGACCCGCTTCCCGCCGAATCTCTCCCAGTTCAAGCAACCGCCCCGCTCGCCTCGCCAGCGCTGGCCCCGTGGCACCCGCTGTACGCATTGTAGAAGTCGTACCCGATGCGGAAGTGGAGCTTCGGCAGGCCCCCGCGCCAAAACCGCGCCCCCAAATCCAAATCACGTTCCAAACCCAAACCACGTCCCCAGCCCAACCCGCGCCCCTCGCCGCCAAACCCCTCCCTCGACCACGACGATTCGCCCGCTCTCACCCCACTTGAGCGCCACGCCCGCAAATGCTCCGTTTGCAGCCGTCCCCACCGTGAACATATCGAGGAAGCGTTCCTGCAGTGGCGCAGTCCTGATACGATCATGCGCCGCTGGGACATCAAGACCAGAACCGCCAACTACCACCACGCCCACGCCTTCAACCTTTTCGCTCTGCGCAATCGCAACCTGCAGTGGCCCCGGGGAAACATCATCGAGGATGCCGACACCCAGGGCTTCAGGACCAGGGACATCTTCGTGCGCCATCCGCGACCTCGCCCACAGCAACGAAGACGGTCGCTGAGTCCGTCCCACCCACAAATCCGAAGTAATCGTCTCCACCCAAGGTTTACCCGGCGGGGCAGGCCTGCCCGCCAGCCAGACAGCGCTGCCCGCCTACACGCAGCCCGAAGCAATCCTAATCGCTAGCCAATTATTAAATAGTGATGCAAACCACTGAAAACAATCAACAGCGACCCATGCTAATCGCTACTTTTTCGGCCGTTTTACGCTGCAGCACAACCAGCCGCAACCGCGCGAGGCTACTGCTTCAGAGCGTAGCCGAGCAGCGCTTGGCGCTTTCCCACGTTGTAGCAGCGGGCGTCTTCCAATTTTTAACGTACCGATCATCGCGCCGCAAGAAGCGCCAGATAGTCTCTGCGCGCGGCGGGCTCGCGGTTCGTCGGCGGTTCGGGTTTGCTGCCGAATCAGCTGACGAGCGTTCCGGCACGTACCGCAAATCCTTAACTTGGAGGTTGGAATGTCCCCATTTCGGTATGCACGCGCCATTGGTGTGCTCGCACTGCTGGCTGCGATGAGCAGCTGGAGCGCCAGCGCCCAGCAAAACGACGACGATTGGAACAACAATTCCCGCGAAGTGAAACACGTTTTCGTGATCGCCCTCGAAAATCACAACTGGACTCAGCCGGCCACCGTCCCGGGCGGCATCGGGCAAATATTTCAGAACCCGAACGCTCCTTTCATTAATAGCCTGGTGAACGGAACGGCGCTGGTCTACGTGGACGGCCACCTGAAGAACATCAGCGAGGAAGTGTCCTACGCTACGGCCTACCACAACGTTTTGGCCACAGCCAGCGGAAACAACCCGCACATTCATCCTTCTGAACCCAACTACCTCTGGGCCGAGGCCGGCACCAACTTCGGCATCCTGGACGATGACGACCCCTACGCGGACAACCCTCCCAACGCCCAGACAACGCAGAACCTAAGTGGACTGCTGCAAAAGGCGGGATGGACGTGGAAATCGTACCAGGAAGACACTGACTTGCAGACCGCGAACGGGCAACTCATCAATTTGCCGCTGTCGGCGGACGAATGGACCGTACCCCTGGTCAGCTTCTCCGGAGTATTTGGTCCGGGCAACTACCTGAATGCGTACAATGATTCGACCGAATACAATTACGCCTGCAAACACAATCCGCAGGTCTTCTTCACCGATACCAATGGCGGCAACAATGCAACCACGACGAACCCGCTGTCCCATAACTACGCGCCTTTGCAGCAGCTAGCCTTCGATCTGAAGCAGGATCGCGTAGGCAACTACAACTGGATCACGCCCGATCAATACAACGAGATGCACAGCGGACTGAGCACAGGCTTTACCGGGCTGACGGGCGATGCGGCCAACATTCGGTTGGGCGACAACGCCGTGAGCCGGCTTGTTCCGATGATCCTGTCGTCCCAGGCGTACAAAGACGGCGGAGTGATCATTCTCTGGTGGGACGAAACCGAAAACGACGGCGCCCCCGGGGACAACCAGGACGACTTCAACCACACACTCGGCGAGATCGTCATCTCGCGACTTGCTCATCGCAATGTGAACAGCCTTCCCTATGCCAGCGCGATCGACTATTCCCATTCATCCGATCTGCGGACGATGCAGGAAATCTTCCACGTGAAAGCGAAGGGCGGCACGTCGCCATTCTTGGGTGACGCTGCGAACGCGAACGATTTGTCCGACCTGTTTGCGCCCGGCGTGATCCCGACGGAGCCTTAGGAGATTTCGGCCCTGGCCTCAGTCCACCCCTGCCGGCATCCCTCGCAACAACGGCGCAGCGGCCGTTAATTTCCGGCCTCTGCGCCGTTCATTTTTAGCGTTGCGTGTATCACCCACCGACCGCACTCACGCCCCAGAACTGCTTCCTGTGAACGCGTCCGCCACGCGCCATTGAAGGTGGCTAAAGACCCCAATCAGAATAAGAAACCCTCCAGGCGGGCACTCGCCCATTCGGCAGTTCCAGATAGTCGATCGTGAATTCGCGGGCCACCTTGTCCCATTAGTCACGAATATCGGATTATTGCGATAACCGGCCAATGGCGATCCCTAGGCACTTCACCCCTCATACCGCGACGCGCTTGTGCGCTTTCTCCTCGGCGATGCGGCGGCCTACTGCTGGGGCGATCATCCTCGCTTCGGCCATCAGTTGGGCGAATTGATCGGGGTAGAGGGATTGGGCGCCGTCGGAGAGGGCGCGCTCGGGGTCTTGGTGGACTTCGATTAGCAGGCCGTCGGCGCCGGCGGCTACGGCGGCGCGGGCCATGGCGCCGACTTTGTCGCGGCGTCCAGTGCCGTGCGACGGGTCGGCGACGACCGGCAGGTGCGAGAGCTGCTTGATCACGGGAATCGCGGCGATGTCCATGGTGTTGCGCATGTAGGTGTCGAAGGTGCGTATGCCGCGCTCGCAGAGAATCACGTTGTAATTTCCGCCAGCCATGATGTACTCGGCGCTGAGCAGCAGTTCTTCGATGGTGGCGGACATGCCGCGTTTGAGCAGCACCGGTTTCTGAATTTCGCCCAGCGCGCGCAACAGATAATAATTCTGCATGTTGCGCGCGCCCACTTGCAGCACGTCCACGTAAGGCAACATCACGTCAATCTGCGACGGGTCCATCACTTCGCTGACCACGAGCAAGCCGTTGTCGTCCGCCGCGGCACGCATCAGCTTCAGCCCTTCTCCGCCGAGTCCCTGGAAGGAATAGGGAGACGAGCGCGGCTTGAATGCGCCGCCACGCAACAGTTTCGCGCCGGCGCGTGCCACTTTTTCCGCGATTTCGCCGATTTGCGCGGCGGATTCAACCGCGCACGGCCCAGCCGCCGCCACGATTTCCGTGCCCCCGATGGTAACGCCCTTGCCGAGCTCGATTACCGAGCCTTCGGGGCGAAAATTTCTGGACGCAAGCTTGAAGGGATGCGTGATGCGGATTATTTCTTCCACTCCGGGCGCGGCCTGCAGCGCTTCCAGTTCCCCGCGATGTTTTTCGCTTTTGCCGACGACTCCAATCACGGCTCGCTCCTCCCCGCGGCTCAGATGCGCCTGAAAACCGCACTCCTGAATGCGCTTCACGACGTGGTCAATCTGCTCTTCCGTTGCGTTTACGGCCATGTTGATGATCATTGGATCCCCTCGGAAACAAATTTACCGGCAGGCGCTGTTTCCGCCGATTTGTACGAGCCAAGAACTTTCAGTTCGACGGCATGCAGCGCGAGTTCGGCCAGCGCGGCCACGAACGCCGCATCGCTCGCCGCCGCTTGCAGGTCGAGATAAAAACGGTATTGCCACGGGCGCCCGTGTACGGGGCGGCTTTCGATTTTCATCATGTTGATATTGCGGCGCGCGAAAGGCTCGAGGGCGTGATGCAGAGCGCCCGGTTTGTGCGCGAGTTGAAAGACGAGTGAAATTTTGTCGGCGGCGGGAAATTCCTGCGGCTGTGCAGCGGAAGGCGCGAGCAAGAAGAAGCGTGTGTAGTTCTCGCGGTCGTCTTCCAGATGCTCCTGCAAAATCTGCGCGCCGTGCAGTCCAGCAGCCCGCTTGCTGGCAATCGCTGCGCGAGTGGGATCGGCGACGCGGATGACTTCGCGCACGCTGCCTGCGGTGTCTTCAGCGGGAATTCGCTTCAGCCGCGGATGCATGATGAAGAATTGCTCGCACTGGGCAAGCGCCACGGGATGCGATTCGACGGAGGTGATCCGATCGAGCGCCGCTCCCGGTAAGCCGATCAAGTTGTGCACGATCGGAATGATGACTTCGCCCACGATGTGCAGGTCGCTTGCGACGAGCAAGTCGAACGAACGATGCACCGAGCCCGCCAGACTGTTTTCCATCGGCGCGAGCACGTAATCGGCCGCCTGGCTGCGAATCGCCGAAAACGTCGCGTCGAATGTGGGACATGGCACGAGTACGATGTCCGCGCCGAGCAGTTTCAACGCGGCTTCTTCGCTGAACGCTCCGCGCTCGCCCTGAAAAGCGATGCGTGCTGTGGCCGCGCTCTTCATGCTGCCGCCACCTTGCGGCGTTTTTCCGTCAAACGCGGCTTGCCGCGTTTGGGAAGCTCCGTCGAGCCCAGGCCGTGATCGGCCTGAACGCGGATGGATTCGTGCAAGATCTGACTGTAGATTTTGTCGACCGCTTCGCTATCGAGCGGCCCGGGATTCAACTTCTTCATGCGCGTGAGAATTTCCTGTTCGCGCGCGGGGACGCGCAGGGCGATGCCGCGCGCGCCCTTCAGGCGGCCGACCTCCAACGCAAAACTCGCGCGCACATTCAGCAGGTGCAGCAGGGTGGTGTCAATTGCGTCAATTTTCGCGCGCCAGTCACCAATTTTGATTTCACTCATCCCTCTTCTCCCCTTCAATTCGCACTGCAATGCGCCCAAAAACAAAAAAGGCCGCGTTCCCTGGAGGGTCGCGGCCGGCTTGGAAGACTTGGTGCGGTTGCTAGTTACTTAGTGCCAGGTGCTCCGCGCGCGTCTCGCCGGCCCGCTCCCCGGTATAAGGGAAGCGGCTGGTAAAAGCGAAACGGTAATAAAACGTATTACCCACGCGCCTTGTCGGTCCTTTTAAAAGCTTACGAGCCACCACTATACGAAAGCCGGGGGCCAGCGTCAAGCGCGGCGAGCAAAAATTACATATAAGCTTCGTTTATGAATTTTCCAAGAATTACAAATTGGACTTATCGGCCTGCCGGAAGCCTACTAAGCAGGACAACATGCAAAGCGACGCCATCAAGAAGGGGATTTCCCGTGCGCCCGCAAGGGCCATGCTGAAGGCCACCGGCCTCACCGACGCCGATCTGGCGCGTCCGCTGGTGGCCATAGCCAATACCTGGACCGAAGTGACGCCCTGCAATTTTCATTTGCGGCAACTCGCGGAGCGCGTGAAGGCCGGAGTACGCGCCGCGGGCGGCACGCCCATCGAATTCGACACCATCACGATTTCCGACGGCATCACCATGGGCACCGAAGGCATGAAGGCTTCGCTGGTGTCGCGCGAAGTGATCGCCGATTCCATTGAGCTTTTCGTTCGCGCGCACGCGTTCGACGCGGTGGTGGCGATTTGCGGTTGCGACAAGACCATTCCGGGCACGGTGATGGCGCTGGCGCGGCTGAACATCCCCTCCCTTTCGCTCTACGGCGGCTCGATTCTGGCGGGACATTTCGCAGGACGCGAAGTCACGATCATGGATGTGTTCGAAGCGGTGGGCGCGTGCGCTGCCGGCAAAATGACCGAAAAGCAGCTGGGCGAGCTGGAAGACGTGGCGTGTCCTGGGGCCGGAGCGTGCGGCGGGCAATTCACCGCAAACACGATGGCCATGGCGCTCACGTTTCTGGGAATCTCGCCGATGGGCGCGAATGAAATTCCGGCCACGGATCCGCGCAAGGGCAAGGCGGCGTTCGATTGCGGCAAGCTGGTGATGCAACTGTTGAAGGACGACATCCGCCCCAGGCAAATCATCACGCGCGAATCGCTGCATAACGCGATTGCGTCCGTTGCCTCCAGCGGCGGCTCGACCAACGCCGTGCTGCATCTGCTGGCGATTGCTTCCGACGCGGGCGTGCCGCTTACCTTGAAAGATTTCGATGAAATTTCCGCGAAGACCCCTGTGCTGGCGGACTTGAAACCCGGAGGGCGGTTTAACGCGCCGGATATGTTTCGCGCGGGCGGAATGCGCTTGCTGGGGCAGCGTTTGCGCGAAGCGGGGCTGCTGAAAGACGGGATCACGGCATCGGGACGAAAGCTGTTCGAGGAAATCAGCGATGCGAGCGAAACGGCTGGGCAGGAAGTGGTGCGGCCGCTCGCAAAGCCCATCAAGCCCGACGGCGGCTTGGCGATTTTGCACGGTTCGATCGCGCCGGAAGGTTGTGTGGTGAAACTTGCGGGGCACGAGCGCGTGTTGCACAGCGGGCCGGCGCGCGTGTTCGATTCCGAAGAAGCCGCGTTCGCGGCGGTGCAGAGCCGGCAGATTCAGCCGGGCGACGTGGTTGTGATCCGTTACGAGGGGCCGAAGGGCGGCCCGGGCATGCGCGAAATGCTGGCGGTGACTGGCGCGCTGGTTGGCCAAGGCATTGACGACAAGATTGCGTTGATTACGGATGGCCGGTTCAGCGGCGCGACGCACGGATTGATGGTGGGTCACGTGGCGCCGGAAGCAGCGAGCGGCGGGCCGATCGCGCTTTTGCGCGACGGAGACATTATTACTTTGGATGTGCGCGCGCGGCGGCTGGACGTCGCGGCAAATCTGGAAGAACGTCGCGCACAGTGGAAAGCGCCCGCGCCAAGTTACACCACGGGCGTGATGGCCAAGTACGCAAAGCTTGTTACATCGGCATCACTGGGCGCAGTAACCAGCGCCGCGTAGAAATTGCAATTACAAGGAGAATGACCATGGCGAAAATGTTCTGGGATACCGACACGAATCCGCGCGCACTGGAAGGAAAACGCATTGCCGTGCTGGGCTACGGCAGCCAGGGCCGTGCGCACGCGCTGAACCTGCGCGACAGCAAATTAAATGTGACGGTAGGACTTCGCCGGGGCGGCCCTTCGTGGAAACAGGCCGAGCAGGATGGCTGGAAGCTTACCGGCCCGGCCGAAGCAGTCGAAGGCGCGGATGTGATCGTCATGCTCGCGCCGGATATGGCGCAGCCGGCGCTGTATCAGAACGAAGTAGCGCCTAGCCTGAAAGAGGGGGCGATGATTTTGTTCTCGCACGGCTTCAATATTCATTACGGGCAAATCACGCCGCCGAAAACGGTGGATATCACCATGGTCGCGCCGAAAGGCCCGGGCAATCTGGTGCGGCGAACGTATGAGGGCGGCGGTGGAGTGCCTTGCTTGCTCGCGATTCATCAGGATCATTCGGGCCACGCTTTTGATCGCACCCTTGCTTACGCGAGCGCGATCGGCGGCACACGCGCCGGAGTGATTCAAACCACTTTTGCGGAAGAAACCGAGACGGATTTGTTCGGTGAGCAGGCTGTGCTGTGCGGCGGAGCGCGCGAATTGATTCAGGCGGGATGGGAGACTCTGGTGCAAGCCGGATATCAGCCGGAGGCCGCGTACTTCGAGTGCCTGCACGAATTGAAACTCATCGTCGACCTGATTTACGAAGGCGGGATCGCCAAGATGCACCAGTTCGTCAGCGAGACGGCGAAGTACGGCGACATTACGCGCGGTTCGCGGGTGATTGACGAGCACGTGCGCGAAAGCATGAAGAAAATCCTGAGCGAAATTCAGTCCGGCGCTTTCGCCAAGGAATGGATTCTTGAGAATCAGACCGGGCGACCGGTATACAACAAGCTGCTGGAGAAGGACAAGAACCACCCGATCGAAAAAGTAGGCGCGGAGTTACGCGCGCAGATGTCCTGGCTGAAGCCGGAGACCGCGACGTCCGCAAGAGGTGCCAAATGAAGGGCGCAGAATTTTTGGTGAAGGCCCTCGAACACGAGGGCGTCGAGCTGATTTTCGGCTATCCCGGCGGAGCGATCATGCCGGTTTACGACGCGCTGCTGGATTCGAAGATCCGGCACATTTTGGTGCGCCACGAACAGGCTGCCGCGCTCGCTGCGGACGGCTACGCGCGCGCAACCGGAAAAGTGGGCGTGTGCATGGCGACGTCCGGCCCCGGCGCGACGAATCTGGTGACGGGAATCGCGAACGCCTACATGGACTCGGTTCCGATGGTCGCGATCACGGGCCAGGTGGCGACTTCGTTGATGGGCACTGACGCGTTTCAAGAGGTGGATATTTTCGGCATCACCCTGCCCGTGGTGAAGCATAGCTTCCTCGCGAAGACGGCCGCGGAGCTGCCGCGCATTGTGCACGAAGCGTTCCGAATTGCGCGTTCGGGACGTCCGGGCCCGGTGCTGATTGATTTGCCGAAAGACATCGCCAACACCGTGGCTGAATATGATTTCCACGCAGACAACACGAGCGAAGAAACCGCCGAACCATCCAAGGAAACCATCACGCGCGCGCTGGCGCTGATGCGCGAGAGCCGCAACCCGGTGGTGTATGCCGGCGGCGGCATCGGCATGGGCAACGCTCTCGCCGAATTTCGCGCGTTCATCGAAACGACGCGCATTCCGGTAGTCGCCACGCTGAAAGGCCTGGGCGCGCTGCCCACCACGCACGAACTGGCGCTGGGAATGATGGGCATGCACGGCACGAAAACCGCAAACCACGCAGTACAGACTTGCGATTTGCTGATCTGCGTGGGCGCGCGTTTCGATGACCGGGCGACCGGCCGGCTGAACGCTTTCGCACCGAATGCCAAAGTGATTCACCTCGACGTGGACCGAGCGGAAATCAGCAAACTGCGACGCGCGGATGTTCCGGTGATCGGCAACCTGCGCCATGCCTTGAAAGCGCTGGCTTGCAAGCTGCCGGATATCGAGCCGTGGCGGCGCGAATGCACTGCCTCGAAAGATACGCACGCTTGGGATTACGCCGCGCCCGGCACCGAAGTGTACGCGCCCGGCTTTCTGAAGGAACTTTCGGATCGCGCGGGCGATGATTCCATAGTTGCTTGCGACGTGGGCCAGCACCAGATGTGGGTGGCGCAGCATTTCCATTTCAATCGGCCCTCGCAGCACCTGAGCAGCGGTGGCCTGGGCACCATGGGATTCGGACTGCCCGCAGCGATCGGCGCGCAACTCGCGTTCCCCAATGCTTGCGTGATCAATGTTTCCGGCGACGGCTCGATCATGATGAACCTGCAGGAACTGGCGACGCTGCGGCGCTACGATTTGCCGGTGAAGATTGTGCTCTTCGACAATCGCGCGCTGGGCATGGTGCGGCAGTGGCAGGAATTGTTCCACGACAAGCGCTACAGCGAAGTCGATCTTTCCGACAATCCTGATTTCTGCCGCGTGGCGGAATCGATGGGCATTCCAGCGTTTCGCGTGGAGGATCGCGCGGACGTTTCTGGCGCGATTGACCGGCTGCTCGCGGAACCGGGGCCCGTGCTCGCGCACGTGCTGATTCATCAGGAAGCGAACGTCTGGCCGATCGTCGGTCCGGGACGCTCGAATTCCGAAATGTTGCACCAGCATGAAGTCGAGCGCGAGGTTGCGCGGTGATCAGATTCACGCTACAGGTGCGCGTGAAGCAGAGCGAAGGCGCATTGGTGCGCATTCTGGGGGTCACGCGCAGGCGACGCTTTGACTTGCTGCACCTGACTGCGGATACCACCGAGGACGGCCACTTTCTGGATATTCAGATGACCGTGCAGGCCGACCGCGCCGAAAATACTCTCGTACGGCAGATCGAGAAGCTTGAGGATGTCTCGCAGGTGGAAGTCGTCGAGCCGGATGATTCCGCAAGCGAGCGGCGGGCCGCGCGTTCTTCCGCGCGCTGACTGACGAATTTCGGCAAATTGATTTAAACTACCGCGTGCCTTCGACGCCTAACGCAGTTCCCTTCTCACGTGTGGCCATCCTCGGAACGGGCCTGATCGGCGGATCGTTCGGCTTGGCGCTGCGCAAACATTTCCCTGGCGTTTCAATTGTAGGATACGACCGCGCGGAGATTTTGCAGGCGGCGCTGGCGCGCGGCGCGGCGCAGGAAATCGCGCGGGATCTCTCGAGCGCGGTGCGTGGAGCGGACCTGGTGTATATCGCGCTGCCGATCGGCGCGACGATTGCAGCGCTTCCAGCAATTGCTGCAGCCGCGAATGCGGGCGCGCTGGTGACCGATGCGGGCAGCACAAAAGCTGCAATCTGCCGGGCGGCGAAAAATGCTTTCGTTGGTGGTGCGCGCTTTCTCGGTGGCCATCCCATGGCTGGGAAGGAAACATCCGGCATCGCGCGAGCAGATGCTGAATTATTTTCCGGCGCGCGGTATGCGTTGATTGGGCTGGAAGGCGATCGGGATCCACGTGTTCAGGGATTCGGGTCGCTCGTGCGCGCGCTCGGTGCGGAGCTGGTGTGGTGCGATGCGGACACGCACGATTGGGCCGTGGGCATCGTTTCGCACTTGCCGCAACTGTTGGCGGTGGCGTTGGCGCGCGTGTTGGTCGATGAGACTGACGAGACGGGTTTGCCTCTTTCGCTCGCCGGGCCCGGATTGCAGGATATGCTGCGGCTGGCGGGCAGCCCTTATGGTTTGTGGCGTGACGTGGCGCACAGCAACACCGAGAACATTGCGCGGGCGCTGGATCGGTTGGAGCAAGCGGTCGAATATTTGCGCGCGCGGCTTACTTCGAAGGAATTGGAGCAGGAATTTCTGGTGGCGAACGAATTGTACAAACGGCTGAAGCGAGCGGACTAGAGAGAATTAGAAGCGGGCACGGCATGCCGCGTGCTCCTAGAAATTCAATTCCATCACGCTACGGCTCGCGCGGTGTAGTCGGAACCAGGCGCTTGTCACGGACGTAGAATTCGCGACCGCGCCAGTGGATGCGCTGCGGGAAGAAACTCGCGACCCACACGATGAAGGCGAAGGCGTCGCGCAGCGGCAGCAGCTCTAGATGTCTTCGTACGCCGGCGTCGCGCATCCCATAGACGCCGACGACCCATGCTGAAATTCCCCGCAGCAGCAGATAGCTGAGGAGCAAGCTGATTGCGCACGCCGCGGAGGGCGCGAAAATCGCGGCCAGCAATCCGAGCGGCAATGCTTGCGTGAAGATCAGGCCGAGGTGCCCGGCAGGACGCGAAAAGCGGATGCTCACGTTCCAGCGCAGCTGGTGGCGAAAGGCGTCGGCGAGCGTCTGGTGCGGATACACGATGGACACCGGAAACGTGATCAGCTCGACGCGATGGCCGCGCGCGGCGATGCGATTGCCCAGCTCGTAGTCGTCGGAAAAATGGTCCACCAGGGATTCGAAGCCGCCGATTTCTGCGAGGCACTTTTTGGTGGTGGCCATGGTGGCGCCGAGCGTGAAATTCACTGGCGCGAACAGCCACGCCACCAACACTCCGGCGGCAAAGTCCGTGCTGTTGCCGATCGCTTCCAGATTGGCGGCGAGCGAGCCGTCGGTAAGCCCGCGATAGAGGCAAGTAACTGCGCCGACGGCAGGATCGCGAAAGGGCGCGGCGATCGCGCGCAAATATTCAGGCTCGACGCGCACGTCGCTGTCGCTCACGGCCAGAATTTCGTGTTGAGCTTCGCGCGCCATGCGGCAAAGTTTGTTCACCTTGTCGCTGACGCCCAGCAGTTCCGATCCGATCAGGAGATGAATGCGGCGCTGCGGAAAATCGCGCGCCAGCTGCTGAATCATGGGAATCGCCGGATCCTGATCGTCGCTCACGCAAAACAGAATTTCGTAGTCCGGATAATCCTGCGCGCAAAAGCTGGCGTAGTTCTCGTAGGTTTCGCGGTCCAATCCGTAGATGGGTTTAAGGATGCTGATAGGGGGCGTGAAATCCGAAGAAACCGAAGCAGCATCACGCCGGCGAAAAAAGCGCAGCGCGGCAACTGTGGCAACCACATAATAAGCGAACGATGCGAGCGCCAGCAACAGCAGCGCATCGCGAGCCGCAATCGAGACCATCAGACTCGCTCAGTAGTTCGCGGAGGCGTGTTGCCCACAATCAAAACGCCGAGACAGAGCAGCGCGATGCCCATCCAACGCAAGGGGCTGACATATTCACGCAGGAAAAAATGCCCGAGGAGCGCCACGATTACGTAGGACAGCGAAGAAGCCGGCTGCACGAAACTGAAGTCCGCCCAGGAGAGCAGCAAGGTGTAGGAAATAAAAAACGCGAGCAGCAAAATCACGCCGAGCCAAACGGTTCCAGACGCGAACGTCCGCGCAAAGAAATGAAATAGCGACGCGGGATCCTGCACGCTAAGCGCGCCCACTGTTTTCATGCCGTCGGCCAGAAACACGTCGCCCAACGGGCCGAACGTGACCATAAATAAAAGGAAAACGCAGGTTTTCAGGTGCAGGCCTTGCGAAGACGTCATGCGCCCTGTGATTCGCCCGCCGCGCCGGAAGTTTGCGGCTCCATGGGAGGCACTTTTACTTGCACCATGGCTTTTTTCTGCACGCCTTTTTTAGCCACCTTGCGGCGGTCGTGGCGCAGTTTCATGAAATCCACGGCTTCGTGGAACAGGCGTTTGCGTTCGTGGGAATCCCACAGAGCTTCGCGCACGATGCGCCAGGCGACGCGGGGGCGGAAATAATACTCGTCGTAAAAGCGGTTGACGGATTCCACCATGTATTCGCGCGAGAGGTGCGGATACTGAAGGTGCGGAAGCTGGTGGCCCATATCGTCGGTGATGGCTTCACCGGCGAGAAAACCTTCGCGCATGCCCTGCTCGTAAAGCTCGGTGCCAGGATAGGCGTGGGCCATGGAAACCTGAATTGTCTCGCAGTCGAGTTCCTTGGCGTAATTGATGGTCTTTTCGATGGTCTCTTTGGTTTCGCCGGGAAGACCGATGATGAAATCGCCGTGCACGTGGATGCCGACTTTCTTGCAGTTCTGCACGAAGGTGCGGCCCATTTCGACGGTGGCGCCCTTTTTCAGATTTTTCAGAATTTGCGGGTCGCCGGATTCGAAACCAACGATCAGCAGACGCGCGCCGGAGTCGGCCATGGCTTTCAGGGTTTCGTAATCGCTATGCACGCGCGCGGTGCAGGACCACTGGAAGCCGACGGGTTTGAATTCCTTGCAGAGCGCCAGAACGCGGTCCTTGCGGATGTTGAAAGTGTCGTCGTCGAAGAAGAATTCCTTCGCTTGCGGAAACATTTTGTGCGCTTGCTTGAATTCGCGCGCCACATTTTCCACCGAGCGCACGCGCCAGGCATGGCCGGAAAGCGTCTGCGGCCAGAGGCAGAAGGTGCACAGAGCCGGGCAACCGCGCGTGGTGTAGAAAGAAACGAAGGGATTCAGCAGGAACGGCACATTGTATTTTTCGATGGTGAGATTTTTCTGGTAGACCTCGGTGGCGAAAGGCAGCGCGTCCAGCTCGGCGGTCTGCAGCATGGCTCGCTGCGGATTGTGCACGACTTTGCCGTCCTTGATATAACTCACGCTCAAAATTTCGGAAAGCGGCTTGCCTTGCGCGTACTCCACCACGGAGATATCGAACTCACCGCGCACCACGAAGTCAATATCGGGGCTCGCGAGCAAGCTTTCCGCCGGCTTGATCTGTACCTGCGGGCCCACGAAAGCGATTTTCAGCCCGGGCTTTTTCTCCTTCATGGCCCGCGCCATTTTCAAGTCGCTCCAGAAGCCGACGGTGGAGGTGAACAGCACTACAAATTCGTAATCCTGCGCGATGGTCACGACTTCCGCAGGCGTAATGTGGTGCGGAGGACCATCCAGCAGGCGGCTACCCTCAAGCATTCCAGCAGGATAAGTGAGCCATACGGGATACCAGTACGATTCAATCTCGCGCGTGGCGGGCCAACGGGAGCCCGCGCCGCCATCAAATTTCTCAAAACTCGGCGGATTCAAAAACAAGGTTTTCATTACAGACGCCATGTACTATTACCCCCCTCAGGGCATCCTAAAAGGACGTAGAAACTGCTGTCTAACCACCAACACACTATTTTACTTGATTTCCGCACTCAGCCCAAGCCATGCTTTTCGCGCGACGTGCTACTGGAACACCTTCGCGAGCTGCCCGGTGGCGCGCAAGAGCGTCAATTGACTGCGCTGGCGCGCGAAATCCGCATCCAGGAAGGCCACGAACTTGTCGTTCTCATCCAGACGGACTGCTTCGATATCGCGCAGTGTGGCCCGGCCCTGGTCGAATTTGGCCTGGGTGAGCTGCACGGTTTCCTGCGCCAGCTTCAAATCCAGCCGCGCGACTTCGTAGGTCGCTTCCAGCTCGCGCACGTCGCGCGCCTTCTGCTGTACGTCCGCACGAACTTCCTGCCGCTTGTTTCCCAGCGACATCTCGGAAAGCTGCAATTCGCTTTTGGCCAACGCCACGTTCGCGCGTGTCTTGGCGGAGAACAGTGGGATGCTGATCTGCACCCCAACAGCAAAATTATTGGCCTGGTACTGGCCGCTGTAATATTTCGTAAAATTATTGAAATTGGAGAGAACGCTGTACTGGCCGATGACGCTCAGGGTCGGCCAGTAACTGAGTTTGGCGCCGCGCAAAATGTGTTGCCGCGCCAGTCGATCATTTTCCGCTTCCTGGATGCCGCGGTCGCTCTGAATCGCCAGATTGGATAGCTCCGCTTCCTGCAGATCGCTCGCGAGAGAGGGTTCTTCGGTGTCCACTTCAATTGCTTGTGTGTCGGCGACGCCTGTCAAGTTCTGAAACTGCTGCGTAAGAGTTTCTGCACGGCCTTCGAGCTTGATGATGCGTTCCTGCACGCGTGCCGCCGTCAGTTCGCTGCGCGTGACTTCAATCGCGAGTTCCTGGTTGGCCTCCACGCGTTCGCGCGTGACGCCCAGAATTTTTTCGGCGCTCACTTGTTCCTTGCGCAGCAGATCGAGGGAATGGCGCACTTCGGCGAGCTCCAGGTAAGAGACGGCCGTGCGCACGATCACGTCATCGCGCGTGCGGTCTATTTCCAGTTTCATATTCTTGGCGTGATCTTCGGCAGCTTGCTGCTGCGCTTTCAGCACGGGATCGAATAAGGCCTGGTTGTAATTCAACTGGAAGACCGCCGGGGGCCCACCCCCGATGGACGGAAAACCATACGTATAAGCCGCGCCGGAGCCCGTATAGAGGTTAGGCCGGAACGCAGAGCGGTCCACGCCCGCTGCATTCAGCGCGACGGTGTATTGCACGCGCGCCAGAGCCAAGTCGCGGCTGTTCTGCAGCGCGAGCGCGACAGCCTCGCGCATGCTGAGCTTGCGATCCTCCTGCGCGCGCGCCGGGACGGCGGCGCACAGCACCAGCAGCAGCGCCGGCGCCACGTAAACCGCGAGCGATTTTCGAAATGACGATTTATTCATAACGCAACGATTCCGTCGGCTGCAGCCGCGCAGCTCGGTTTGCCGGAAGATATCCGAACAAGAGGCCCGTGGAACAGGATACCAAAAACGCCAGAACGACCGAGACCCACGACACCGGAATGTGCACGCCAGCCAATTCAGGAACCAGGCTGATCACAATATTCAACACCGCGGGAATCGCCACGGCGATCGCGATGCCCAACAGTGCGCCCGTCCCGCTGATCAACAGCGCTTCCATCAAAAACTGGTAGAGGATGGCAACGCGCGGCGCGCCGATGGCCTTGCGAATGCCAATCTCGCGCGTGCGCTCGGTCACCGTCACCAGCATGATATTCATGATTCCGATGCCGCTAATCGTCAGAGCGATCGTCGCGATTACGATCAAGATCACTGTGAGCGCCAGCGAAATCCTGCGCGCCGAATCCAGCAGCGAGCCCAGATTCTGCACGCGATATTCCGCTCCCGCGCGATGGCGGCTGCTGACAAGTTGCGCCACTTCGCTGGTAAGTTCCGGCACGTCTTCCGGGCGGTCAGCCTGAACGTAAAAAGTGCGCAGGAAGTCTTCGCCGGTATAGGACTTGATCAGCCCGATCGGCACCAGCACCGAATTCTGGGTGATTTCGGTCTGCCCGAAAGTTGCGGTCCTTTCGTGAAACACACCGATCACCGTGAAGTGCAGGTCGCCCAGGCGAATATCCTTCCCCAGCGGCTCTTCATTCGGAAAAGCCAGATCCGCAAGTTCCCGGGTGAGCAGGCACACTTTGCTGTGCGCCATCATGTCGTCTTCATCAAAATAGCGGCCTCGAACAATAATCAGCCGGCGAATTTCTTGAAAGCCGTCGGTGACACCCACCAAACTCACCGGCCGGCTGCTTCCGTTCACGACGAACGTCATGGGCGTGTCGTGCGTCCCAGCCACTTGCGCTATGTGCGGCAGCGCCGCTTTTATGGCGGCGATGTCTGCTACGGTGATTTCGTCGGCGAGCGTAGTGCGTTGCGCATCGCCGGAATGAACCAGCTCGCCGTAAATCAAGTTCACGCCCACGCCTTCAATCTGTCCGACGATATAACGTTTGCCCGCAAGCGCCACCGTCACCACCAGCACAATGCAGGCGCTGCCGATAATCACTCCCAGCATGGTGAGCATCGCGCGCACTTTATTGCCGCGCAGCTCCTGCAGCGCCAGGCTCCAGGTCTCGGCCCAGAGAATCGGCGTGGCTTTCGATGCTGGCGTGATGGGGATCACCACCGGATGAGATGCGGTTCGAGCGGTGCGAGGTTCGAGCGAATCTTTCACGGATTTAATGCGCGGATTTCGCCAGTCGGTCGAGCCGCGTCTTGGCGTCCTTATCGTTGGGGTCGAGTTGCAGCGCCGCGCGATATTGCTCGGCTGCTTCGCTGCGTTTTCCTTGCGCTTCGTACACCCGGCCCAGCCAACCGCGCGCGGCGGAGTGAGAAGGCCAATCGCTGCGATCCGGAGTGCTGGCGAGATAGGCCTTGAGGTATTTTTCCGCCTCCGCAAGATTCGAATTGGCCAGCGTCAAGGCCGCGCCGCGCCAATATCCCAGACGCGGATCGTTCGGCGCCACCAACGCGGCGGCTTGAATAGCGGCATCCATATCCGCAGGCTTGTTCTGTTGTTGGAAGAAGGCGATCACTTCCAGATACGGATCGATTTTGGCGGGTTTGGCGGCCAGAACTTCGCGGTATTCCTTTTCGGCCTGGTCGGATTTCTTCGCGGCGTCCGCATCGTAAACACCGCGCGCCAGATGACCTGCGACGGGATCAATCGCTGCGATGGCTTCCACTTGCGCCTTGGCTTCGTCCTTATTCCCGCCCACCACCCACGGCGCTTGCAAATCGTATTCTTCCAGGTCGCGCCGTGCCGCGATATTCTGTGGGTTCAGCTGCACCGCTTCTTCGAATTCCTTTTTTACTTTCCGCGCGTAGGAAAAACTGCGGTCGCGATCCGCTTTGCCGCCGTAGATTCTGCCCAGCCACTGATGGTAGACGGAATTCTTGGGATCGAGCGCGACGGACTTCTCGGCTGCCGTAATCGCATTGTCATAATCGTGGAGTTCGTAATAGGTACGGCCCAGCCAGTAGTAAGCCTCCGCGCTGTTGGGATTTTGCGTGACGGCGGCCTGCAGGGTGGTAATCGCCGCTGAATAATTTCCAGCGTTGAGTTGCCGCTGCGCCGTCTGAATCTGAGCCGAGGCGTCTACAATCGCAACCGCGCCTGTGAATGACGCCAGGCCGTTCCGCGCAGAGCCGGCTCGCGCCGTGGCTTGCGCCTTTGGCGCCGGAGCGCAGAACACCAGGAAAGCCACAGCCGCAAAGGCCGCGCGAATTATTTTCTCAATGCTCTCGCCACTGCTAGCACTGGCGTCCGTCCTTCTCATTTGGCCTCCGCGGCTCGGACTTTCATCCCATCGCGCAAATCCACGTCTCCCGGAAGCGCCACTTTGTCTCCCTGGGCCAAACCTGCAAGCACCTCATATTTATCGGCGCCCGCGACTCCTACCTTAATATCTCGCCGGTGCACGGCCTCACCATCGTAGGCCAGCACGAAATGCTGTCCCTGGTCGTAACGCACGGCGCCACGCGGAATTACCAGCACGCCGCGCTGCTCATGAACGAGTATGCGCACTTCCACATTCACATTCGGCAGCAACTCGACTTTGTCGTTATCCACCGAGCAGAGCACCTCGCCCACGCTGCGCGATCCGCGCGCCACCACCTGCTTGGGCACCTGCTCGACTTTGCCATTCCAGACGCGGTTGGGCATCGCGTCCCACAGCACCTGGACACCCTCATTCTGTCCGAGCGAACCCAGGTCCGGCTCATCCATGAAAGCGCGCACGCGCACGTGGCGCAGGTCCGCCATTTCCGCCAGCACGTCGCCCAACTTCACGAAATCGCCTTTGTGCACCGGCAACGAATAAAGCGTTTCATCCGCCGGCGCAATCACTGTGGCCGAACGAACTTTTTCTTCCAGCGCGGCGACCAGATCCTGCTGTTGGTTCACGCGCAGGCTCGCAGCTTCGACGGCCACGGCGGCGCGTTGCTCGAGCGCCGCCTTTTTCTGCTGAAAAGTTTGCAGACTGGCGCGCGCGGTCGCGAGCAACGCTTGGTTCTGCGCGACTTCGTCCCGCGTCGCCGCCCCTTTGGTGACCAGTTGCGCCAGCGACTGCTGCGTTCGTTCGAGGTTGGCAACCTGTGTTTCAGCTTTCTGCACATCCCCTCGCAGTTGCGCTACGTCGTCAGGCGGCCCACCGGCGTGAGCGTTTCGCAGTTCGGTCCGCGCCGCCAGCAAGTCCGCGCGAGCTTGTGAAAGCTGCGCGCGTTGGTCCGCGGCATCCAAAGTCAAAATCAGCTGGCCTTTGCGTACGAGTTGCCCTTCGCTGGCTTTCACGTCCGCGACGAAAGTGGGAAATTGAGCGCGGGCGACCGTCGGCGAAATTGGTTCCACCTTGCCATTGCCGGTGATGGACGCGGTCAAATCCTCGCGCGTAACGCTCACAATCTGCACCTGCGGCGCCGGCCCGCGCTCTGCCAACACAATCAGGAGCACGACGCACAATGCCGCGCCGATGCTCGCAATTACCCATTTTGGCTTGCTGATTTCAGGCATGTAGTGTTGCGCACCACTACGGCGCAGGCTTCCCCCGAAGTCGTAAAATTGTAGCAGACCCGTTCCCGGCTTGCCTGTGCAAACGCGGCAGGATTGCTTCGGGCCACATGTCCGCGGCGGGGTGCGGAATTGGCGCTCTAGAGACGTGCCCCATGAACGTGTGAACGAAGAGTTGCGGCGGCCGACGGGATTCGCTTCGTGCTAGAATCCGTCCATGAGCGAGCCACAACATAATCAGCACTCCGCGCATGCCACCGAGACCAAGCCGGGAGAAAAGCCGCCCCCGAAAATCCATCGCGTATGTATTGGATGCAACAACATGTTCGAAGTGACGATGGAAAACTACGAAGCCAAGCACTGCTCGGTCTGCCATAAGGGCTAGCGGGCGAACAGCCGCCAGCGCGTCGCCCTTCGCGCTTCGTGAGACACACACTCAAATCCCGCACGATTCTGCCGCGCCCAATCTCGATTTCCAGCGTCTAAGCAGGCAGGCGGGGTGGCAGCGGCGCCCGTGCGGCTGATACGCGGTCCGGCGTCGCGCGCGTTCGTGCAGCATCAGCGCCGGTCCCCCGTAAATGCTAGAATTCCCAATCGGATGAGCGCCGACTCCTTAATTCACGTTCAAGAACTCTCGAAGCACTTCCGCACCTTCAAGCGGCGCGAAGGCGTGTGGGGCTCGATTCAAAATCTTTTCGTTCGCGATTACCGCACCGTGGCCGCCGTGGACCGCGTCGGATTCACCATCGAACGCGGTGAAATGGTCGGCTACATCGGACCGAACGGTGCGGGAAAATCCACCACCATCAAGATGCTCACCGGGATTCTGGTTCCCACCAGCGGCGAAATTCGCATCAATGGCTACGTTCCCTACCGTCAGCGCCGCCAGTATGTGAAAACAATCGGAGTGGTGTTTGGCCAGCGCACGCAGTTGTGGTGGGACATCGCGGTGATTGAATCGTTTAAGCTGCTGCGGCGCATCTATGACGTCTCGCAGCGCGATTTTGACGCGCGCATGGAGCATTTCGACGCTATCCTGAACATTCGCGATTACCTGCACACGCCGGTACGCAAGCTTTCACTCGGCGAACGTATGCGTTGCGACCTGGCCGCCGCCCTGCTACACAATCCACCGCTGTTGTTCCTCGATGAGCCGACGATTGGCCTGGACGTCGTGGCGAAGGACCACATTCGCCAATTTCTGCGCGCCATCAATCGTGAATTCCGCACCACCGTGCTGCTGACGACGCACGACCTCGACGACATCGAGGAACTTTGCCGCCGAATTATGATTATTGACCACGGCAAAGTGCTCTACGACGGGCACCTGGCGCAACTGAAGCAGCAACTGCTGCGGACCAAACAGATCAAATTCGCCCTGAAGGATCGCACGCAAGCCGGCTGTCTGGACGCCTTCTCGCGCGATGGCCTAGAAGTCGATCAGGTGGACGAATTAACATACCGCATCCGCTTCGACCGCGTGAAAGTTTCCACTTCTGGTCTGATCCGAAAGATCCTGGACGCGGTGGATGTGCGCGACCTGCTCATCGAAGACGAGCCCATCGAAGAAATCATCAAACGCATTTACGCCGGCGAAGCTCATCTTGAGGTGAGCGTATGAGCAGTTGGGTGCAAGCGCTGGTGCCTTACGCGGAATTTTCGCGCGTGGGGTTCGTAAACATCCTGGCATTCCGGCTGCGCTACTTCACCGGCATCATCACTTACTTCCTGAACGTCACGGTGTACTACTTCATCTGGAGCGCTGTGTATCGCGGCGGCATTTCCATCGCGGGCTACAACCTGGCGCAGATGATCACGTACGTGAGCGTCGGCTGGATGATCCGCTCGTTCTACTGGAACACGATTGACCAGGAAATGGCGTACGAAGTGATCGAAGGCAAGATCGCCATGGACTTGATCAAGCCGGTTTCCGTACAGTGGATGTGGATTTCGCGCGCCATTGGCGAATCGGCCTTTCGCCTCGGACTTTTGACGCTGCCCACAGCCGTCGTCGTCGCTCTGGTATTTCCCGTGCAAGGCCCGGTGTCGCGCGAGAATTTCCTGCTGTTCCTGGTGGCAGTGCTGGGCAGCTTCTTCCTGATGGCCGCGATCAATTTCATGATCGGCACCTGCGCGATTCCGCTGAAATCCATTCTCGCGCTGATTCGCGCCAAGTACTGGCTGATCGAACTGCTGTCCGGTCTGCTAATTCCCATGTCGTTTTTCCCGGACCGCGTACAAAAAGTGCTGGCATGGCTGCCGTTCGAGCATATCGCCTACACGCCGCTGCAGATTTATCTGGGCAAGCTGGACCGCGCTGCGACGTTGCGCGCGCTGGGGATTCAGTGGCTGTGGGTGATCGCACTGCTGTGGCTCGCACATCTGTGGTGGGAACGTGCAGCGCGCAAGATCACTATTCATGGAGGCTAATTCATAGCGCGAACCATGCCAACACTAACGCCCATCAGCGAAAAGTCAGGCATCGCCGGCTTGCTCGACGCCGGCGAGCGGCATTTCGGCCTGTTCTTCGACTATTTCTCGCAGTACGCGAAGGTTCGCGTCAGCTATCGCGGCGACTTCTTCATCAGCCTGGCGACGAGCTTCGCCGCCACGATTTTTGCGTTGAGTTTCGTCGTGGTGCTGTTCCAAAAGGTTCCGCAGCTCGCCGGATGGCGCTTCGAAGAAGTGCTGTTCCTTTACGGTTTCTCGCTGATTCCCTACGGCATCTTCAACATCGTCAGCCTGAATCTCTACGATTTCGGCAACAACTACATCATCGAAGGAAAATTCGATCGCGTGCTGCTGCGGCCGATCTCCTCGCTCTTCCAAGTGCTCTTCGAAACATTTCGCATCGAATCGCTGCAGGAAGTGGCCACCGGCGTTTTCTGTATGTGGTGGGCGACGCGTCATCTGGGTCTCGCGTGGACTCCCGCCAAAGTCGCCATGTTATTTTTCTTCGGCCTGTGCGCCGGCATCATCTATATATCGGTCTTCCTGATCCTCAGCACCGTGTCGTTCTGGTTCGAAGATCGCATTGGCGTGCATCCACCTGTGTGGAACGTGATGGCCTTCGGCCGCTACCCGCTTTCGATTTACAGTGGCATGGTGCAATTTTTCCTGTGCTGGATAATTCCCTTCGGTCTGGCGTCGTTCTATCCGAGCGTGCGCATGCTCGGCCGCACCATCTCGCCACAATACGCGCCGCTGGTGCCGGTCGTGGCCGTGGTGTTTCTCACCATCGCAATCTCGCTCTGGAATTTCGGCACGCGCCACTATTCTTCCACCGGCACGTAGGCTTCGTGTCAGCCGCGCAACACCTCGACTCTTACTGAAACACCGGGACGGCTGATTTCGTAACATCGATTAGAGGTTCAGATGCGCCGGCTCACCTTCGTAGCGATCGTCGTGGTCGTCGCACTCGCGCTGCTTTCCGCGGTCTCCGGATATATTGGAAACGCCATCGGCCCGGGTGTGCTGCACCCTGCAAACTTGAACCCCGAGCGCATCGACGAAGCCGAGCAAGCATTCAACCGCACGGGCGCAACGAAAACAGATTTCACGGTGCGCGCGAACGACGGGGTTGAACTTCGCGGATGGAAAGTCGTTCCTGCATCACCGAACGGCGATTGGGTCCTGCTTTTTCACGGCGTCTCCGACAATCGCACCGGGGATCTGGGCCACGCCGAATTTCTCCTCCGCCACGGCTACAGCGTCGTAATGATGGATTCGCGCGCCCACGGAAAGAGCGGCGACATGGCCACCTACGGCTGGAAAGAACGATACGACACCGTCGCGATTACCGACGCACTCTACACAACCGAGAAAGTCCGTCACCTCTACGCGCACGGGGTCTCGATGGGCGCTGCCATCGCATTGCAATCCGCAGCCGTCGAACCGCGCATCGCCGCCGTCTCTGCCGAAGACCCGTTCGCAAATCTTCGCGAGGTCACTTACGATTACGCGGGACTGGACGTGAGTCCCTTCCTCGGCAAGACACTCTTTCGCCCCGCTTCAATCTTCGCACTGCGCGCCGTTGCACTGACAGGCGGCTTTAATCCCGACGAAGTCTCGCCGGAAAAAGCCGTAGCGCAGCGCCCGTTCCCCGTTCTGCTGATTTGCGGAACGAACGATCACAGAATTCCCTGCCGCCACGCGGAAGCCATTTACAACGCGGCGATGGGACCGAAAGAGCTGTGGATCGTGCAAGGAGCAGGACACGCCTCGGCCCTGGGGCAAGCTCCGGCCGAATACGAAAATCGAGTGGTCAGTTTCTTCGAGAAGTATCCGGGCACTCCGTGAGGCAATATCAATCTCAGAGAGAGGGGAGCATCTTACCGCTAACCGACCCATGGACTCGTTCTTGCAGCGCGGTAATGCCTGCCGCGGCTAGCTCCCACGGTTGTGCCGTGACCATGCGATCCGTCCCAGCAGCACGGCCGACGCCAACGAGAAGACAATCCAGAAAGGACGCGGCCAGGGGAAGATTTTAAGCGCTGCCATCGCATAAGCAGTCGCGAGCCAAAAAAGGGTTGAATACCGCAGGAGCTCGCGTGGGAAAGAGGACAGAGGGCCACCTCGGCGAATCGCACGCATCCGGGACCACACCAGACAGAATTAGCTACCGACGGCGATCGCGGGAACCGCAATGGCTGTACAAGCCTCGAGCGCACGAGGACTCATTGGCTGGGGCTGCGAAGCAAAACGAAGTGAGCAAACCGTGGCCCGTCGCCGCTGAGGCGCTGCAAAATCAGGAAACCTTGAGGATCAGAATCACGCGATCATCTTCGTGCGTGCCGCCTCGCGAGAATGAATCCACAGAGGTCATCACCGCCTGCACGATTTCCTGCGCGGGCAGATGGCGCTCGCGCGTCACCAGCTCAACCAATCGCTGCGTGCCAAACTCTTCTTCCGAGGAATTATTGGCCTCGGTGATTCCGTCGGTGCAGAAAACTACCACGTCACCCGGATGCAGCTTCACGTGTCCGCGCTCGTAGCGCACGCCCGCGAAGAGTCCGACCACCATGCCGCCCTCGGTGAGGTACTCCACGTCGCCATTCACCCGCACCACGGCGGGCTGCACGTGACCCGCGTTAACGTAGTGCAATGTACGGCGCGGCTGATCGAGCAATCCCACGAACATGGTCATGAATTTCTGTCCGCGCGTATCGGCCAGCATCATGTCGTTCAGCGATTCCACCAGGCGCTCGAGCGAGTGCAGATGCGCCAGCAGCGCATGCAGCGTCGCTTGCAGGTTGGCCATCACCATCGCGGAACCGACGCCCTTGCCTTCCACGTCCGCCACCACGGTGAGAATCGTATCCGGCGCGAGCGCTATGAAATCGTAGTAGTCGCCGCCTACTTCCAGCGACGGCCGGTGCGCGACGCCAAGTTCAAATCCATCGAGCACCGGCGGACGCTCCGGCAGCAATCCCAATTGAATGCTGCGCGCCAGCGCCAGATCGCGTTCCATGCGCTGCTTATGCAGCAAATCACGGTGCAGCTGCGCGTTCTCCAGTGCCAGCGCCACATGATCGGAAATCGCACGCAGCAGGTTTTCGTCCGCGTGCGTAAACGGGCCGGATTTTTTGTTCAGCAGTTGCAGCACGCCGATGGTTTCGCCACTTTTACTGCGAATAGGCAAACACAGCAGCGACTTGGTGCGATAACCGAGCCGTATGTCCACTTCGGATTCAAATCGCGGGTCGGCATAAGCATCTTCCAGGTTGACGGGCTCGCCGTGTTCCGCCACCCAACCGGCAATCCCGCGGCTGGTAGGCAGCCGAATTTCATGCGTATCGAGGCCCAGCCCAACCAGCGACCAGATTTCGCCGCGCTCGCGGTCCACCAGGAAAACGGTGCCGCGTTCGGCGCCGGTGTGCCGAGTGGTCAACTGCAGAATAATGCTGAGCAGCTCGGCGAGATCCAGCGTGGAATTCAGCCGCTTGGTGGCTTCCACGATGGTGGAGAGCTCGATTACCGCATGGCGCCGCTCGCTGCTTTCCAGCGCCACTTCCGCGTAACGCCGGAAAAGCTCCAGCCATCCGCGCGTCCGAGGATCAAGCCGTCCCTTCGGCCACGCCTCCAGGATTCCTACCGGCTTCGCTCCGTGTCCCAGCACCCATGCGCAACTGTCGCCGTTCGTTCCGGGATCTTTTCCTTGCAGAATTCGCTCGATGCGCGCCGCGTCCGGCTTGGGAAGCTCCCCGCTCTCCTGCCACACCGACGGCAATCCGCCCACCACGCGCCACAGCCGCGCGCCTTCCAAACGCCCTGGCGCTGCAAGCACGCACACCATCTGCGCGGCGAGCTCGCCCGGTTCGGTTTCCGGATTGAGTGTCGCTACCACCTGCTCAAGGGTTTCGAGGGGCAGACCGACTTCGCTGGGTTTAAGGGATTTGCGCTTCACGCCGCGTTTCCCTTGTACTGGATCACCAGGATCGTGATGTCGTCGGATTGCGCGGCGCCTTCGGTGAATACGCGCATGCCTTCGCGGATGGCATCGCCGAGCTGCGTGACGTTCTCGCCGGCAAATTCTTCCACGATCGTACGGAGCCGGAACTCTTCGAATAATTCATTGCGGGTGTTCGTCGCCTCCGAGACACCGTCCGTGTAGATGACCAGAAAATCGCCGGGCTCGAACTGCACGCGCGCGCTCTGGTATTCAGCTTCGGAGAACATGCCTACCGGAAAATTCGCAGAGCCCAGACCTTCCAACCCGCCGGCCTTGCGTTTCAGCAGCGGCGGCACGTGCCCGGCGTTCACGTACTCGAAGCGGCCCAGCTTGTCGAGGACACCGTAGAATACGGTGGCGTAGCGATCTTCGCCCGTGCGCTCGCACAAATATTGATTCACGCGCGAAAAAACTCCGGGCAGCGAAATATCCATCGCGGCGGTGGTGAAGAAGACGCCCTGCAGGAGAGTGGCCAGCAGCGCGGCCGTAACGCCCTTTCCCGAAATATCGCCCACAAAAAATCCATGGCGGCCGCCGCCGAGCCCAATCACGTCAAAGCAATCGCCGCCCACGGAGTGGCAGGAGAGCGTAGAACCAGCCACCGCGACCTCCGGCAAATTGGGAAGCGATTTCGGCAGCAGCTGCTTCTGAATCTGGCTGGCAATTTCGATTTCGTGATCCAGGCGCTGCTTCGCGCGCGAGGATGCAAACAAGCGAGCGTTTTCAACCACCGTCGCCGCTTCGCGCGCCAGCGTGCGCAATACTTCGCGGTCCAGATCGGAGAACGCGCTGGACGGCACATGGCTATCAAGGTACAAAACGCCGAGCAGTTCGCCTTGCCTTGTCGAAATCGTGGCATCGAGCGTTTCGATCACCGGCAGCTTATCCACCGGAATCGCTATCACCGTGTGCAGTTCCAGCCGCGCGACGCTCTCCTGCTGGCTCATGCCGCCGTCTTCGCCCGTGTCGCTGACGATCAATTCGCGACGCGTCTGCGCCACACGCTTCACCACGGATTGCGAAACCTGCAATTGGTCGGGGCGCAGAGTGCGGCGCTGCGCGTCGCGCGCCACGATCATCTGCAATTCGTGGTTGTCGTTCGCCAGCAGCAGCACGCCGCGTTCGGTGCGCGTCACTTGAATCGCCGCGTCCACTACGGCGGTTAGCACGTCTTCCAGCGACAGCCCCGTGCCCAGCGTGCGCGCGACTTCCAGCAGCACGCCCAGGTGGTACAACTCGCGCGAGCCGGAATGGCTCGGCGCCGGCGCTTCCACGCGCTCCACCAATTCCTCGATTGTCGCGCCCTCACCCAGGAACAGCAGCTTGTACGAATCCGCCATGCCGAAATCCACCTGGTCTTTCGGCTGCAGCTCGTGCTTGATCACTTTTTGGCCGTTGACGAACGTCCCGTGACGGCTGCCCATATCCTCCAGGACCATGCCGCCGTTGACGGAAAGGATCTGGGCCTGTTCGCGGCTGATCCGGCTGTCGCGCAGGGTCAGTTCGTTGCCGGCTTGCCGTCCTATGCGGAACGGCGTGGTGGTGATGGCGACTTCCCGGCGAACACCATTCGGTTCTATAACAACTAGTCGTGCGGCACGTGGCATCGGTTTTAGTTGCTTTCTCGGGGGCCAGCAGAGTGAGCGCTCGCCCAGGAGCGACTCGGCTGGCACCGCACATGGTAGGTAAACTCGCGCCCGAAGTAAATAGCCGCGGCCTTTTCACAGCCGTTTTCCGCCGGGCCGTACCGTGTCAGATTGGGCCACACCGGGCCCCGCTGTTGCCGTGCTTTCTCCGTCCATGTAGAATTCACTGCGGTTAGAAAAAACTCAGTTTTCGTTCACGGAAAGGGCCTTGCGCGGGGCTGCTCGGCGAATTTCTTGCGGTCCGGGCTGTTGCAAACGAATCGGGAGACTGAATGATCAAAGCTGTTGCCGCCGCGGGATTGATCGCGGCGCTATTGGCCACCGCGCCTGCGGCCGAAAAAGAATGTGTCCGCGTTGAAGATGCCGGTCGGGTGATGAAAGAGATCATGAACATCCCGGACGACATTCCCAAGAGCGTTATCGGCAAGGCGGAATGCGTCGTGGTGCTTCCTTCGGTGGTGAAACTGGCGTTCGTCCTTGGCGCGAGCTATGGACGAGGTCTGATGACTTGCCGCAGCGGCCCCAATTTTAGGGGTCCCTGGGGCGCGCCCACGATGATGGCCCTGGAAGGTGGCAGTTTCGGCGTGCAGTTGGGGGGGCAGGCCACGGACTTTGTCCTGCTGCTGATGAACGACCGCGCTGCCAGCAGCATTCTCACCAGCAAAGTGAAATTGGGAGCCGATGCTTCCGTGGCGGCAGGTCCGGTAGGGCGTAACGTTACGGCCGAAACCGATGTGCGCATGCGCGCCGAAGTGTTTTCCTATTCGCGCGCGCGCGGGCTTTTCGTGGGCATCTCGCTGGCAGGTTCCACGCTGCGCCCGGACAATTACGCGAACACAATCTTGTACGGGAAGCCCGTGGAGGCACGGGACGTCGTGCTTTTCGGCAAAGTCCCCGCGCCGGATTGCGCCCGCCTGCTGATCGCCACGCTGAACCAGAAATCGCCCAAGAATCTTTCGGGGGATTAATGCGGGAGGCCTTCGTACCGCCGGCCTTTGGACCGCCATCGGCGCTCGCCGCGGTAATCTTCTGCGCTGTCTTCGCTGCATCCACGCTGTCACCGGCAGGATTGCAGACAAACTCCGCCAACGTCACGTCCTACCAGATTGACTTGGACGCTGCCAAGCGGTGGGTGGACACAAAGATTGATCTCCGCGCTGGAGAAAAATTGCGCCTCACTGCAACGGGCACCGTCACCTACCCTTCGAACAAGAAGCATCCTGACGGCCGATCGTTCGGTCCGGACGGTCTCGCGCGCGGCTTCGGGGATTTAATTCACGAGTATGCAGTGAGCGATGCGGGTCACGGCTCGCTGATCGGGCGTCTGGGCGACGACAACGTCGCGCAACCATTCGCAGTCGGCGCGCGCTCGGATTACGAAGCGCCGGTAGCGGGTCGGCTGTTCCTGGGAATTAACCAGAGCTTGCGTGACGCGGAAAGCGCCAAGGGAAATTTCCAGGTGAAAATCGAAGTGCTCAATCCGGGCCTGAGCACCGTTGCGGCGATGGCTATTGGCGGGCCACCGGAAACGTCGGTTCCATCCGTTACTGCCGCGCTTCTGCGGAAAATTCCGCGACGAGTTTCCGATCCGCAGGGCAAACCGGGAGACATGGTTAATATCCTGCTCGTCGGCACGCAGGAGCAAGCAGTGCAAGTTTTCTCGAGCGCCGGCTGGGTGCGCGTGGATCGCTCCGTGCAAGACGCGGTGGTGAACGCAGTGATTGATTCGCTCGAGAAAAAGGATTACCTCACGATGCCGATGAGCACGCTCTACCTCTTCGACCGGCCGCAGGACTATGGTTTTGCGCACGCCGAACCGGTGCGCGTGGCCATGTCGCGCAATCACCTGCGCTTGTGGAAATCGCCCTACATGGTGGACGGCCGCCCGTTCTGGTGCGTCGCCGCCACGCACGACATCGGTTTCGAGCGCGATCAGCGCAACAACAAGGTGACGCACAAGATCGACCCGGCAATTGATGGCGAGCGCGAGTACGTCAACGACACTCTGTCGCGCACCGGACTGGTCGTGCAACGCACCCACGTAACGCCCGCGAATCCGCTCACCGAAGCCAGCACGGCAACCGGCGGCAGTTTCCACTCCGATGGCCGCATCCTCGTGCTGGTGCTCAAGGACACAAATAACAGTGGTAAGAGCGACTGAGTGCGGCTTTCTCACCACTTTCCCAACTGTTTGAATGTTTGGCGTCCTACGAGTCTCGCGCGAGCCAGGCACACCTTTTCTTGGTTCTCGGTAGTGCGTCGGATTGCGGCCGATGCGTGAATCAGGAATTCAGTCGCCCTACCTTAGGAGGTCGTATCATCAGGACCGATGCCAGCCAGCCGCTCGCTCCATGCTCTCTTGATGTGCGCCGTTCGCCTCACCGGACTGGCGCATGCGTGGATGGAAAAACCAGACCAGACACTGCAGCACAATCCTTCAACACCTGGCCATCAATCTGAATTGCAAAGCGCTGGTGGGCCAACTACATCGTGTCTGTTCGACTTCGAGCGTGGCGAGGTTCCTGACTGCATACCTCGAACGGCGGCTGGGGAACTCCTCGTTTCACGGCAGGTCTTGACGCTATTGGCCTTCGATTCATTCGGTCTGGCCCCGGTGCGGTCGGCAAGAGACGGCTGGATGTGCGTTAGCCGGACGGGAAGAGTCGTGATAAGCGGAGTACCAATCGTGGACAACTGGGCTGATTCATTCCACGACGGACTGGTTCGAGTCGTGAGAAATGAAAAATATGGTTTCGCGAATCGCAAAGGACAATTTGTTATTTCCGCGAAGTACGACGCTGCGATGAATTTTGAAAACGGAAAGGCCACGGTTTGCAACCGTTGCCAGAGTAAATACGCGGACCACGATTGTGAGCATCACGTCTTTGCTGGGGGAGAGTGGTTTCAAATCAATACCCAGGGAATGGTTGTTGCTCCGATACGGTCCCACGATTGAATGCGTGCCTCTCGCGACGGGTTAATATGGCCGTTGGACCCGCCGGTGTAATCGGAAGCTGAGCCACTACATAATTTTCCAGCTCCTCGACATCTCGGGCGCTCCCGCCGGTTATCGCGTTCCCTGCCAGCTCGTCAAAAGCATTGCCTCGGCGCGTGGTTTCACCTATCATAGCTACCCCGCCCTCAAGGACCCCCTATGACCGGGCCATTTTCCAGTTTTTTTGATTTGCGTGACAATCCTTTCCGCGCCAATCCGGACCCGCGCTATTTGTTCCTCACCCGGCAGACCAAAGAAACCCTGGACCAGATCATCGAAGGAATCCGCACACGTAAAGGATTGCTTTTGCTTACGGGCGAAGTCGGCACGGGCAAGACTGTGCTGCTCAATCGCCTGATGGAGTGGCTCGCGCAGGAGCGCATTCCGAAAGCATTCATTTTCAATTCGCATTTGAAAGCCAGCGAAGTGCTCGAATTGATCCTGGCGGATTTTGGTATTCCTTTCAACCCGAACCGCGGAACGCCGCTGGCGCACCTGCATACTTGGTTGCAGGATCGTCATTGCGCCGGCCAGACCCCGGTACTGTTCGTGGACGAAGCACAAGGGCTCACGCAGCGCACGCTCGAAGAGCTGCGTATGCTATTGAACTTTCAGACGAGCGAGGGGAGCCTGCTGCAGATCGTCCTGAGCGGCCAGCCGGAATTCGAAGAGACTTTGAAACGCCCTGAGTTAGGTCAGCTGCGCCAACGCATCGCGCTGCGTTGCCGGACCGCTCCGCTGACACTCGAGGAAACTCGGGATTACATCGACACACGCCTGCGCATCGCGGGCGTATCGGGCGCCGCGGTCTTCCACCCGGAAGCGGTGCAGGCGTTGTCGCTTTACTCGCGCGGACTCCCGCGCGTCCTCAATGCTCTGTGCGAGCGATCCCTGATGCGAGCCGCGCGCGAGAAAATTCGCCCAGTGCCCGGACGCGTGATCGGTGAGGCCGCCCACGAACTTCAATATGACGAGTTCAGGCCGTACGCTCCGCATTCAACTTCCGATGACGCGGTCTTTGCGGGCGTGTTTGAACAACCGACCGGTTTTGCGGGAACTGCGGAATTTCTCCCGGCAGCCGCTCCGTTCGGCCAAGACGTACCGCTCGACGCCAAAGCGCCCGGTATCCCGAGTTCTGAGCCGAATCGTCTGGCTGCGGCCGCCGCTGCGAGTGGGTCCGCACGCACGTCGCCCGCTCACGTTGCCGCTCACTGGCCAGATCGTGAACCCACTTCCGCCCCGCCACGGATTTCACAAGCCCCCATCGCGTTTCCTTCCCCCAGTCAACGGCAGTCGCCGTCGCCTCCGACTACGGCTTCAGCTTCGGCTTCGGAAGAAATGATCGCCCGCCTAGCGTCGACATTCCAAGCCTCCGCGCCGAGCGAACCGCGAATCGTTGAGCGCACCGCCGCTCCGCGTGTCATCGCGCCTCTTCCCGTCGCGCGGAAGGAAGCAGCGAAACGAGGGAATGTTTTCCGCGAACGCTGGCGACGGCAATACGTCTCCGCGACAAATAGGCTGAAATCCGCGCGCTCGGCAATTGCGTCGACATCGCGTCTTCGTCTGACGCAACTGCAGACGCACACTCGCTCATCATTCCGATCTCTTTCTGGGCAATTGTCAGTGTGGCGAAAAAAGAACTGGAACATGACCAAGATCGAGTTCAAGTGGGGCGAGTTTGCGTCGTCATGCCTGCGCTGGTTGCGAGCGCCGTCCGCGTCGGCCGCACGCATTCCGGCAGCACAGCCTCTCCAGAGTCGTCCGCTGCCTCGTGCTAGCCGGTCACAGTTCATCCGCGGCGCCAAAAAGGCGCCACGCGTCACCACCTCTATTTTGCAGTGGCTGCAGGAACCGAGCCACTCGGTGCGCGAACGCAAATCGACGCGCACATCTAGGACCCACCTGCCTTAGTGCGATTCCAAGCGCGGAATTCTCAGCCGCGCCCGAGCCCCGAGGCGCTTCCCTGCCACGTTGACGCCTCCGTGACGGCGACCTATGATGGCGCGGTTCTCTTCCCCAGGAGATGCCTCGTGAACTTCGGCCGACTTGCCTTGCTGCTCGCATTTTCGATTACTGTGTTGGCTGCGTCGGATTCCCCCGACACGCGCGAAATCACTGATCCGAAATCCGTCGCCTCGCTGCCCGCTCTGGGAGCGATCCCAATTCCGGTGGACGATCTTTTCTACACGCGCTCCGTCAGCGGCGGCGCGTGGTCGCCGGACGGCAAGCAAGTTGCCTTCAGCACGAACCTGACCGGCCGCAACAATTTGTGGAAAGTAAGCGCCGCGGGCGGCTGGCCGATCCAGCTGAGCCAATCCGACGATCGTCAGGCTGGCGCGACGTGGTCTCCCGACGGAAAATGGATCGTCTTTCAATCCGATCAGGGCGGAGGCGAAATTTACGATCTCTTTGCGATTCCCAGCGACGGCGGCGAAGTCGTGAACCTGACCAACACGCCCGAAATCTCCGAATTCGGCGCGGTGTGGTCGCGCGACGGCAAGAACATCGCGTTTGCGTACAAGCCGAAGACCGCTTCGGCCACCGATATCGCCGTGATGGACTGGAAGTCGCGCGCCGTGCGCAACCTGACGCAGGAGAAAACCGCGAACCACCTGTGGAGCAACGCCATCTGGAGCCCGGACGGAAAATTCATCTACGCCACGCGCTTCAACGCCGGCTTCAGCGATTCAGACGCGTACCGTATTGATGCTGCGACCGGCGCGCTGGAAAACTTGTCGGCGCACGAAGGCGATCACCGCACCATGGCTTCCTCCATTTCGCCGGACGGCAGCACGCTGCTGGTCGCGTCGGACCGCCCCGGCGGCTACAGCAACATCGCCGAAATTGATGTGGCCACAAAGAAACTCATCTGGGTGACCGACCTGAAGTGGGAAGCAAACGCCGGAGATTTTTCGCCCGACGGCAAACAATTTACCTACGAAGTGAATGAAGACGGCCGCAGCGACGCTTATCTCGCTGACAGCGCCACGCGCCAGGCAGCCAAAATCAATCTACCCGCGGGTCTCAACAGCTACGCAGGCAGTCCCTCGCCCTTCGCGCATATGGGCGCGGGCCTGCTGGTTTCGCACCAGAGCTCCACGCAGCCGGGCGATCTGTGGGTTTACGACAACGCGCAGCGCAGCGCGCGCCAGCTGACTTTTTCCGCCATCGCCAGCCTCACCGCAGCGAAAATTCCACCTTCGCAGCTGGTGCACTATAAAAGCTTCGATGGAAAGATTATCAGTGCCTTCGTGTGGGTGCCGTTCAATCTGAAGCGCGACGGCTCGAATCCCGCGATCGTGCTGCCGCACGGCGGTCCCACCGGCCAGACCACAGACAATTTCAATCGCACCGTGGTGGCTCTGGCGACGCGCGGATATGTCTGCATCGCACCGAATGTGCGTGGGTCGACCGGATACGGCATGGATTTTCAGCAAGCCAACGTGAAGGACCTGGGCGGCGGCGATTTGCAGGACGAAATCTACGGCGTGAAATTCCTGGAAGCGAGCGGCTACGTTGACTCGAAGAAAATCGGAATCACCGGCGGCTCCTACGGCGGCTACATGACGCTGATGGCCATCGGCAAGGCGCCGGAAATCTGGGCCGCAGCCGTCGAAGAGTACGGCATCATCAACTGGCTCACGATGCTGCAACACGAAGACCCGTTCCTGCAGCAATACGAAAAATCCCTGCTCGGTGATCCGGAAAAAGATCGTGCGATTTACGACGCCGATTCCCCGCTCTCCTACATCAAGAACGCCAAAGCCCCGCTGCTGGTGCTGCAGGGCGACAACGACATCCGCGTCCCCAAGGAAGAGGCGGAACAAGTTGTGAAGACGTTGCGGGACTCCGGCAAAACCGTGGACGCGCATTACTACTCGAACGAAGGCCACGGATTCGCCAAACGCGAAAATCAAATTGACGCGATCCGCCGCACGATTGATTGGTTTGACCGCTACCTAAAGGGCGCGAAGTAGCGTCTAAGCCGGGCAGAAGCAGCAAGGGGTGCGAACGTGCAGTTTCTGCCTCGCGGTGTCGCAGTCTCCATTTGTGTCGCACTGCTCGCATTTGCGGCCCCGTCAGGCGCGCCCGCCGTAAGGGAGTCGCTGCCTGATTCCTCCGCGAGGGTTCCGCTCGCGATCACTCACGTCACCATCGTCAATCCGCACGGGCCGCCGCAAAAAGAGATGACCGTGCTCGTTTCCGGCGGCGTGATCGAATGGGTGGGCAGTTCGGCCGACCCGAAGCGCCCCGCGCGTAAAGATGAATTGCGACTCGACGCGCGCAGAAAATTCCTCATTCCCGGCTTGTGGGACATGCACACGCACGTCGCCGGAATTAACGCCGACCCCGCCTGGTCGAAAAGCGTGCTGCTGCCGCTGCTCGTCGCGAATGGGATTACTGGCATACGCGACATGGGCGGCGACCTGCGCGCGCTGCAGGAATGGCGGCGCGAAATCGCATCCGGCGCGCGGCAGGGACCCCAAATTGTCGCCGCGGGTCCGATGCTCCTGCCCGCTCCGCCGCCGGGCAAAGCGAAATCCACAGACCCCTCGATTCTAGAAGTGGGCAGCTCCGCCGAAGCCCGTGCGGCTGTGAACGCGCTGCAGAAACAGGGCGCCGACTTCATCAAAGTGATTCAACTGTCGCGCGAAGCGTATTTCGCCGTCGCCGAAGAATCGAAAAAAGACGGCATCACGTTCGTCGGCCACGTTCCCACAGCGGTCAGCGCCAGCGAAGCCTCGCGGGCCGGCCAGAAAAGCATCGAGCACATCATCTACAGTTCGCTCGCGCTGGACTGTTCCAGCCAGGATGCCGACCTCCGCCGGAGACTGTTGGAAGCTGCAGCGAAAAAAGACGACTCCGACGCCGCAGTGTACGACGACGCGGACAAAACTTTTTCGCCGGAAAAAGCTGCGGCCCTGTGGGCAACCTTCATTCGAAATGGCACTTGGGTCACACCCACGCTTTACTCCATCGCAATGCTGGCCCAGGCGCCCCAACAATCGCCCGATGATCCCCTGCTAGCCTATCTTCCGCTCGCGCTGCAAAAAGAATGGCGTGCAACAGGTCCACCTTCGCAAAGAGCACTGTCAGAGGCTGCCTGGTGGAAGCGGCAGTATGAAAGCGACCGCAAGCTAACGGGTGAGATGCATCGCGCAGGCGTCCGCCTGCTAGCCGGCAGCGACTCGCTGGATCGCTACGTTTTCCCCGGCAGCAGCTTGCAGTACGAGCTCCGGGAGCTCGTTGCGGCAGGACTCACACCACAGGAGGCGCTGCAAACCGCCACAGAAAACCCCGCTGAATTCTTCGGCAGAAAAGATGTTGGAACGATTGCCGCAGGCCTGCGCGCTGATATGGTCTTGCTCGATGCGGATCCGTCGCAGAACATTGAGAACACGCAGAAAATTTCAGGGGTAATCCTGACCGGACAATTTCTTTCGCGCGAAGATCTCGATGCATTGCTGGAAAAAGCCCGCGCCGCAGCAGCCGCGTGGCAAGAGAAGAGCGCGAAGCAGTAATTCGTCAGACCAGCGAAGCGCCGGACGCTGAACGCGAAGCCGGCGATTTCGGCAAACGTGTCTGGCTATCCCATGCGTCGCTCAACCTCCGTATCGTTTCGCGTAGGCGCACGGCCAAATCCACCACGGTCTGCAGACGCTGCGTATCTGCCGGCGGCAACCGCAGGCCGTGAGAAAGCAACAGCTCCGCGTTGCCCAGGATTCCGGTAAGCGGATTGTTGATCTCGTGACGGAAAATCTCCGCTACGTCGTCCGGTATTTCCGCCCACGGCGATCCAGCGGACGATGCGGCGCGCTGCGCCCAGCGCAAGCGCCGCTCCACCAGGCATGCGATCAATGGAATAAACTCACCGCGGCGCGCCACGAATTCCACTTCGCCCTCCGCCACCATACGCAGAATTTCCGCCTGTCGTTCTGCGGCCGCGAGCAGAATCACCGGCGAAGTCTTGGTCATTTGCCGCAGGAGTTCAAATACCGGCGCGCCCTGCAGCAATTCGTCGTCCAGCAGAATCACGCGCGGCGAATCCTGCTCCACTCGCTCGATCAAGTCTGCCAAATCCGTAGCGATGGAGACCTTCTCCACTTCAGCGCAGAGCGCGATTTTACGCGCGAGCTGCTCGGCGAGCCCGGCATCGGCGACGCACAGCAGCGCGCATCGCGCGGGCGAACTCTCATTTTCTTCAGTTGGCATGCGCACGGCGTTACGGTTCGGTGTCATGTTTCCTGGCCCCTCCCCGGACCGGAAATCTACACGCACTCTTCGCGTTCGCGGCTGCGTTGCAACCGGTGATTCACCGCCAGTTTCAATTCCTCCACTAAAAACGGCTTCGCCAGGTACGGCAGTTTGCTCTTCTCCAGAAATTGCATCGTTCGGGGCGCCAGCGTGTCACCGGTGACGAACAGGATGCGATCTTGCGCCGGGCTGTCCGCACGGATAAGCGCTTCGTGGAACGCCGGACCATCCAGTCGCGGCATGCGCAGATCGCACACCACCAGGTCGTAGTGCGCGCGCGCGAGCCGCGCCAATCCTTCCTGGCTTTCCAGCACCGCCTCCACCTGATGCCCTTCTTCCCGCAACACGTCCACGATCAACTGCGCCACGCTGGGCTCATCTTCCACCACCAGGATCCTTCCGCTGCGCACGGGCTGCGAATCGCTTGCGAATTCCGGAACTGCCGGCTCGCGTTCATTCACGGGAATTTCCACGACGGGCAACTCCACCACGAACCGCGCGCCGCCGCCGCTCTGGTTTTCAAACGTCACTTCCCCGCCGTGGCGCTTCACGATTCCGTAAACGATCGAAAGACCGAGCCCCGTGCCTACCCCCGGAGGTTTCGTGGTGAAGAACGGATCGAAGATTCGCGACGCAATTCCCCGCGGAACGCCTGGACCGTCGTCGGATATTTCCACAACAATCCGACGGCCTTCAGCCATGCGCGTCTTGATTTTCACTTTCCCCTGCCCACGGTCCTGCAATAATGCCTGCTCCGCGTTCGTCAATAAATTCAACACGACTTGCTGCAGCTGGTAGGGGTCCGCCATTGTTTCCGGCAAGTCGCCGGCCAAATCACATTCCACCAGAATGTTCTCCACTCTCAGTTCGTAGCTGCGCAGCGCCAGCGTGCGTTCCACGATTTCGTTCAGATCCACGCGCGTCCGTTCCGGCTCGTTTTCCCGCGCAAAGTACAACAGGTTTTTTACGATGCGCCGCGCGCGCTCCGCCTGCTGAAATACTTTGCTCGCTTCCGAATACTGCTCCGGCGCGAGGCCTTGCCCCAGCAGCAGCTGCCCATAACCCATGATAGCCGTCAGCGGGTTGTTCAGTTCGTGCGCGATGCCGGAAACCAACTGCCCGACCGCCGCCATTTTTTCCGTTTGCAGCAATTTGGACTGAATCTGCCGTTCGCTGGTGACGTCGTAATAAAGCTCCAGCCAGCCCGCCGCGCGGCCTTCGCGGTCCAGCACCGGGCGCGCAAACCGTTCCAGAATGCGCCGCGTGGGCCCGCTCAATTCCAGTTCGTCATGCCCGGGAACTCCCTGGCCCTCCGCGAAGGATTTCCACGGCGCAGCGAAATTTTCCGGACTGCGAAAGCGCGGCGCTACAAGTTCCGTCAGGTTCTCGAACGTCTCCAGGGATTCCAGTTCCCGTCGATCCATGCCGAAATACTGCCCGAACCGCGCGTTGCAGGAACGAATGCGACCAGCCGCATCCAGCAGGATCGTGCCGGTCTGAATGGAATCCAGAACGCTGGTCAGTTCCGCTGCCACTTGCAGCCACTTGCTTTCCGCGCGCTGCACAGCCGAGCCTTCCTCGAGGCACAACAGCAGATTTTGCGCTCCGCGCAGCACGGCGCGGAAACTGATGCGCAGCGGAAAACCGCTCGCGAGCAGGACCGCGACGTTTGATATTGCCTGCGAGCCGGTCTGCAACGCGCACAGCCGCGAAAACTCCTCCGCAGCCGGATGCGAAATGTATGTTCCCAACTCCGCTTGCCGCAACCCATCTTCGCTGCAGCCGAGCAGTTCGCCGGCCCGATGATTCGCCCGCTGAATGATTCCTTTTGCGTTAATCACCAGTAGCGCTTCGGCGCTGGTGTCGAACACCGCTGCAAATCCTACATCGCTGATAGGAGGGTTCGCTCCAGCTTGCGTCTGGACGCTTGCGGAAACCCACGACGATTGGGAATTCATGCGCGCAGGCGCAGCGCGGGACCCGGCCTGTTTCATCGACCTGCTCCACGGCGAGAGGTAGAGTTCTGCACACAGAAAAGTCTAGGGGCGTCTGCAATCGCGCACTCGAGGTCGCGACCCACGATGTTCCTATTCACGCGGATCGATGGCGCTCGCAGCAAGCCCGATAAAGTGCACATACGTAGCCTATTGCACTATGCGGTCCAAGTGGCCGGCGCATAACTCATTGTTTATCAATGGAGTGGCAACGCGGAGGGCGAGAAAAAAGAGCAGAACTTCCCACTTCGAAACAGAGCTTCCCCTCTAGGGATTTTCTGCCGAGCGCGATTCGATCTGCGTTATCACGGAGTTCGCGAAGTTCGCGGCGTTTCTGTGGACGCCGCGGCGGTTATCAATTCGGTTGGGATTGCGCGTCGTAGTGCTTGAGCTTCCGGTACAGCGTGGTCTTGCCGATTCCCAGCATGCGCGCAGCGGCCAGCTTGTCGCCTCCCGCTTCGCGCAACGCGCGCAGAATCGCGCGCCGCTCCAGTTCGTCGAGCGGCAGCAGTTCGTCATTTTGCGGCAACCTGTCTCCGATTCCGTACTGCAGATTCGTGGGCAGGTCACCGGCGTGCAGAATGGGCCCAGTACCCAGCGCGATAGCCCGCTCAATCGCATTTTCCAGTTCGCGCACGTTACCCGGCCAGTCATAAGCCATCATTCGCGCGATAGCGTCCTCAGAAATCGCGCGCATCCTTCCGTTCGCCTCGCTGAATTTCTCCAGGAAGGAATTCACCAGGATGGGAATGTCCGTTTTCCGTTCGCGCAGCGGCGGAATCTTGATTTGCACCACATTCAAGCGGAAAAAAAGTTCCTGGCGAAAAGTTCCCTGCCGCACGGAAGCATCCAGATCGCGGTTCGTCGCTGCAATGATTCGCGCCGAGAGCGGTATGCGGTCCGTCGAGCCTACCGGGCGCACTTCTTTCTCCTGCAGCGCGCGCAGCAGCTTGGCCTGCATGTCAAACGGCAGATCTCCAATTTCATCCAGGAACAATGTGCCGCCGTCGGCGATTTCCATCAGTCCTTGTTTCGCATGCAGCGCGCCTGTAAAAGCGCCTTTCACGTAGCCGAATAATTCCGCCTCGATCAACGTGGGCACCAACGACGAACAATCCACCGGAATGAATGGCTTGTTCCGCCGTACGCCTGAGAAATGCACGGAGCGCGCAACCAACTCCTTCCCCGTGCCGCTCTCGCCCAGAATCAGCACCGGATACGCATGCTGGCTAACTCTTTCGATCAAGCGGTACACGCGCTGCATCTTCAGTGAAACGCCGATCAAATCCGCGAACCCCGGCCGCGTGCGCAGCGTCTCGCGCAGCACACGATTCTCCTGATCCACGTCCAGCAGCCGGATCATGCGGTCCAGTTTGCTGCGCAGTTCGGGAATGTGGAATGGCTTGGTAATGTAATCCGCAGCCCCCAGACGCGTCGCTTCCACTGCGCTCTCAATCGTGCCGTACTGCGTCAGCACCAGCACGGCCGTCTGCGGATAGTTGCTGCGCACGCGCTTCAGCAATTCCAGGCCGCCGATCTGCGGCACACGCAAGTCCGTGATCAGAATATCCACCGGCATCTGATCCAGAATCTCCAGCGCCTGCTCCGTTGTCGAAGCCGTACGCGTGCGTAATCCCGAGTCGGTCACCACGTCATGGCACAAACTCCTGGTTGCGTCCTCATCATCAACAATCAAAACTGTCGCCGTTATCGGGCGCTGCGCCGTAAACACCGTTCCCACCGCCATGATATTCGTTCCCCTTTCCGTGTTCGTCTCCCGGCTTCCTTTGCAACACAAGCGCCAAATGGGAACGATTTCGGATCTGCCCACAGAACAAGTCTTTACGTTCTAAATCGGCAGAGTGTGGAGCGGAGTGTAGAGTCGAAATGGAACAGTGCACAAGTCCGTAATAGTACGCAGACAGTTAAGGCTATTTCCACGTAGGCTGTACAACATTGGAAACGCCGAAGTTTCAAGGAGGGAAAATCGCGACAACTGGCTTACAACTGGCTTTGCAGCGCACGAGCTTCGACAGTTTTCCCGCCCGTCCAGTGCCCTTTCAGCGAACGTTCAGTGGCCGCCGGTGGTGCGGACTGCGCCCGTGGCGAACGTTTTCGACGCGGAATCGCTCGAAAAATCGAGAACGTATAATCCGTCATTCGCCGAGCCGGCGTAAATCCGTTCCGCTGTGCCGACCGCCACCAACACCGGGAACTGGCCGTCGCTGGCACGCGCTGCGCCGCTGCTTGCGCCTTGTTTTACACGCGTCCAGGTCGCGCCTTCGTTTCGCGAAATGTACAAGCCCGCCGCTTGCATCGAGACCAGCCAGAAATCCGGCTGCGTCAGCAAGGCATCCGCAACACCGCCGGGCAGCCCGGCCTGCGCCTTGCTCCAACGATTTCCAGCGTCACGCGAAATGTACAAACCGGTGCGGGCCACCGCCAGCAACGTATTGTCGCTGGTCCACTCGAGTCGTATCGCGCCGCCCGATTCGAGCGGAAGATCATGCCAGGCCCAAGTGCGTCCGGCATCTTCGGAAAAAACCATCCCGCCCGACGCGACCAGCCGAATTTCGCGCCCATCATGCGATGCGCGCACCGAACCGACCGGCAAATCGCCCGGCCCAAAGGACAACTCCGCCCACGACCTGCCGAAATCATGGGACACGACAAGCCCCTGCTCGGTAGCCGCAAACCAGTCCGAGTCGGCAAAAAACATGTCGTTCACCACCGGCCGAAAAACGCGAAGTTCGCCCTTCACGCGTGGGGCATCGCCCGCCGGATCCGCAATCGAAAAATCCGAGACGATTCCAATGCGCGCCCAATTGTTTCGCTGCGCATCGAATCGCGCCAGGCCACCCGAGGCGACCGCAGCCCACCAGCCCACCGGCGATGAAAAAATCCGTCGCACCGCATCCCCGTCGAGTCCCGCGCTCATCGGCAACCAACTTTTACCGCCGTCTTCGGTCAACAGCAGCGAATCGGGCGCGTTCTCCAAAACCGCAGCTGCGCGGTCCGGGTCGCGCGGGTCCACAGCCAGCGACACGATGCGGTGATGATGGAACCCCCCGTTCGATGCGTGGAAACTCGTCCCGCCGTCATCACTCGCGAGCACTCCGTGCTGTTCCGTTCCCAACAGCACACGGGACTCGCCGCCATCGCGTGGCAGAATCACCATCGAATTAATCACCCAGCTCCGCGGTGAAATCTGCCGCCACGAAGCGCCGCTATCGGCGCTCTTCCACAACCCTTCGGTTGTCCCGGCATACAGGATCGCCGGGCGCGCCGCATCCTGACGAATTACCGGCGTCCGCCGCGATGAGTACGGAATGCCTTCCAGTTTCTCCCAAGCCGCGCCGGCATCGTCGCTGCGGTAAATCCCCGAGCACGCACTGGCAAAAACGCGCCGCGAGTTCTCAGTGTCCGTCACCAGGCTGAGCACGTCAGAATCGTCAATCATTCCCGTGTGAATCCGGGCCCAGTGCGCTCCGCCGTCAGTCGTCTTCCATGGCAGATGAAACGTTCCGGCGTAAATGATCCGCGGATTGCGTGGATCGATCGCCAGCGAATCAAAATTGCGCAGCTCGGAGTCTCCGGCAGGCGTAACCCTGTGCCAAGTCTCGCCTGAATCGCGCGACAAGAAAACTCCGTCCAAGGCACCAGCCACCAGCACGGCTGGATCCGACGCGGCCTGCGCCAGTGCCCGCACCGCGTGGCCCGAAAGCCCTACATCGCGCCACGACTTGCCGCCGTCGCTGCTCAAAAATACTCCGCCGCCTTCACCCGCACTCTCGCGCGTCCATGTGGAGCCATATATCCGTGCGGAATCACGCGGGTCCACAATAATCGAGGTCACCACCCCATTTTGACTTTCACCGACAACTCCGAGCTGTTCCCAATCCACACCAGCATCGCGCGACCCAAAAATAGCGCCATCCGTCGTACCCAAATACAGCGTGCTGGGACGCGCTGGATCGCTCGCCAGCGCGCGCACATCACCACCCGCCGGGCCCATGGCCTGCCACACCTGCGCCTGCATCCGCGGCGCGCTAATACACGCACACACGCAAGCCAAGACAAACACCATGATGGGAATAATCCGGAGGGACCTGTTCAGCGAAGTCATGTTCGATAGGGGCCGTGTACGCCCGACAAAAGGTCTGCGGCGGAACCAGCGCGAGGTCCTGAAATGTTTTCGATCCGAAGCATCGGGCTGCGCCGACTCTGGCGGAGCGCAACCGCACGAAGCTTCCACTACGAGACTTCTCCAATCAAAGACACTGCTCGCCGAAATGCCACCGCCCGCGATTGCCACCGGGCGTCCTGCTGCTTCCTTTCTCCCTCAGCACCTGCCACAAACCTGCAACTAATCCAAAATTAACGCGAACTCAGTAGGATGCGCCATCCGGAACAAACACGATATCCACCCGCCGGTTTTCCTGACCCGCGCCCGCCACTGCTGCCGCGGTGCGAACCTCCACGCGCGAAGCGTCCACGCCCTTCTTGTCTTGCAAATACTTCTGGCCGCTCGCCGCGCGTTCGTTTGCCAATCTTGCAGCCCGCGCTTCGTGCAGATCCGCGTAGCCCACCAAAACCACCTTCGATCGCGGATCGCCTTGCAAACGCACCGCCACATCATCCAGATTGCGCTTGCACACGTTGTCTGCGCTAGCGCTACCCGGAGCGAAATCACAAGCGCTCACCTTGCTCGCTTGCGGCGGAGGCGGTGGCGCCTGCACCGTGACTGCCGCGGTGCAATCGCACGCGCTGTGCAATTCATTTTCCGCGCGCCCAGTCACAGTATAGATTCCCGGCGCGAGGCCTGATGTATCCAATTGCACAATCGAGCCGCTGCCGATTACCTGGCCGCCGTTGGTCTGCCAGCTGAATCGGATGGCCGTCCCCGACGGATCGTTCACATTTGCAGTAATCTCCGCGCGCTCGCCGGCCAGCACCGTCGAACGATCCGCGGTGCAAGTCATGGTGGGCGGCGGAGGTACTGGTTTCGGCTGCACAGTCACGCTCGCGGTGCAACTCGCCGACTTGCCCGCGCCATTATCCACTCGCGAAGTGAGCGTGTAGCTGCCCGCTCCCACACCATTGGAATTCCAGCGCACGTACGGTCCCGATCCGTCAATCGAGCCGCCCGTCGCGGTCCACTGATAGGTCAAAGGAAACCCGTTCGCATCCGTGGCGCTCACATTGGCGGTAATGTAATCCTCCGACCCCTCCTTCACCGAAGCCCGGTCCACCGCGCACGACGCCGTGACAACATCCGGAGGCAGCGGCTTCGCGGGCCAGTGCGCCACGCCTGCCTTAATAATGAATCCGTTGCGGTCGCGGTGATTCGTCAAGTCCAGCGAATAACGGTAGCCCATGTCCAGCGCCGCCCATTTCCAGGCGTACAACCGGAAGCCAATAATGTTATCGACGGGATCGCGCGCGCCAAACGTGGTGTTCTGAATTCCCTTGCCGATATAGACGGTGCCGTCGTACTCCGTCATGATCTGAAAACGCTTCGTCGGAAAAATCAAAAGTCCCGCGCCCACTTGCATCTGATCGGCGAGGTTCAGCACCACGGTTTCGGGCACGCCACCGATCGTCTCCGTATAGCTGGAATTGCGCGTGAAACGATACGCCCAGTTCGCCGTCGCGGTAATCCCGCCGTGAAAGAATGTTTTGCTGGCCTCCAGCCCAACTCCATAGTTGAACTTTCCATATTGCACCTGGTTCACCAGCAGGTCCGCCAGCCCGGTCTTCGTCGGAAGATAGAAATCGTTGCGAATGGAAAGACTGATCGGCTTGCCCCGTCGCTCCGATAGCAACCCGATCTTGAATCCCAGATCCATTTCTCCCACGCCGCTCCCGTTGTGCGACGCAAACGGAGCATCCTCCACATAAGCCGGCGGAAAACCAGTAGAAGGAATGATCGAGTTATAGATTGTGTTCTTGTATTGCGGGTTCGCGGCATTCACCGACGCGAGGCTCAAAAGGCTGGGCTCGCCCACATGGATGTAGTCCCACGAGTTGATCTGAAAAAATATCGAGAACCAGCGGTTGATCCCGTAGCCCACCGAGGGCACCAGCTGCAGCGACGTAATATCTCCCGGCATGCGCGAAAACTTGTTCAAGCCCACGCCCAGGGACCAGCCGTGCTTGGGCAGCGTCTCGCCGGTTTCCAGCGTGAATAGTCCAGGATTGCCATCCAGCGCAGGCATCGGGGTAAAACTAGGCTGTTCGGAATCCTCGTCGGCAGCCATCGCCGCACTTGATTTGGGAGCGCCGGAATTGGGTTTGGCCAGGGCGGAAGACGATGCGGCAGGCGGTTGCGACGTTGCTGGCACAGGCGCGGCTGCGGAAGAGGCGGGAGCTGTGTCTCCATCGGCAGGGGTGCTGTTCGGCGCCGCGGCATCAGGCGCAGCAGCAGCGGCCTTCGCCTTCGAATCGCTCGCAGACGACGTACTCGCCGTCGCGTTAGCCGCTGCGCTCGCGGGCCCATCCGCCGCACGAGGCTTGGTATCGTCGGCGAAGCCCGCCGCCGCCATCAAAAATATAGCCACAACCAGGATAGCGGCACGTTCGAGCACTTTCAAAGTACGCCTCCTCACCACAGCCCAACCCACATCGTTCCGTGCTGCCGATGGCGCCCAATCTTTCCCCCCCGCAAGCGGTGCATTGAAAAAACCACAGGACTCGAAGGGGGCCGTATCAGGGAGTATCGAGCGTGTCCTACCGGTACCGGTAAAACTGGCGGGATTATAATTCACGCCCGCCCGTTCCTGTACAGTTTTTTCTCAATCATCGCCCGGGTCGGCCGTCGTACCAAATGCTCCCATTCGTATCCAGGATTCCACCCGCTTGGGACCCAGGCAATGCAAACCGTTCTCGCCTTAGCGCCGAAGATTTGCTATATTCAACGCAACGCGGACCCGCTTTTGCCTCCAGCTGAAAGCGCCAAACCAAAATTTGGAGGAGTTCATGAAACGCTGGAGAATTTTCGCATTTACGTTCATTCTCGGTGTGTTTTCGCCCTCGGTAGCCCTCGCGCAATCGCCGGATTCCGCTCCCCAGTCCCGGGACGTCCCACCCGACGCCGCCCCGCGCGGCACTCGTTTCCTCGTCTCCCTGCAAACCGCCATCTCGACCAAAGAAGACAAAGTGGGCAAGCAATTCCTGGCGCGCACGCTCGAGCCCATCGCCACGGCCGAAGGGGCCACGCTCCCCGCCGGCGCCCAAATCCGCGGCCACATCGACAAAATTCAACCCGCCGGAAAAGTAGGCCGCGCGCGCCTCTGGCTCACCTTCGACGAAATCCACGATTCGACTGGCTGGATGCCTCTGGTAGCCGACTTGATCGACGCTCCTGGAGTCCATTCCATTCGCGTGCTCTACGACCGCGAAGGCGAAATCCGCGCCTCCACCTCGAAACAGGAAGACGCCGCCTTCGCCGCCGCCGAAGCCGCATTCGTAGGCGCGGAGGCGGGTATAGCAGCCAGAATTAAACAAGACGCGGCCATGGGCGCAGCCATCTCCGCCGCCACGGCATTCATGATGACTTCTGGCCTCGGCCAGGAACTCACCCTGCCGCAAAATATGAAGCTCGAACTGGTCCTCGAGCGCCCGCTGCATCTCGGCAGAGTCTAGGCGCCGGCCATGCCGCGACGAACGCTTTACCGAATATTAACGTTCGCGTAATCCAGGGCCCGTCCCCGTGCGTGCTCGTTTTGAGCGCCTGGGAGGGCCCAATACGCGAAGAGAAAATTTATTCCGACGGCAATTATGGTCGCCGTCGCAGCGGCGTTGGCAGCTGCCACACTCGTTCGCAAGTAGCCGCCAACGACGATAATTTCGGTCGCTTTCAATTTCAACCCAACACTCTCGTCGTCAGCCGCAGCGTCTATAGCGGTGACGCATCGATTCTGAATGTGGGTCAAACTCTGCCTCCGGGCTGCGTGCCCGGCACCGTGACACTTCCGCTGCTCGCCGGTGGATCCACCACCGTGGCGATCCCCCGAAGCAGCAAAGCCCCAGGTGGCCGGGCGAACGAAGCGTTCGCCCGGCCACTGTTCCATCCATTGTTTTCCAATCCCACAATTCGTGTTGTGCGGAATGGTTTGCGTGGGACAGCTACGTCTTTCTGCCCATCTTCGTTGCAGCGCGTTGCGCGCTAGAAGTTCTTGCTGAGATAGGAATCGAGTTGGTTGAGAGCTTCCGGCATATTTTTCCGGCCGAAGCCGAAGCGGATATGCTGGGGTTGATCGTAGACGGTGCCCGGCAGGAGCATGACACTGCAATCGCGGACGACTTCCTCGCAAAAATTCAAGACTCCCCGTTCTGGTTTGAAACGCACAAAACCCGTGGGACTCGAGTCGGGCTTCACCCATTCGAAAAGATCGGAACGCCGCTTGATAAATGAATCGAGAAGCGGCAGATTCTTGCGCACAATTTCCAGATTGCGATCGACGAGTTTCTCGCGGTGCCGTAAGGCAAGGGCCGACAGGAACTCGCTGGGCGCGCTGCTGCAAATCGTGGTGTAGTACTTGAACTCCAGGCAGCGCCGGATGATTTCCACATCCCGGCTGGCGAGCCATCCCAGGCGCAGGCCCGGCAACCCGTAAGTCTTGCTCATCGATCCCAGGCTGACGGCATGCTCGTAAATATCGCACGCCGCCGGAAGCCGCTGATTCGGATCATGCTCAAGTTCCCGGTAGACTTCGTCCGAAAACACGATTATCCCTCGGCTCGCGGCGAGCGCCACGACTTGCTGCAAGACCTTCGGGGGCATCAGCAGTCCGGTTGGGTTGTGCGGTGTGTTGATATAGATGATTTTAGTGTTGGGCTGGATCAATTTCTCGAGAGCGGCAAGATCATGGGACCAGCCCTTCTCAGCCGAACGGCGCCATTCGTTCACCTGCGCGCCCGTGCTGCGTGCGATTTCCAGGGCGCTCTCGAAACAGGGCGTCTCGACGATTACATGGTCCTTCGGCCCGACCAGCGCGTGGTAAAAGACAAAGATGCCCTCTTCGGCCGCCGCCAGCACCAGAACGTCATCCGGTTTGATCTGCTTGTAGATGCCGGCAATCGCTTCGCGCAGCCAGGGCGCTCCTGCTGATTCCGTATACCCGCACCAGTGTTCGTGAAATCGCTCGGCGGCTCCGGGTTCGAGATCGAGTAGTTCCTGAATCGTCCTGGACTCCGCATCGGAGCTGGATAGCAGATACTTCGCGCTGAATTCGTACTTTGCAAAGTAATGTTCGATCCGAAAGGGCTTGATTTGCATGAGGAAGAGTCTGGTTAGCGCGCAGTCCCTGCGTCCAGACCGCAATCTCCTTTTTGACCTCAAACGCGAGGTGATTTTACACTCATCGCATCTGTTGGCGACATTGTGAAAGAACCTCCTGCCGAGCACCCCCAACCGTGCGAGGTCCGCACCAGCAACTCTGGATTCACCTCCTCGCGAACGGCAAAGGGCCACTGGGTGGCAAGCGATCCAGCTCACGACCCGGCCCGCTCTATTGGATTTCCGCTAAACTGCTGGTAGGCTGAAAGTTCCGATGGCCACTCCGATTCCCAACCAGCAACGCATTCTGATCGTTGAAGATGAAGACAATGCCCGCAAAGGCTACGAGGCCCTGCTGCGCAAATGGAACTGGGAAATTCTCGGCGTCGGCAGCGGCGAAGAAGCCCTTGCCAAATTTCAGGAATTCCAGCCCAGCCTGATCCTCGCGGACGTCGAACTGCCCGGCATGAACGGCCTCGACCTGCTCAAGCAGCTGGGCGACGAGATCCTCCGCATCCCCGTCATCATTATCACGGGCCGCGGCAGCGATGAACGCGTCGTCCAGGCGATCGAAGCCGGCGCCTACTGGTACATCGAAAAGCCTCTGAAGCCTCCCGTGCTGCGCGCTCTGCTCGAACGCGCGCTGGGCCACGTCCGCAACCAGCAAGCCGTGGTGGCTCTCACGCGCGACCTGCGCGCCGCTGGAAAACTTGGTACTCTGGTCGGCACCTCCCCACCGATGCAGGATGTAATGCGCCAGGTGGAGATCGCAGCGCCCTCCACCGCCTCCGTGCTCATCACCGGCGAGACCGGCTCGGGCAAGGAAATGGTCGCGCGCTCGATTCACATGCTCTCGCCGCGCGCCGATCGTCCCTTCATCGCCATCAATTGCTCAGCCATCCCTGAATCGCTGATGGAAAGCGAAATTTTCGGCCACGAGAAAGGCGCGTTCACCGGCGCCGCCGAACGCCGCATCGGCTGCTTCGAACTCGCCGACGGCGGCACGCTGCTGCTGGACGAAATCGGCGAAATGCCCGCGCAGACTCAGGCCAAGTTGCTGCGTGTGCTGGAAGATCACAAAGTCCGCCGCCTGGGCAGCAAAGTAGAAACTCCCGTGGACGTGCGCGTCGTGGCTGCCACAAACAAAAATCCGGAACAGGCCGTGGCCGACGGACATCTGCGCCAGGATCTCTATTTTCGCCTCAACGTTTTCAACATCCACCTCCCTCCGCTGCGCGAGCACAAGGAAGATTTATCTCTGCTGGTGGATCACCTGCTCGCCGATATTTCCGCCAAGCACGAAAAGAAAGTCTCGGGCGTCGGCACCGACGTGATGGATCTCTTCAAGTCCTATCCCTGGCCTGGAAACGTGCGCGAGCTGCGCAACGTGCTGGAGCGTTCCGCCATCGCTTCGGACCGCGGCACGATCGCGCGCCAACATCTGCCGGCTGAATTCGGGCGCGTCAGCGCCATGACCACTTCCGGCCTCGGCGGAATGCGCTTCCCCATCGGCACCACCGTGGACGCCGTCGAGCGCGAACTGATCCTGCAGACGCTCGCGGCCACCAGCCAGAACAAGACGCGCGCCGCCGATCTTCTCGGCATCAGCCTGAAAACTCTGCACAACAAATTAAAAGAATACGAGGCGGGGCGGAGAGATGCGTCTCAGCCTGAAAACTAAATTCACGCTGGCGACTTCCCTGCTGGTTCTGGCGGTCGTCACCACGGTCTCGGCCCTGTACATCGCGCGCCTCACACGCCAAACGCTGCGCCAAGCCGATGACCGCGCGCATTTCGTCGCGCGGCAAATTTATCTCGCCTGCCAGAATTCCCTGACCGACGCCGCAGCCCGTGGCGAATCCCCGGCTTCTTCCAGCCCTGCGGATTTGCGCGCCTATGTGCAACGCGCTCTGGACAACAGCAACACGCTGAATTCCGTGATGGAATCCGCCATCGGCTACTCGCCGACCATCTACGAGATCAGCATCAGCGATCTCGACGGAATTGTGCTGGTCTCGACGGACGCCAGCCTGCGCGGCCAGAAAATCGCCCAGCGTCCCCCCGTTGATTCGCTCGTTCGCGGTGGCTTCTTCCAGCAGTTGCGCACCCTCTACGGGCCGCCACTGGTGTACGAAGATTCGCTACCTTTCAATATCAACGGGCCCTTTGGCGACATTCGCATCGGCCTTTCTTCGGCGTTAATCCGCAACGAGATTTCGCCCGGCCTGATATCCGCCGGCTATTACGCGCTGGCTTCTGTGTTGCTTTCCACTCTGCTGGCACTGATCGTCAGCCGCGCCTCTCTCGCTCCAATTGACCGCATCTCCGCTCAACTGGATCGCATATCCGCCGGCGAATTCGATCTCGAGCCGGTCGAACGCGGCGATGAACTCGGTGCGGTTAGCACCAAAATCATCGGAATCGGAAAGCAATTACGCGACGTGCGCGAAATTTTCAGCACCCTGCGCGAGAATCTCGACCAGGTGATGGGCGGACTGGAAGATGGCCTGCTGCTCTTCAACGCGCGCGGCAACGCCGTGCTGGTAAGCCCCTCGGTGGAAAAGTTTCTCGGCCAGCGGTCCGAAGTTTTGCGCGGGATGCGCGTCAGCAAAATTTTCCCTCCCGGCCATCCCGCGCGCGAAGCCCTTGGCATCCAAGGCGACGAAGTCGGCCACATCGAAAATGCCGAAATCACCCTCGCCGGCCTGCATGGCTCGCAACGCATCGGCCTCAGTGCCCAGGTGATTCGCGAGCACGGCATCGCCATGGGCGCGCTCATCACCTTGCGCGACGTCGAATCGCTCGAACGTATCGGGAACCAGCTGCAAGTTTCCGAACGCCTCGCCGCGCTCGGCCGCGTTACCGCTGGCGTCGCGCACGAAGTAAAAAACCCGCTGAATTCGATGCGCCTCTGGCTGGAAGTGCTGAAAGCCAACATGCCCGTCGAGCCCGAGCCGCAACAGGCCGTGAAAATGCTCGATAGCGAAATTGACCGCCTCGATCGCGCCGTGAAAACGTTCCTGAATTTCACCAAGCCGCTGGAAATCAAGCTGGAAGAAACGGATCTGCGCATCTTGCTCGACGACGTGCTGGAAGCCGCGCGCCCCACCATCGCCAAAGCCGGCGTCGAACTCCGCGTGGATCTGCCTTCGGAATTTCCGCATGTCTTAGTGGATGGCCAGCTGATTCATCAAGCCGTGCTCAATCTTCTGCTGAATGCGAGCGACTTCACCAGTCCCGGCGGCACGATCGCGCTCAGCCTGCGCCGCCTTGGCGATTTCGCCGTCATCGCCGTCGCTGATTCCGGCGCGGGAATTTCGCCCGAAAATCAAAAGAAAATTTTCCAACTGTTTTTTACAACCCGTCCCGGAGGTACCGGCATCGGACTGGCAAACACTTTTCGGTTTGTGCAGTTGCACAACGGTCGGATAGAATTTGAATCGGAGCCTGGACGCGGCACCACGTTTCGCCTGGAATTGCCGCTGGCGCGTTCCTTGGAAGCGCCAACAGGCAAGCATCGCGATTTCGGCCAGCCCTTTGCTGAAGAAAAAAGATAGAAGTTGGAATTTAGAACTTACTTGATCGTTAGAAATTAGAAGCTCAATGCCCAGCCGAAAAACAGGATCCGCATTGCTGGCAGCCTTTTTTCTTAGCGGGCTGTCTTTTGGCGTGGCGGGCTGCGCCCACAACACCGTGAAAGCCGCCGCGCCCGTGGCCGCCGCGCCCGCTCCCGCCTCGGCGGATTCCAAACCCATCACCAACATCGCGCCGGACACTGACGCTCTGCCTCCGGTCGAAACCGTGGCGCCTCCGCCGACTCCAGTTGCCACAGCCGCTGCTCCGCTGCCGGTCGAGTCAACGCACACCAAACCTCCGCCGCCTCCGCACCGCCCACCTGCCGAAGCTTCCTCGGACACGCAGGCCGAGCAGCCCGCGCGCACTCCGCCGCCCCAAATCTCGCCCCAGCTCTCGCCCGGCGATCAAGCCAGCCTGCGCCGCAGCACAGGCGAAGACGCAAACGTCGCGCAGAAAAATCTGCAGCAAGCCAACGGCAAAGTCCTGAACGCCGCGCAACGCGACTTACAGGAAAAAATTCGCAGCTTCCTGGCTCAATCCGATGAAGCCGGCAAAAGCGGCGACTGGTCCCGCGCCCAGACCCTGGCCCAAAAAGCCCGCCTCCTCTCCGTCGAACTCGTCGATTCGCTTTGATTGCGATTAGGC
>Ga0308309_10000148_pt1 | contig 58659 bp, 55 predicted proteins | sample HubBroMetageWFT5_FD_192491 | JGI IMG/M metagenome (GOLD analysis project Ga0308309, IMG submission 192491) | Warmed and freeze-thawed soil microbial communities from the Hubbard Brook experimental Forest, New Hampshire - Hubbard Brook CCASE Soil... | ecosystem: Environmental > Terrestrial >...
GTGAAGCGCTGGCATCGAAGAAGAAATGCAAGATCGCGGTGCGAGCCCTCAGCTTGTCCGGTGGAATGGGCGAACCGCAGCAGATTTTGCATCCCGGAGCTATCGTGGAGTTGCGCTTGAACCCGGGGAGAAAAGCGATCCGGTTCCAAGGAGTCATTCGCAACGCGACTCCGCAGGAGGCGTCCTTCGAGATTGTGGACATCGAATTCGAGGAACGCAGCAAGCTCCGGAAATTGTTGCTGAACTCTGGAAAAGCTCCGCAGCAGGGTGAGAGCGCCCCGCAGCAACAAACTGAGCGGCAGACGGTCGTGACTGCGAGTTAGAGCAATTGCCGGGAAAAAAAATCCCCGGTCGGTATGGGGGTACCGGCCGGGGTGAACTTCTGTTGCGTCTGGGTGTTTTGACTCCGGCGTCTGCCAGGGCGCCGGAATGACTGCCACGCACGCCCAATCTAGAGAATCAGCCGCAACAACGCAATAATGTAAAAGCATTACAGCCGGGTGTTGGTAGCGCCGGCGTCTCGCCGGCTCTTTTTCTTATTCGCAGGCCCCGCGTAGATCGCTGATTGCAGGAATATTCCCGGGCTAAGGACCGGAAGGATTGCGCACGGAATCCAGGCCGCGCAACACGGATTGCTCATCCGGGCTCAGGCCGCGCATAAATTGCGGATCGTTCAGGGCGGCCTGCCGTTCCGCCGGGTTCATTTGCTGCAGCGTGTGCAGGCGGCCGGTGACCACCTGCTTGCGGTCCGGCGACATCTGCTGCCACTTCGGCAGCAGCGTTCGCTGCACATATTGCCGCTGATCCGGCGTCATGCGCTGCCACGTCGCAGCGCGATCTTTGAGCGCGCCACGTTCTGTGGGCGACAGATTATTGTACTTCTGCAAATTCTGGCGAATCTGCTGCTGACGCTCCGGGGGCAGGCTCCGGAAGCGTTCGTTATTCTGCAGAAAGTGTTCCTGCTCTTGCGGCGACATTTGCCCGAGGCGCTGCACCCATGGTCCGGGCAATTTCGCCGCGCCCTGTCCATTTGCGCCCGCGCGTTCATTCGCTGGAGCGCTACTTCCCTGCCCCTGCGCGCCGTTGGCATTCGTTGGCGGACGATAATTATTGCCGCTGGGATGCTGGCCGCCGTGATTCCCGCCCGCGCCACCGCCGCCATTCGGGTGATTCGCATTCCCGCCGGGATTGCCGCCCCGACTGCCACCCTGATTGGCATTCGGGTGCGCTCCAGAACCTTGTGCGTGGTACTGCGGATGATACTGAGGATGCGGAGGCCGTGCCGCTTGCACACGCTGCGGCCGGAATTGCCGGGCCGGGTACATACCCCGCCCGCCGTAAGGCCGTTGCGCCGACGCAGGCTGCGCGCTCATCAACAGCAGGGGCGCAAGAAGCAGCCCCATCGCTAGCGCGAAAAGTGTCCTGCGGTAACGCATTTTCATTTCACCATTATTCAGCTGTTGTGCGTCGCCTTATTCTTCAGTAGCGGGCTGCTGATCGTTCGCCGGATTCACAGGCTGCGCTTGTTGGTCCGCGGGCGCCGCTTCCACCGGCACTTCCGACAGCGCGTCGAACTTGCTCAGCACGTCGTAATTTTCGAGCACGCCCAGATCCTTGATCGCCTCGAAATCCTGCTGCTCGGTGCCCGCCACATTTCCTTCGCGCGGCAGCTTCGCCGTCCACACGCTCAAAGCCAGCAGCAGCGCCATCGCAAATGCGAGGCGAGGCTGCGGCACCAGCCAGCCAAGCCAACCGCGCCGCGGCTCTTCCGCGATTCGCGCCCGAATCCGCGCATCGAAACCGAGCGAAGGCTCAACCAGCGGCACTTCGTCCAGCACGCCCCACAGCTTGCGGAAATCTTCCGCGCGCTGGTGGCAGGCGCTGCACGCGGCCAGGTGCTCTTCCACCTCGTGCCGCTCCGCCGAATTCGCCCGACGATCCAGATAGGCAATCAGTTGCTTGGAAACGTCTTCACACTTCTTCATGATGGCCGTCCTTCCCTTGCGCGATTGGCGACCGACTGAGATACCAGCGGGGCCAGCTGCACGCGCAAGGTCTCGTAAGCGCGAAACAAAAGCGATTTCAGCGCGCTTTCCGAGCATTCCAAAATTTTGGCGATTTCGCCGTAATCCATCTCTTCGTATTTATGCAGCAGTACCGCGACGCGCTGCTTTTCCGGCAGCGCCGCGATGGCGCGGCGGATAAATTCCGAGCGGTCGCGCTCAATCATCTTTTCGTCAATGCGCAATTCGCGCGCCGGCAATTGCAGCGGCGCGGCATCCTCTTCCACCGGCGCGTCAATCGAAACGTCCATCTGCCGGTAGCGATTATCGCGCAGCGAATTCAGAGCCAGGTTCGTCGCGATGCGAAAAAGCCAGGTGGTGAATTTCGCGCTGGGAGAATACTGCTTTCGCGCGCGGTACACGCGCAAAAAAACTTCCTGCGCCAGATCTTCCGCCGTCCCCGTATTGCGGACCATGCGGTAGAGAAAATTGACCAGTGGCGTGCGGTATTTTTGGAGGAGAAGGTTGAAGGACGCTTCGTCCCCCGCCTTCACGTCCAGCATCAATTGGACGTCAGACCTGGTCATGGCCCCCACATTGTATCTAACACCTGCCGTGCCATAAAGTTGCAGGGTTTGGGTGTGTTCCATAGCCGTGCTCTGGCCTCAGTCTATGGAACCCGGTTGACGCCGAAAAGTTGCCTTGGACGGCGGCAGTGGCGCGCGCGACAGTGCGCATCTTACTCTTTTGCCTTCAGCAGGTTAAGTCCGACTGCGCATACCTGGAAACTAGAGGTGAAATAGGGCCTTCAGTCCCAGCATGACGGCTACTCCGAGGAATACCAGCAAGGCCATGCCGAACGCCGGCTCGCGGTTCACTTCGGGAATTAGGTCTGAGGCCGCCACATACAGAGTGACTCCCGCGGAGAGCGGCAAGGCATCCTGCACTGTGGTGCGCAGCGCGAACATCAGCGCCATGCCCAGCAACGTGGCGCCGCCCAGAATCACCGACGAAATGAACGCTGCGCGCCGGCTCTGTCCGCTTGCAAGCATCAGCGACGCCACGGTAAAACCCTCGGGCAACTTATGCAGGAAGATCGCGAGGAAAATCAAAATGCCCAGCGAAGTGGAGACCAGCAGGCCCGAAGCGATCGCCACACCATCGAAGAGCGTGTGAATTCCCAGGCCAAGCAGCGCCGCGTAGCTGGCGTGCGCGTGAGAAATCTCTTCCTGGTGAGTTTCTTCACCGAAATGAAAATGCGGCGCGAGCGTGTGTTCGAAAAAATGAACGAGGAAATATCCGCCCAGTACGAGGAGAAAAACGGTACTGGTGTCGCGGAAGAAGAATGATTCGTGATCGCCGCGCAGCTTCAGCGATTCCGGAATCATCTCCAGCAGCGCCGTCGCCAGCATGAAGCCCGCGCCCAGCGCGATAAAATATTTCAAATACCGCCGCGACCACTGCCCGTGCGCAATCAACGACCCGCCCAGCACATTCGCCCCTGCCGCGGTAACGCCCAGCAGCGCGCCGAAGAGTATGCGCGAGCTTGTCAGCATGAGTGTGAAATACCTCGCAAGCTGCGCGACTGCATCGCCGTTTGCCCTACCATCGTGTGGCCCATGCAGGCGCATTCAAAGAGGTGGGCTTTGCGCGGTTGCAGTCCGGAGCGACTTCGCCGTTTTTGAGCTTCGCCGCGAACAATTTACCCTCATTGCCAAAAACAAGCCTTCCCTGCTGGTCAAAATCGGCGCATGTACCCGTACCCACAAGGAATGATTTCCCTTGCTTGGTTGCGAGCGAGCAAAGCCATTGCTCTTCCGGATCAAAGTATTTTTCTACCCGGAGTTTTGTGCCGCCTTTGGAGACTTGCTTCTCAAACATCGCGGGCTGGATTGTGCGACGTCCGTGATCGTCGTATTCGAGATTTTGCAGAAACTTCCACCCGTCTCGCTCCATGCGCGGAACCAGCACCCCGTCGTCTTCGCCCGCTGCGCTGGAGTTGGAACGAACGCGAACGCCGGTCGGAAGATGTCTAGGATGCGGTTCTGAAGCATCGAGGCGGTGGTTGAGGAACCCGTCGCGACTCGTTGTGAAAAGTCCGCCAACGTGCCAGCAATCGCCTTTTGGCCAGAGCGCCAACGCCGTGAGAAACGGTGGCTTGCTGATCGCGGTCCAGGCGCAGGTGTATTCCTTGTCTGATACGGTCTTCTTATTGAATTTGCTGGCGAAGTAAATCAGCAAGGAGCCGTCCGGCGATACATCGGAGCGGCCCGCATAAATATGACCGTGGAACCACTGCCCTGGCTCGAACGAGTCGGTTTTCGTGTCCCATTTGACGATCTGGACCCATTGGCTCGGACCTCGCCGGAAAATGACGCCGATCGGCGCGCGCCGTGCGAGAAGAAATTGCAATCGGCACAGTGCTGGCGCTTTCGATTTCATTCGATCTGCCTCGAGGTCGCGTCATTTATCCCGAATGTCGGAACAAAATCACATCGCCGTCCTGCACGATGTATTCCTTCCCTTCCAGCTTCACTTGCGCCTTCTCGCGGGCGGCTGCAAAACTCTCAGCCTTTACCAAATTTTCCCAGTTCACCACTTCGGCCTTGATGAATCCGCGCTCGATGTCACTGTGAATCGCGCCCGCGGCTTCCTGCGCGTTCATGCCGCGACGGATGGTCCACGCGCGGCATTCCGGTTCGCCCGCAGTGAGAAATGAAATCAACCCTAGCAGCTGGTAGCTGGCCTGAATCAGGCGGTCGCGGCCGGATTCCTTCAGGCCATACGCGCTCATCATTTCCTTGGCTTCCGCTTCGGGCAATTCCGCGAGTTCGGCTTCGATCTTTCCGCAGAACGGCACGACGGCCGTCTGCGGTTTGGCGCCGAGTTTTTCCAGATGATGCTTCTCGATCGCGCGGTCGATGTCCGCCGCTTCGTCATCGCCCAGATTCAACACGTAGAGCATCGGCTTGCGCGTCAGAAATTCGAAGCTGCTCAGCATTTTCAATTCTTCCGGCTTGAATTCCAGTTCGCGCAGCGGTTTTTCGGATTCCAGCGCCGCGCGGCAACGCATCAGCAGCGCCAATTCCGTTTCCAGGATCGTTTCTTTTTTCTTTTTCAGATCTTTTTCCAGGCGTTCCACGCGCTTGGAGGCCTGTTCCAAGTCGTAGAGCATCAATTCGATTTCTACGCTCTCAATATCGCGCAGGGCATCCAGCGAGCCGCCTTCGTGCGGCACCGCGGGATTTTCAAACAGCCGCACCACTTGTGCCAGCGCGTCCGCTTCGCGCAAAGGCACGAGCGATGCCGAATTTTTCTCGCGGTCTTTCTGCAAGCCGCCCACATCAACGTATTCGATCGTCGCGAACGTGTTTTTCTTCGGCTTGAATATTTCCGCCAGCTTCAGCACGCGCGCGTCCGGCACCTTGGCAATGCCGATGTGCGCCTGGTTAGGCGTGCTGCGCCCTTCGACGCGCGCTCCTGTGAGAATGCGGAACAAGCTAGTCTTCCCTACCTGCGGCAACCCAATTATTCCTGTTTTCATGAGCCCACGATACTAACACAAGCGCGCAGCACCGCAGTCGCCGACAGGCACGATGCCTTTGCGTTTGAATTGTTGGTGACGACGTCTGGGCTCGCGAATTATGCTAATCTCCCGCAAGGAGAGCAGCCCTGTCGAATTTCATCCAGGTCACGCCATTCACGATGGTCCGAGACATCAACCGCGCGGAGAGTTTCTTCACCGCCATATTGGGCTTCGAAACACTTGTTCGCTACCCCGATCACGCCTACGTGCATCGCGAAACCGCGGGCTTCCGAATCTGGGAGCAGACAGGCAAGGACGCCGCGCCTCCCGGGACGTGCCGCTTCGCGTATTACATTGACGTTCGCGACGTGGATCGGTTGTACGCGGAGCTAAAGCCGAAACTCGACACGCTGCCAAAGGGCGACGTTCACGGGCCGGCGAACAAGCCGTACGGCCGGCGCGAACTGCTGGTGCTCGCGCCGGACGGAAACTTACTCGCGTTCGGCCAAGCTGTCGGCGGAACTTCGCCAGAGGTCCACGCCCATGACTGAAATTATTCCGCTTCCCTTCGATCACGTCAAAGCGCACGAACATATCACGCGCACGGACAAGCGCATGGCGCGCATCATCGCCAAGACCGGCGCGTTCCGATTCCAGCTGGACCAGTGCGACAGCGTTTACGAATCGCTGCTCGAAGCGATCGTCTATCAAAGCATTTCGGGAAAAGCGGCCGCCACGATTTACGCACGCGTGAAAGCGCTCGGTTCGAACGGCCTTTGCCCGACGCCCGCGGAGATTCTCGCGCTTCCTGATCAAAGACTGCGCGAGGCGGGGCTTTCCGGCGCGAAAACCGCGGCGATGAAAGACCTCGCGCAGAAAACCATCGAAGGCGTCGTGCCCACGCTCGAAGCCGCGGGACTATTGTCGGACGAGGAACTCGTCGAGCGCCTTGTTTCCGTGCGCGGCATCGGCGCCTGGACCGTCGAAATGTTTTTGATTTTCCGCCTGGGGCGCCCCGACGTCCTGCCCATCCACGATTACGGTGTGCAAAAAGGTTTTGCGCTCGCCTACGGCAAAAAAGAAATTCCCAAGCCGCGCGAACTGGCCGCCTTCGGCGAACGCTGGCGCCCCTACCGCACGGTCGCCAGCTGGTACATGTGGCGCGCCGTCGAACACTACGGCAAGACGCGCACGATCACGAAAAACACCAAAGCCAAGAAGCTCAAGCCGCCGAAGAAGAAATCCAGCAAGCGGTCCGCCGCAATGAAGCACTCCGTGAAGAAGAAATCGTCGCGAAGAAAAAAGCGTTCCTAGGGCTGAGGTGCGCTACGCCTTTCGTAGCGCCGGCGTCTCGCCGGCTCTTTGCATTTGCCTTTGTAGCGGCCGGTTCGGGTTTATCGAACCGGGCACGCCTTTGACTTGCATTTGTAGCGGCCGCCGTTAGGCGGGCGCCTTTGACTGCGGTTTTCTCTGCGAGCTCCGGCCTCTGCGCCCTGCGCGTTAAGTCTTTTGACCTACTCCTACTTTCCCGCGTTCCGAACCGTGAAAAACAGCGACACGATCCCCAGCAGCAACACAACGACCTCAATTCGCACCGAGGTCTGATGCAAGCGGTCGAACTCCACGCGCAACGGATTGTCCTTCGGCGTCGCGTCCACTGAAACCATTTCCGTGCGCAGCTCCGCGAGGCGCGGCGTCACACGCGTCTGGGACACCACCGTCAGCAGCAGCATGAAGAAAACGCCCAGCATCGCCGGCTGCACAAACGCCTTCAGCGAAGGTGCCAGCGCGAAACCCGCCACCAGATACAGCACCGCTGCAACCATCCCCATGTAGTGCAAACGCACCAGCGAATACCCCACTACCAGCCCGGCCTGATCGCGGCTCTGCAACAGGCCGAACGCGCCCCGTGTGACTACAAAACTGAGATAAATTATCGACCCCACCCAAGTGCCCAACGCAAACACCTGTACGAATCGCAAAATGCTATTCATCGCACGCTCCCCGAACCTGTGCATTGTACTTCTGAAACCCACAGCGTTGCATTCCGTCGCGAGGCTGCGACAGCGCGGATTCGCTCTGACGACCTCTTGGGCGCGTTCGAACGAGGGATTCAAGGCGTCGAAACAATCGTGGCAGAGTCGGAAACGCAGTCGTGACCGACCGAGTGCGCAGCCTCGAGCACTCAAGGGACGTCACAGTATTCATTTCACGCATCGAGCAATCCAAAAATGGCGCAGGTTTCAGAATCCCCCAAGAGCCCCGGCATCTTAGGGCGCAGCCACACAATGCTTTCGCGTTTTATTCGCCTTCCGTGTACAATGCGGTCCTGGTGTTGAATTTTTGGGAATCCACAGCCCGGCTCGGGCGTGCAGCAGTTCGCTGTTGCGCTTTTCTAGCGCAGACGTGGGCAAGGTTATACGAGACATGGCGACGAGTCTTCCACTCATCCCGGTCACTAGGCGCGAAGCTCCATCATCGACGGACAAGGGTTCCGCGTACGAACCACTGGCGTCGGTGTGGTATGGAGAAGACGCGGAGCTGATCGAACGCCTACTAAGCTTCTACCCACGAAAGAGACCGCGAAGAATCTTGGATGCCACGGTAAACGGCGGCAGGTTTTGGAAAGACAGCGAGCGGCCGGTGATCGGGATCGACATTGACCCGCGCCACCGCCCTACATTCGTTGCTGACAACACTGCAATGCCCTTCCGCGATGACTCCTTTGACGTGATTGTTTATGATCCGCCGCACATACCCAATCAGGGAAAGGACAAGTCAAAAGACTTCAACACGCGCTTCGGGCTTGTGGTGCGTTCATCCAAAGAGAACCACTATACGTTCACTCACACGTTTCCGCCTTTCGTGAAGGAAACCTATCGTGTTCTGAAAGCGGAGGGCATCTTGCTCTGCAAGATCACGGACTACGTTCACCACCATCGCTATCAATGGGCGCACATTGAATTCATCAATGCTGCTTGTGAAGCGGGCCTGACGCCTTGCGACTGCATCGTGAAAATTCGAAAAGGGCCGATCATTGATCCTAAATGGAAGAACGCACACCACAGCAGAAGGCAGCATTGCTACTGGTTGATATTCCGAAAATCCAAGAAGTGTGAGTAATTCCCAGGAGCTTGAAGCCGAAGCCAGGAAACCCTCCCACTAGCGCTGTCAGCTTGCGAACTTTGACGCCGCCCAACCCCTCGTGACAGATTGGCTTTCATCAGCTTCTCGTGGCAGCGCGTAAGAAATATTTCATTGACGCCCTTTCAGATGCCTTGGGCAGCCTTGACCCAAAGAAAATCAAAGAACAAATTGCAAAGTATGTCCCACCGGACGTGCAGAAGCGGCTTGCAGCAACGGGCCTGCGGGATGAATACGTGTTCCCGGTTGCTGCCGTTAGCGAATCGAAGCCATCGCTGATTGGTTACTATCGCCTACTGCTGGGTGCCCCGCAGAAAAGCTTTTATAAGGGCGCAACGGGGATGGGCCAATTCAAGAGCATGGAAGAGCTGGGCACCATATTTCGGAGGCAACAGACGGCAGTCCCAAACTTCTGCTCCGCGATGGCCAAACCTCTCGCAGAACTTGTGCGCCAGATACCCAATTTTGCCGATCGGGATCTGCGTGAACTCCCTTTGTTGACGTATGGCTCTCAGTTGCAAGGTTCCAACAACACTCAGATTGGTAAGAAGGCGATGCAAGATATTTTCCTCGCCATCACCGAGGTTCTGGAAGCACACATTACGAAAAAGGAACCGAAGAAAATCACGGTCAAAAACTCAGCTGGCCGTACGGTTTATTTGAGCTTGTCGCATGATCCTGACGTGAGCATACAAGAAACGGTTGAGAACAAAACACACAACAAGGTCGCGATTGAAGTAAAAGGCGGCACGGATGTCGGTAACGCCCACAATCGAGCCGGCGAGGCGGAAAAATCACACTTGAAGGCGAGACAGAAGGGCTTCAAGGATTTTTGGACGATTATTTTCAAGACTGGCTTAGAAATGGACAAACTGAAACAAGAATCCCAAACTACGACCGAATGGTTCGATGTCACCGAAGTGCTGGCACGCGAAGGCAACGACCGGGAAAACTTTCGTCAGCGCCTTGCCAGTGCTGTGGGAATTCCGTCGCGCAACCCACGCGGAAAGAAAGGCCGCCCGAAGCGTTTTGCGCGCTAGTCCCTGAAGCTGGGGTCTGGAAATCACAACGGGCCGCCCAAACTTGATTCCGGAATTCAATCCTCCTCCCAACCGAAAACTTTTTGAACACACCTGTCCCTTCCGCTTTTCGCATCATCTAAGGATTGATGGTAAAACTGAATAGCAGGGTGAGTGGTGGGCGACCAAGGACTTGAACCTTGGACCTCTCCCGTGTGAGGGGAGCGCTCTAACCACTGAGCTAGTCGCCCACGCCGTGCAGCACTTCCGGGGCTGAATCGAAATCCCCGAAAAATTGCAAAAGGCCGTGGCGGTTGCAGGCGCAACCTGCATGGCCGTTCCCTGAAGCACCGGCAACCTATTTTTGTAGCAGAAGGCCACGCGAATTGCAAACAACCACGACGAACGCCAGCACGCGCCTCGCCGAGCTTTTGCGCTCGATCACGCGCGTCGTGAAGGGCAAGGAAGACGTCATCCAGCTCGCGCTCACCACCCTGCTCGCGCGCGGCCATCTGCTGATTGAAGACGTTCCGGGCGTCGGCAAGACCACGCTCGCGCAGGCACTCGCGCGTTCGTTCCGCTGCTCTTTCCAGCGCATTCAATTTACTTCGGACCTGCTGCCCAGCGACGTGATCGGCGTCAGCGTCTTCAATCCCGCGACGCAGGAATTCGAATTCAAGCCGGGCCCGATTTTCGCGAACATCATCGTGGCCGACGAAATCAATCGCACCACGCCCAAGACGCAATCCTCGCTGCTGGAAGCGATGAACGAAGCGCAAATTACCGTGGACAATCACACTCACCCGCTGCCCAATCCGTTTCTGGTGCTGGCCACGCAGAATCCCATCGAGCATCACGGCACCTATCCGCTGCCCGAATCGCAGCTCGATCGCTTCCTAATGCGCATTCGCATGGGCTACCCTTCGCGCGAAAGCGAAAAAGAAATCATCCGGAATAATGCCGGGCACGCTCCGGTGGAAAAAATCACGCCGGTGATGGATGCAGCCGACGTCGTCGCGATGCAGGAATCCGTCTCGCACGTGAAAGTAGATGAAAGCCTGCTCGACTACGCACTGGAAATCGTCGAGCGCACGCGCCAGACCGAACAATTGAGCCTGGGTGTGAGCCCGCGCGGTGCTGTGATGCTGCATCGCGCCGCGCAAGCCCGCGCCTTCCTGCTCGGCCGCGATTTTTGCCTGCCCGACGATTTCAAGCGCCTCATCGTTCCGGTCTTCGCGCATCGCGTGGTGGTGAGCTCTCGCTACGTTTCCACGCAGAAAAAATCCGAGCAGGCTGAAGCCATTCTCGGCGAAATTCTCGATTCGACCCGCGTCCCTGTGTAACCGCGATGCCCGACTCGCTCGTCCTTCGGCTGTGGCGCGACCGCGACAAACACGGCTGGCAAAACTTTGCCATCGCCATGCTGGTTCTGTCAGTGGCGCTGCTCGTCGCACTCTTCTCCGCCGCTGTCGCGCAACAAGGCCGCGTCACGCTCGCCGCCATCAGCACCGTCGTCGCTCTGAGCCTTGCGGGTTGGGTGGGCATCAACATCGTGCCGAAGCTGGCGCGGCGCACGAGCCTGCGCTGGATCGTCTATCAAGTGGATTACCGGCTCACGCGCGAAGGCATCATTTACCTCGGCGTCGTCGCCGTCCTCGTCCTCGCCGCTGTCAACACCGGGAATAACCTGCTCTGGATGTTGCTGTCCTGTGCCATGGCTGGCCTGCTGATTTCCGGTGCGCTTTCGCGCGCGGTGCTGCGGGGCGTCGAGCTCAGATTCGACATGCCCGAGCACATTTTCGCGGAGCAGCCGGTGGTGGCGGAACTGGAATTGCGCAACGAGAAGGAGGCGTGGCCGTCCTTTTCGCTGCGCGTGGTGGGCGAAAACAAAAAAGGCGCGGCCCAGATTCTCACCCGCCCGGTTTTTTTTCCCTACATCCCGCGGCAATCTTCGGCTAGGCAGAAAGTCGAGCTTAGCTTTCCCCATCGCGGCAATTATCGCCAGGACGCTTTCAGCATCCGCACCCGTTTCCCCTTCGGCTTCTTCGAGAAAACGCGGCAGGTCGATTCGGAACTTGAAATAATCGTATATCCCAAAGTGGCACCCACCGATCATTTTTACGAAGTGCTGCCGCTGCTGAGTGGAGAAATGGCCAGCAATTTTCGCGGCCGCGGACACGAGCTGCATTCACTGCGCGATTACCTGTACACAGACAGCGCGCGCTTCGTGGATTGGAAAGTCACCGCGCGCGCCGGCCGCCTGATGGTTCGCGAATTCGCGCGCGAGGACGAGCGCCGCGTGATGCTCGTACTCGATCCTTTTATCGGCCCACCGTCTGCCACACCCGGCGAATCTGCTGCTGAAGCGCAGCAAGCTGCTGCAGATCACGCCGCGCGTTTCGAGCGCGCCGTTTCCATGGCCGCCTGCATAGCCTGGCACTTCAACGAAATCAACGCGGCCCTGCAATTCCGCACGCACCGTTTCACGACGCCGATGGCCCCTTCCGCCGAAATCATCTACGAAGCGCTGCGCGAGCTAGCCACCATTCAGTCCGATTCATCGGCGCTCGGCGGCCAGTTCCTCGATGACCTCGCCTCCGAGCGCGAAGTCTTCAAAATCATCCTCACCGCGCGCCCGCAAAACACCATCCCCACCGCGCTATGGTCGTCTTCGTATTTTCTGTTCCTCAACTCGCTGTAAACGCAGCGCCGCCGTCCCGCCGGCTTTTTTGCCGTTGTAGCGGCCGCCTTCAGGCGGGCGATTTTGCTTTGGCTGTTCTCTGCGCCTCTGCGGTAAACGCCGTTGCTTTCTCAGATTTTTCTCCGCGGTTCCTCTGCGCCCTTTGCGTTAAATCCTTTGACTTTGCTCCAACGCGCCGCAAATCACAAAAAGTGCGAGAATACCCGCCGCATGACTCCGAGACTCACTGCCCGCGCGCTAAAAACTTTTCAATCTCGCATGCTCGGTTGGTTTCGGGCCCACCAGCGCGACCTGCCCTGGCGTCGCAGCCGCGACCCTTATCGCATTTGGGTCGCCGAAGTAATGCTGCAGCAAACCCGCATCGCCGCGGTGATGCCATACTACGAGCGTTTCTTGGCGCGATTCCCGAACGCGCAATCACTGGCGCGCGCACCCGAACCGGAGGTCCTGAAACTCTGGTCCGGCCTGGGCTACTACAGCCGCGCCCGCAATCTGCATCGCGCGGCAAAAATTATCGTCACGCAGCACAATGGACAATTCCCGCGCGAACTCAATGCCGCGCTCGAGCTCCCCGGCATCGGCACCTACACCGCCGCCGCCGTCCTGAGCACTGCCTACGATGTTCCGCGAGCCGTACTCGATGGCAACGTGGCGCGAGTCTTAGCACGCATAAAAGCGATTCATGGCGACCTGCGCGTTCGGAAAAACTGGCGCGCTCTCACCGTCGCCGCGCAAGATTTCCTTGCACCCGAAGCTCCCGGCGATTGGAACCAAGCGCTAATGGAACTAGGCGAAGTAATCTGCACGCCGCAATCGCCGCGTTGCGCAGTATGTCCAGCCGCACGCCACTGCCGAGCCTTCGCGGAAGGCCTAACAGACGAAATCCCCGCGCCACGCCGCAAACGCGCCTCGGTCCACATGAAAATCGCCGCCGCTATTCTCCGCGATCCAGGCGGCCGCACACTGCTGGTCCAGGACCCCGGCGCGCACGATACCGTACTCTTCTCCCGCATGTGGCAATTCCCCGCCGTAGAAGTCACGCGGAATCCGAAAGCGGAATTACGAGCGCATCTAAGCAAAACGCTTTCCCTCGCGAAGATTTCACTCGAGGCACTACCCGCGGCCCGCCACGGCGTGACCTTCCGCAATATCACCCTGCTGCCATTTCTAGCCAAGGTCCGCGCTCTACCGAAACTGCCGCGCACCAGAATCCTGCCGCTGAGACATCTCAGCAACCTCCCCATCTCCAGCGCCACCCGCAAAATCGCCGCCGCTGCCGTCCACCCCATGACACGATAGACACCCCGCAATCCGTCACGCAGACCACCCCACCTCCCCCGCTGCTATCATGTAAACGTCCATGGCTTCCACCGCGCGCCTCAGCGCTCCGCCCCTCCCGGCGGTGCAACGATATTTCGAAGTGTCGCTGTTCCTGCTGGTCTCGACGGGCATTTTCGCCGTCATCAGCACCGGCAAGCTCGACATTTTCTCCACGTTCATTCCCGTAGCGGTACTCGTTTACAAAGCCGGGCGCCTCTGGCGTGGACGCGGCCCTGAACTCTCCGTGCGCACGGCCACCGGCCTGGTGCTCGCGTATTTCCTATTCTTCCCGATTGACCTGTGGGTGCTCTCTCGCACGGTTTCGCAAGGCGCGCCGAACCCCGCCCTCTATTCCGCGCTGCTGGCCGCGATCCACTTGATGCTTTTCGCCACGCTGGTGCGCCTGCTATCCTCGCGCAGCAATCGCGACTACGCGTTTCTGGCCATGCTAGCGGTCACCTGCATGCTCGCTTCGGCGATTCTCACCGTCGAAACCGGCTTCCTGATCGCGCTGGCAATTTTTCTAGTCCTCGCCGTTTCCACTTTCGTTGCGCTGGAAATTCGCCGCGGCGCCAACGACGCCGTCTCGCCTCCGCTCGAGCCCGGCTCTCCGCTCGCGCATCGCCTAAATCGCGCGCTGGGCTTAACCTCCGCGCTGGTCGCCATCGGCACCCTGCTCGTCGGCGGCGCGATATTTTTCATGTTGCCGCGCTTTACCACTGGATATCTCAGTGCGCTGAACCTGCAACCGAAATTGATGACCGGTTTCAGCGACGACGTCACCCTCGGCGAAATCGGCGAAATCCAGAAGAGCAGCGCGGTCGTGATGCGTATTCATATTGACGGCGATCCCACGCTCGCCGAAGGCGTCCACTGGCGCGGCATCATTCTCACCAATTTCGATGGCCGCCGTTGGTTCACGCCGCCACGCGAACAAATTGTTGTTTCGGCCGATTCCGCCGGCACCTATCGCCTGGATGCCCCCCTGCTTCCCGCCGGCTATTCCATCCCGCTGCATTACACCGTGCTGATGGAGCCCATCGCCACCGACGCGATTTTCGTCGCGCCGCGCATCGCAACCCTACAGGGCCGCTTCTCCAACGACACCGAACACCTCGGCGGTGAAAAACATAACGGCTATCTGATCCTCGATCAGACCGGCTCGCTCTCCAATCCTTTCCACAACAATTCGAAAATCCGCTACGAAGCCACGTCCAATCTTCCGATCATTCCCGCGCCGCAGTTGCGCCTGGCTTCCCCGGACTTTCCGGATTCCGTCACCGGCCCGTATCTGCAGGTTCCGCGCCTCGATCCGCGCATCAAGCAGCTTGCCGAACAAATCACCGCAGGTTCGGGCAACGAGTACGACAAAGCCGCGAAAATCGAGCTATATTTAAAAACGCATTACCGCTACACGCTGGACCTCACCGGCCCGCGTTCCGCCGATCCTCTCGCCTATTTCCTTTTCACTCGCCGCGCCGGCCACTGCGAATATTTTGCCGCCGCGATGACCGTGATGCTGCGCGATCTGGGCATTCCCGCGCGCTATGTTGGCGGGTTTCTTCCCGGCGAGTACAACGACATCGGCGGCGACTGGATCATCCGCGCCAGCGACGCACACGTGTGGGTGGAAGTATTTTTCCCCGGCTACGGCTGGATCACTTTCGATCCCACGCCGCCCGGAAACGAGAAGCGTGGCGGGCTGCTCGAGCGCATGAGCATGTACTGGGATTGGTTTCAATACGCCTGGGGCGAATGGATCATCAACTACGACTTCGGCCACCAGGTCACTCTGGCGCAAAGCGTGCAGAAAACTTCGCGCGATTGGGGCGAGGGCGCGCGCAAGTACTACCAGGATAAACAGCGCGAGCTTCTGCAGCTGATCGTCAAACTCGACAAGAAAACCGAAGCCTCGCCCTATTTTCTGCCGAGCATTCTGGTTTTTCTGGTGGCGCTGCTGATTTACTTGCGCGGCCGCAGCATGTTTGGTTACCTGATGGCGCGCTGGAGTCTGCGCGCGCGTACCACGGGCAACGTCAACGCTTCGCTCGCCACGCTCGAATACCGCGAAATGCTGCGCCTGCTCGAACGCCGCGGTTGGAAAAAATCGCCGTCGCAAACCGCGCTGGAATTTGCCGCCGCCATCCCCACCGCCGAAGTCGCCGCACCCGTCGCGCAGCTCACTGCGCTGTATCAATCCGCCCGCTTCGGCGATCGCCCCGCCCCCGCCCAGCAAATGTCCGCGCTCCTCAGCTCCATCCGCGAAGTCACCCGCGCCGGGAAAGCTCCGGCGCACTGAAGCGCTGTTACAGTGTGCGCCAAAATGCTCTCAGGCTAAGCCTTTGACTTTGGAGCGACCGCCTTCAGGCGGACGCTTTTGCCCCTGGTAGCGCCAGCGTCTCGCCGGCTCGCTGCTCGTTGGATACGGCCGCACCAGGGTCGCTTGTCCCTGAACCCCTGCACACTTGACTGAACTACTGGTATCCCGTAGTACATGAATTTACGGATCGAATGGAACAACTCCAAAGCCAAGGCCAACTACGTCAAACACGGAGTCGGCTTTGAACTGGCCGAAAGGGTGTTCAAGGATCCTTTCGCCGTAGAAGTTCTTGACGACGGACAAGACTACGGCGAGGAACGTTTTGTGATCATAGGCATGGTTGAAGGCCGCATTTTCTACGTCGTCTATACCGAGCGGAAAGACGTCATCCAAATAATATCGGCCCGGAGCGCCAACCGACATAAGCAGGAAAGCTACCTCGAAGAAAACCATTAAAGGATTCCGCTTCATGACGCGAGCCGCCGTCGAACGCGCAGCGCTTGCAGATCCTGACGCGCGCCCGCTCACTCGCGCCGATCTGAAGCGCATGAAGCGCACGCCACAGGCAAAAATTATTGGTCGCGCTCTGGGTATGACGCAGGAAGAATTCGCCGCCCGCTACCGGATTCCGCTGGGCACGTTGCGCGATTGGGAACAGGGACGCGCCATCCGCGATCAGCCGGCCCGCGCATACCTGACGGTCATCGCGCGCAGCCCGCATGAAGTGCAGCAGGCGCTCGAGGGCTAGCTCGCACACTTTAATTTCAGATCAGCGCTCGATATGCGCTCAACGCGTCAGGTTGTCGGTATGATAGAATTGTGTGTTTCGCAACACGCCAAAGGACTGCTCTGCATGAAGAAAGTCGGATTTGTCAGCCTGGGATGCCCGAAGAACCTCGTGGATAGCGAGGTGATGATGGGCATTCTCGCGCGCGCCGGTTACGAGTTGACGCCGCGCGCGGGCGAGGCCGACGTGCTGGTGGTCAACACCTGCAGCTTCATCGAGCCGGCGCAAAAAGAATCGGTGGACTCCATCCTGGAAATGGCCGAGTACAAAAAATTCGGCCGCGCGCAAAAATTAATCGTCGCAGGCTGCATGGTCGAGCGCTTCCGCAACGACATCCGCGAACAAATTCCCGAAGTGGACGCGGTGATCGGCACCGGCGAAATCGAAAGAATTCTGCAAGCCTGCGAAGGCGAGTTGCGTCCCGACGATTCTGAAAAGATTGGCGGCGCCGAACTGCCAACGTACCTCTATCACGACGCGACGCCGCGCATTCTCGCCACACCGCGCCACACCGCCTACATCAAAATCAACGAGGGCTGTGACCACCCTTGCAGTTTCTGCGTGATTCCGCAGCTGCGCGGAAAATTCCGCAGCCGCCGCTTCGAATCCGTGATCCGCGAAGCGGAAAATCTGGCCGCCGCCGGAGCGCGCGAAATTTCGCTCATCGGCCAGGACACCACTTTTTACGGCGAGGACCTTGGCCTGCACGACGGCCTGGCCGCGCTGCTCGAGCGCCTCGCGCAAATCGAAGACCTGCATTGGGTGCGCTTCCTCTATTGTTATCCCAATCGCATCACTCCGCGCCTGCTCGATACTATCGCGGCGCATCCGCGCCTGGCAAAATATCTGGACGTTCCACTGCAGCACGCCAGCCGCAGCGTCCTCGCGCGCATGAAGCGCGGCGCGAACGGCGACGCGTTCCTGAGAATGCTGGAGAAGGCGCGCCGCGCGATTCCCGGCGTTGCCATTCGCACGTCGTTCATCGTCGGCTTCCCGGGAGAAACTGAGAACGATTTCCGCGAGCTGTGCGATTTCGTGCGCGCTGCGGAATTCGATTGGATGGGTGTCTTCGCCTATTCCGACGAAGACACCTCGAAAAGCTTCGCGCTAGAAAATAAAGTGGACGCGAAAACCATCGCGCACCGCCGCGACACGCTCATGTCCCTGCAGAAAAAAATCTCCGCGCGCAAACTGAAAAACAAAATCGGCCAGCGCCTGCAAGTCATGCTCGAAGGCCCGTCGCAAGAAACCGATCTCATCTGGGAAGCCCGCCTCGAAGGCATGGCCCCCGAAATCGATGGCAAAGTGTATATAGCCGATTTCGCCGGCGTGAACGACGCCGCCGACCTCCCCCTCCCCGGCACCCTGGCCACCGTCGAAATCACCGAAGCCAAGCACTACGACCTAATCGGCCGCGCCATCGAATTTGAAGCGCCGAAGCCCGAATCAAGCCGCCGCCAAACGCTCGCTCCAGCCTCTCCGTTCGTGATCCTCGCGTAAACGCAGTTGCCGTTCGTAGCGCCGGCGTCCCGCCCGCTGTTTGCATTTGAGTCCTCCGCTCAAGTCGAATTCAAAACCTGTCGGCGAGACGCCGGCGCCACAAACCCGATTTTGCATTTGTAGCGGCCAGCTTCAGCTGGGCGCCTTTGACTTCTTGGGTGCAAGGCAGGCGGTACGAGCTTTTTCACGACGACCCATGCACATCGCGCCGCACTTTGCGGTATTCTTAACCACATGAAATTCCGCTGCCCCATCTGCAAAAAGCCGACGGACTCTGACGCCAACCCGGAATTTCCGTTCTGCAGCGAACGTTGCAAGCTGTTCGATCTGGGCAACTGGTCCAGCGAAAAGTACGTCATCAGCGAGCCGGCCAACGACGACACGCTTTTCGAAGACATCACCCGTGATTCCCCCGACGACCACAAGGACTGATGACCGCACAAACTGATCCAGCCGCTTCCGACAACCCCGGCGCATCACCCTCCGAGATGCCGGACTCTTCCAGCGCGAGTTCCCGCGATGCGCCGAACCCAGTTCCGCCCCCCGTGAATCCGCATTTCGCGCTCTTCGTCGCCACGGCCAGCGGTCTCGGCTACTTCCCCAAAGCGCCCGGCACTTGGGGCTCGCTCATGGGCCTTGTGTTGGCGGTGTCGCCGGCGTGGATATTTTTCGGCTTCACTGCCGCGATGATCACTGCCAGGCACGGCGACGACAGCTTCTTCTTAAAGGTTTCCACTCGGTATTCTGATCCATTCTTATGGACGCAGATCGTCCTCGCGCTCTTCGTCGCTGGCCTTGGGGTCTGGGCTTCCGATCGCGTTTCGAAGCGCTTTCGTGAGAAGGATCCTCAGTACGTGGTGATCGACGAAGTGTCGGGCCAGCATCTGACTCTGCTGCTCGGTTGCGGAGTCCCAATCTGGTGGAAGGCTGCGCAACCGATTTGGAACACAATGCCGCTTGGTCTCATTTCCTTACAGTCCGCGCTCAACTGGAAATATTTGCTCCTGGGTTTTATACTTTTTCGAGTGTTCGATATTTGGAAGCCGTTCCCGGCGCGGCAGGCGGAATCGTTGCCCGGCGGCTGGGGCATCATGGCGGACGACTGGATCGCAGGAATTTACGCTGCCATCGGCCTGTGGCTCGCGCGCGCCGCCGGTTTGTAGACGGCCATCTGCGCGCCAAACGAAGCACGCAATGACACAAGCCCAAATTTAGTGCAAGCTATCATAGTCAGCACAACGCGCCGCAACCATTGAACGCGAACATGACCACCACTCCCAGGATCGAAAGCATCAAGCCGGCCGCCGCGCTGCCCGGCGGCGAAATCGCCATTCACGGCAGCGGATTCGGCACGCGCAATCACGCACGTCCGCTAGTGCAATTCGGCGCAGCCGAAGCCAGCCTGGTGCTCGCCGCGGAAAATCTGCTGATCGCGCGCGTCCCGGAAGGAGCTGCGGGCGGCACCGTCCGCGTGCGAATGGCCGGCGTCGAAAGCCCGCCGTTCCCGCTAGCGCTCGGCACGCAGATTGCCGACAATCTTCATCCTGTCGCGAGCCCCGCCGTGGATGCCGACGGCAACGTGTACGTCACCTTCAGCGGCCAACGCGGCCAGAAAGTTCCCGTCTCGCTTTACAAAGTCACCGCCAACCACGCCATCAAGCCTTTCATCACCGAAATGATGAATCCGACCGGCCTGGCGATTGACAGCGAAGGCTTCCTCTACGTTTCCAGCCGCCACGACGGCGCGATTCATCGCGTAACGCCCGAGGGCCACTCCATGCAATGGATCGAAGGCATGGGCATCGCCACCGGCCTCGCGTTCGATAAAGCCGGCAATCTTTACGTCGGCGATCGCAGCGGCACGATTTTCAAAATCGGTGCCGACCGCGAAATTTTCGTCTTCGCCACACTCGAGCCTTCGATGGCCGCCTATCATCTGGCGTTCAGCACCGCCGACGAGCTTTACGTCACCGGCCCCACCACTTCGAGCTACGACCGCGTCTATCGCATCAATCCCGCCGGCGAAGTGAGCACTTTTTTCCGCGGCCTTGGCCGCCCGCAAGGACTCGCCTTCGACCGCAGCGGCAATCTCTACGTCGCCGCATCTCTCGGCGGCCAGCGCGGCATCGTTCGCCTAACACCCGATGCCAAGCCCGAGCTGGTAGTCAGCGGCAGTAACGTTGTTGGCATCGCCCTGTTGCCGAGCCGACGCGCTATGATCACCACCAACAACGCGCTCTATTCCCTCGACTGGGACGTGCAGGGCCTGCCTCTGAACGGCTAAGCCACGTCAATGTTTACAAGAAAGCTTGGCCGCAGTCCTGCCTGCGCTCAGTTAACTTGCGAAGGAATCGCATCCAAGGGGCGAGTGTCATCCCGAACGTAGTCCCGCGCTTTTTCTTTCCCGTGCCGCAACGGCGGGACGGGCGCGGTACGCAGAGAGGGATCTGCTTTTGCACGAGTGCTGACAAGCCGAGGATTCCGCTTGGACCCATGGCGCAGGAGAGTGGTGTTGAATCCGCTCTTGCGCCGGCCCTGCGTGGTTCGTTCACGGCGTTTTGGGCTTCTCGATGACCTGCTGCGTCTGCGCGGAAAATAGCTGGAAGTCCGAAAAGGTGTGCCCGATACTCATGCGGCGTTTGCCGTAATCGGAATCCGCGGTGGCGGATAGCGGCAACCCGATCACCGCGTCGCTTGGCTGGAATTTCATCGGCGCGTCGTCCCCCGCGACGGCGTTTTCCCGCAAGCCCATCGACGCGAGCCCCTGCACCAGGCTCGTTTCGAGGCGGATCAGCTGACCGGAGTCGGGTGCGGTCCACGCGCGGCCCTTCAGGCCCACCTGCAAAATCTGCTTTTCCGTGCGGATTGCAAGAGTGCCGGCGCGTTTCTCCTTGCTCTGAGGAAAGTAAACGACCCGCGCGGGCTGGTTATTCCATTGCGCGAAACCTTCGCAGCGCATTTCATAGTCGCTCTGGAAGTTGGGATTGAAGATCAGGGCCAGGACCGGCAGAACCCGATCCGCAATCTCACCGACGTGCGCATTGTCGGAACCGGCCAGGGGCGTCCGGGTTTCATGCACCGTGAGCGTTTCGGATTTTTCGCCGAAATCCACAAGGTAATCGAACTTCGCATCGACCGACATTTCCGATATCCACGGGTCGTCGGTCTGCGCATAACGAATCCGTTCGTGCGCGTCAAAATCGCGAAGCTTCGCTATCAATTCCTGTGCGCGTTCTCCGGCTCGTTGCAGGACGTCGAGAAGCGGGCACGGTGGTGTCGCTGCAGCACCGGGTACGAGCGCGTCCACATGGGGCGGATCCCACGCTCGCGGCGGCGGCTTCTTTTCTTTCTTTTGCGGTGATCCACCGGGCGGTGTTGTGGCGGCCGCAAGACCCGCAAGCACGACGATCACCGGCAGCAATGCGAGCGCGATAAGGCGGAAAATGCTTCGAAAACGCGCGGCCTCGCGAGCAGGAATGAACGAAGGTGGACGGCAATTCCCCATTGTGTTCGCGCCCGAAAAGCGCAGCAGCGCAGAGGATTTAGAATAACGGCCAGACTACCAGCTTTCCTCCACGGCCGGGGTAGCTGCTGAAGCTGCAACGCGTGCCCGGTAGTTCAGCGCGTAACAGAAGTGACGATCTCACGTGCCGGGAATTTCAGGTCTGCCTCGAGATCCGCTCGTCGAGTTGCGCGAGCACTATGGGCCAAGCCTGTTCGTGCCGCTTCTTCGATTCTTCATCCGGAAATCCTGCATGCGTCAGACGCAGTTGCGTGCCGCCTTCGTGCGGGCGAAGCTCCAACGTCACCACGGTCTCGGCGCCATTGGTCGCGCCAGTGACCCATGTTAGTTCCACCAGCCGATCGCGATGCAAGCGCAAGAACCGCCCGTAATGCGGATGCCGCGCTCCTTGGAATTCAGTCTCGAAGAAGAAAGGCACGTCGACCTCGCCTTTCATCAATACCGTGCCCGGCGCCGCAAACCACCGATCGAATTGCTCCGTCCACGCCAGAAAAAGCGCTTCGGGTGCCGCCGCCATCGTGCGCTCAGAAATTATTCGAAACGGTCGCGAGGAAAGATCAGGCACAGCAATCGTTGCCGGAGTCTCCATTTTCAAACCTCCACTCGACCCCTAACATAAGCTTCGGCGCCCGAAACCACCACGTTTCGCGGCGGCGCAGGACACGGCGAGCCGCGCATCTTCACAAAACCGTATCACGGGAACGCGCGTCAAGGCGCGCTATGCCCTGCACACTTCAAGACCCCAAGGTATGCATGCCAAGGACCCACCGCCGCGTCATATTGATGCGCCATCACTCGCGAGATTTGGTGCACGTGAGTCAAATCATGCACGGCCCACGTCGCCAGCAGTTGCGACATCGTGACTCCGCCGAGCGCAGGGTGCCGTCCACGCCGCTCGAGATCCTCTTTCCGCAGATTCATCGTACGCAGTTCAGCCAGGCCCTCCGATCGCAAGCGTACAAACTCATCCAACAATTGTCCCAGCGATTTGCCCGCGCTCTCACGCTCCTGTCCCCAACGGTCGAACGGCTCGAACCCCCGCGTCTCGCCAAACTCCAATATCATCCTAGCCCGCGGCATCCAATCCGTGCGTTCGCCATGATTCAGATGCCCCACGATATCGAACGCGCTCCACGTGCCCTCACCTTCATCGCGCAACGTCCACGCTTCCGGCAAATCACGCAGCAACGCATCGAGCACAGCAGGCGTGCGAGCGAGCAGCGCTATGGTGTCCTGCAAGTCTTGTTCCATGACGGTCTCCGATTCGTACCAGCCATCTGACTCCGTTGGCGCCCCCGCGACTCCAAAGTTTTTCGTATCGCCGGCCTGCCTGTCGGTGGTCAGGCGTGCCGCCGGCTCTCGTTCTGTTGCCGTTCATTGTGAATTGGTAGCGGCCGGCCCCGCAATGCGGAACCGGGCAGGCGTTGCCAGCGTCTACGGTTCGCTGCTTTCTAGCCGTCGCGTCGCATCGCAACCCTTCCCGTCGCGCTCGCGTCTGAAGCCTGAGGCTTCTATACTCTAGCGCATGTCGGCACGCCAGAATTTTGCTTCCGGATCGTCTCCCCACACGACGTGGCGATCTCGTCTGACGACCGCAAGCTCAATCGCCTCGACATGGCTCGTCGTCGTTCTAGTTTTTCTCGGTAACGCGGGAACGATCCAAAGTCAATCCGCAGGCAGGGTAGCAGCCGCGTCCCAAGAGTCAGCACCTCCCACGCCACAGCGGCAACCGCTCTCCGGCGCGCCCGCCGGCGCAAGTCGCTGCGTCACCTGCCATCCTGCCGCAGTAGCAGGATACGCTCGCTCGGCAATGGCTCATTCCCTGCGCCGCCCCGGCCAGGAACCAGACGGCACGGTCAGCGCGCACGGCTCGAAGATCACCATGTACTCGACGCCCCGCGGTTATTGGCAGCGTTGGGAAAATGGTGGCGACCAAAGCGAATATCACATTGACTGGGTCGTCGGCTCCGGAAATCACGCCAGCGGTTATCTGGTGGATATCGGCGGCCACCTTTTTCAATCCCCGGTCGCCTATTACAAATCCCGCCAGTCCTACGACCTCGCGCCCGGCTATGAAAATCAGCCCGACCCCGATTTCACGCGGCCAATCCGCGAAGAATGCGTCCTCTGCCATTCCGGAAACGCGCTGCACGTCTCCGGCACGCTGAACGAATACCGCTCGCCGGTATTTCCGGTGTCAGAGGAGGCGATCACCTGCGAACGCTGCCATGGTCCCGCAGAAAAACATCTCGCCGACCCGCACGCCGGCAATATCGTCAATCCCGCGAAACTCGATCCCGTCGCTCGCGACAGCATCTGCGAGCAGTGCCACCTGTTCGGAGTCGCGCGCGTCGCCAACCCCGGAAAGCAGCTCCGTGATTTCGTTCCGGGCGAGCGCGCGGAGGATGTATTCACCACGTATCACGACGCCAATCCCACCGGCGCGTTCAAAGTCATCAGCCACGTCGAGCAATTAGCCCTGAGCGCATGCGCCCGCAACAGCAATGGCCACCTGTGGTGCGGCACCTGCCACGATCCGCACGACAAACCGCTGCAGCCCGTCGCGTATTACCGCTCGGTCTGCCTCACGTGCCACGCAGCAAAATTCCCCGCTGCAGCCTCGCATCCCCCGAAAGATAGCGACTGCCTCTCCTGTCACATGCCCCGCCGCGACGCGAAAGACGGCGGCCACTCCGCGTTCACCGATCACAGAATTCAGCGCCGCCAGGAGTCCCTCCCCGATGCGCCCACCGATACTGGCATAACCGCCTGGCGCGAGCCTTCGCCAGATCTGCAAAGGCGCAATCGCGGCATCGCATACATTGACGCCGGCATGCAACGCAAGTCGCCGCCATTCATCGTGCAGGGCTATCGTACGCTCACCGAAGTGCAAGCGCAGTTCTCGAACGACAGCGACTTTTTCAAATGGATCGGCGAAGCCCTGCTCCTCGCGCAGCAAACCTCGGAAGCCAAAATCGCGTTCGAACGCGCGCTCGAACTCGATCCCGATTCGCCGCTCGCCGAAGCCAGCGCCGCATCGCCCTACGTCGCGTCCGGCGACGCCCCTCGCGCCATCGCGCACCTCGAGCGCGCGCTCACCCTTGATCCTTTGTATCTCTCCGCGGCCAGCACGCTGATGAGCCTGTATCAAAAAGAAGGTGAGACCACGAAAGCCGACGCTCTCGCCGGCAAAATCAAAGCCGCCATGGACGAAACGCCCGCAGCCAGTCCCGCTGCGCCGCAATCTTCCAACAACGAATCAGGGAAAACCGCGGAGCAGGTTTTCAAAAATATCGAAATACTCAAAGGTGTTCCGGCCGGCCAAGTGATCCCGGCCATGCAGTTCATGACCGCATCGCTAGGCGTCCCATGCACCTTCTGCCACGTCGAGGACCATTTCGAAAAAGACGACAAGAAACCCAAGCAAGTCGCGCGCGACATGATGCAAATGATGTTCGCGCTCAACAAAAATAATTTCGAAGGCCATCGCGAAGTGACTTGCTATTCCTGCCATCGCGGCGCGCCGAATCCCTTGACCATTCCGGCGGTCGGCGCTGAATCGCAGCCCCACCCCGCCGCTGCCGGTGGCCATGCTGTCGCTGGCAACGCCCCTGCAGCGCCAAGCCTTCCTGCGAACCTGCCCACCGTAAGCCAGTTGCTCGACAACTACATCCGCGCGCTCGGCGGCTCCGCCGCAATCGAAAAAATCACGACGCGCCTAGAAAAAGGCTCGACCACCTTCCACGGCCAACCCCAGGCCGTAGAAATCTTCACGCAAGCCCCGGACAAGCAATCCATCGTCCGCCACATGTCCGGCGGAGAAAGTGTCGTCACTACTTTCGATGGCCGATCAGGCTGGTCCATCGCGCCCGACCGTCCCGCGCGCGAAATGCACGAAGCCGACCTCGCCGCCGCGCGCATCGACGCCGACCTGCAATTCCCGCTGCACATCCAGCAAATCTTTCCCGGGCTGCGCCTCGAATATCCCGAAAAAATAAACGACCGCGACGCCTACCTGCTCCTGGCCATCCGCGAAGGCCAACCCCCGGTAAAGCTATATTTCGACGAACAATCCGGCCTGCTAGTCCGCATGATTCGCTACTCCGAAACCCCGCTAGGCCGCAACCCCACCCAAATTGACTACGCCGACTATCGCGAGGTAAACGGCGTGGAAATCCCCTTGCGCGTCACCACATCGCAACCAGGAAACGCTTCGACCATCCAATTCGAAGAAGTGCAGCAAAACCTCGCCATCGATCCCGCCAAATTCGCCAAGCCGAAACCGCTGCCACCTGCTAGCAAACAATCCGAGCACTCAACCTCAGACCCGTGACGCGTTTGATCGGCGGGAAACCGCGCGGACCGGTTGCGACGGGTTTCGGTTCACACGTGCTGGAGGTGTGTGTCGCGGAATCGCGTCGGATATTTCAGACCAAAGCCCAGCATCCGGTCCATGCCAATGTGTGCCAGCCAGATTAGGGCGTAAGGATCAAGAGCGGGAAGCGGAGCCACGACCGCGACACCCAACAACAAAATCGGCGCAGCCGAAGTGTGCACCAGGTTATAGGCGGCCGAACCGATCTTGGGATTCGCCACATAACCCAGCATGAACAGATCGGGTGCGAGTAGCAGCAGCGCGAATAGCCACCAATGGAAATGTCCCGCACGGTACAGAACGAGCGTTAGGGCCAAAATACTGGCCCCTTCCAGATGTAGTAGCCAGCGGGGTTTCGTCAGCATGGGGCGTAAACTCCTTAGATTGACTTCACGTAAAATACGTGTTGCACGTATATTACGTGACAGAAACCCGACTATGCCAAAAGCAAATGCCAAGCAAAACGTAACCATCAGCCTAGACCGCGAAACAATTCAAAAGGCCAAGATCGTCGCCGCTCGTCGCTCCACCTCTATCGGTGGTCTGCTAGCTCGTCAGATCGAGATCCTCGTCGGTGAGGAAGAGGCGTACGAGCGCGCCAAACGGCAGGCGCTGGCACTGCTCGACCAAGGCTTTGACCTCGGCGGAAAAGGTCCAGTGAGCTGCGACGAACTCCATGAGCGATAAAACTTTCGTAGATACGAACGTCTTGATGTGTGCGCACGACTTCGCTGCCGGCACAAAGCATCAAATCGCCGACTCGGTTTTGCGTGAGCTATGGAACGAGCAAGCGGGCGTTCTCAGCGAGCAAGTTCTCCAGGAGTTCTATGTAAACCTCACCCGAAAGATTCCGGTGCCGCTAGCCAAAGAGACTGCGCGCCGAGTTGTAGGCAACTACGCATGCTGGTGTACAGAAACCACCTGCGCAGAAATCTCCGCCGCATTTCGGATCGAGGACGAATCGCGAATCAGTTTCGGGGACGCGCTGATCGTCTCATCCGCCGCAAAAAGCGGCGCCACACGAATTCTCTCCGAAGATTTCAACGCCGGGCAAAGAATTGCCGGCATCGTTATCGAGAATCCCTTCGTCGGGATGCGGTGACGCGTCGTTTTTCGCGTGTGTCACTTACACACCCCGCAGGGCCTTCGAGCGTTGCGCCTCCTTGAAAGTACAAACTCGGCGTGGTCCCCAAAGTTTTCCGGAACATGAAAATGAACGCGCTCGGCGTGCTGTAACCCGCTTCCAGCGCTGCATGCGTGATCTTTGCGCCCTCCGCCAGCAGCCGCATCGCCTGCATCAGACGCAACTGTTGCCGCCACTTACCGAAAGTCATTCCCGTTTCCTCCAGGAACCGTCGTTCGATGGTGCGCCGCCCTGCGCCAGTGATTTTGCAGACCTGCGTGAGCGTCCGTTGTTCGCCCGGACTCGCCAGCAGCGTACCCGCGACGCGCAACGCTCGCGCGTCCGTTGGATTGGGCAGTTGCAAGGAAACAGTCTGAATGCTTTCGAGATGGTCCACAATCAAATCAATCACGTGCCGCTGCCGTTCCTTGCGGAAATTCAGTGTCGCCAGCGCGCAGGCATGCAGAATCAGTTCCCGCAGCAGCGCTGACACATTCACCACGCAACAACTCCGAGGCAAAGTCCTCGCCAACCGCGGCCGCAAATAAAGTGTTCGCATCGAAACCGTGCCGGACATGGTGATGCTGTGCGGAACCCGTGTCGGAATCCACACCGCGCGGTGCGTCGGAACCACCCATGTGCCAACGCCTGTGCGCACTGTCATCACGCCGCGCGAGGCATACACCAGCTGGTCGCGATGATGAAAATGCAGCGGGATAACGTGTCCGGCCGGGTAGTCGCGACTCAGCGTTGTAACCTGCGCCTTACCTGGCGCCCCGGGATCGAACTTCGCGGTTTGTCTGTTTTGCGACATTCATTGTCACAATATCGAAAGAACGCAAACCCGCCAACCGCTATTCTCGTCTCGGCCACTAAGGCATCGCACAATGAACCGCATCCATCATTGGTACTGCCAATCAGCGCTTTGGAAGCGCAGAGTCGAGTCCGAGCTCATGCCCTGGGCGCTAGGCGGCGCGATCCTGGAAGCGCCAGCCCTGGAAATCGGCCCCGGACTCGGCATCACGACGAATTACCTCAGAACGCGAGTCCCTTCACTCACAGTCCTGGAAAACGATCCGGCCCTCGCAAATAAACTAGCCGCAAAATTTCGCAACACGAATGTCCAAGTCATCGGGGGCGACGCAACCTCGATGCCCTTTGAATCCGGCGCGTTCCGCACTGTTTTTTGCTTCACCATGCTGCACCACGTGCCCTCTGCACCATTACAGGATCGTCTGCTCGCCGAATCGGTTCGCGTCCTCGCTCCCGGCGGCACGTTGCTGGGAACCGACAGCCGCATCAGCCTGCGCATGAAGCTCTTTCATTGCTTCGACATGATGGTGATCGTGGATCCGGCGACGCTTCCGCAACGCCTGCGCCGCGCCGGCTTCACAATTGAAAATATCGAGCTTTCCGGCGGCGCAATCCGTTTCCGCGCCACACGTTCGCAGAAGTTGTACTGAGCGGCAAATGCCGCAGTCGGAGTAGGAATCATGATCTCTCACAACCCCCTCCACGGATCCGGACGAGCGGGTTTCCCGCATCCGGCTCTTGCCTTAGGTGACGACGCCCATGCGACGCAGAGGATAGGGATGACAGACAGAAGCCGGAGGCAGCCAGCGAGTGATCAGGCGCCGCATGCGAGTCCAGAGGACCTGGCCGTTCTGGCTGCGCTTCGACAACGCACGATGCCAGAGCCAACCAACTCGGAATCGAAAAAGTACCAGCGCCGGTTTATTCATGGGCACCCCGTAGTAGCGGATGTGTCCACGCAGCACCGCTTGCAGCCATTTGCCCTGTTCCGGGATGGGTTCGTGCATCCGTCGCTGCATTTCGGCTTTCACCTCATTCAGCTTCGTCTGCAGTCGTTTGCGGATGGTTTGCCGCAGCACCGTGTACATTCCGTTGCTTCTCTTCTTCACGCAGATGTGCGTGAAGCCAAGAAAGTTGAATGTCTCCGGTTTCTCTTCTCCACGCCGTTGCCGGTTTTGGATCGCAAACGGACCAAATTCCAGCAGCCGCGTTTTCTCGGGATGCAGTTCCAGGTTGAACTTTTTCATTCGTTCCGTGAGTTCCACCCGAAACTGATCGGCCTCCGCTTTGCTCTGAAAGCCCACCACGATGTCGTCCGCGAATCGCACGACGATGACCTCGCCATGCGCCCGCTTCCGACGCCATGCTTGGACCCACAGGTCGAACACGTAGTGAAGGTAGACGTTCGCCAAAAGCGGCGAGGCACTGCCACCTTGGGGCGTCCCTTCCTCCACGCGCATTCGCTTCCCATCCTCCAGCACGCCGGCGTTGAGCCATTTCTGGATCAAGCGCACGACGCGCCGATCTGCAATCCGGTGCTCGACGAATTTCACCAGCCATTCGTGGGAAAGCCCATCGAAGAAGCCTTTGATATCCAGGTCGAGCACCCAGTTCACTTTTCTTGTCAGCAGTCCCGTGTAGAGCGCGTCCAGCGCTTGATGCTGGCTGCGCCCTGGGCGGAACCCGTACGAGAAACCGAGAAAGTCCGTTTCGTAGATGGCGTTCAACACCTCGACCGCGGCACGCTGGACGATCTTGTCTTCCAGCGCCGTTACTCCGAGCGGTCTCTGCCGCCCGTCAGCCTTCGGTATATACACCCTACGCACCGGCTTTGCTCGGTACGCTCCGCGCTTCAGCCTCTCGGAAAGGTCCCGGAGATTTCCCTCCCGTTCCTCCCCACAGTGCCGCCACGTCTCTCCGTCCACGCCTGGCGCGGCTTCCTTCTTAAGGCTGAAGTAGGCCCTGCGCAGTGTGTCCAGGTTGTGGATGTGGTGCAGGAGTGCTGTGAACCGCAACTTCTTATCCTTTGCTGCTGCTTGACGTACCCGCCCGAGCGCACTGAGCGCGTTGTTCCGGCTTTGTATCCGGGACGCGTTTTGCTGTGGCAGGTTCCCTTTGGCCAGACCCCTTCCCTCCATCCCCTCCGCCTCCGGTGGCCCGGCGCTGTTCGGGGACTTCGCAGGTACAGTGGGTCTGTCCGACTTCCCAGGTCCGTTCGTCATCGGCGTACGTCCTTAGACTTCCCGATGCGTCCCAAAGCTACTGCGGCCTCGGGCAAACCTGGGATCTCCCGGTTCCCGAGCGAGGTGTCTACGTACGTGCACGGGGTCTCTGACCGCGCGGGACTCTGGCACACCTCGCGTTATCGGTGCACCCGATGGGGCCTTCCGCTAACTCCTACAGCGTCGGCGTCCCGGAGTGAGTTTCTACCGCGGCTCCATACCCGGCCCGCACGTTCCCCTGTCGACGCTTCGATGCCGCCCTTGCGGGCGGCTCCGCATGACTCGGGGCCGATGTGGGTCGCTAACTCACATTCGTATGACTTTTGCATTCACTACACCTCGCCGGTTTAACCGGCGCACAGGAGTCAAATCATGAATAGCACCACGGTGGTAGGTCGTTCACATCCGCGCCGGTTGGTTCCAACCCTTCTCGCAATCGCGTGCTTCTGTCTCGGTGCTTCGCGTGCGGCACGTGCGCAGGATCCAGGCAGCTGCTCCGTAAACGCAGAAAGCCGCCAGCTCGACTTCTGGGTCGGCGATTGGACCGTCAGCTATCCCGGAATGTCCGCCACCTCCAGCAGCAAAGTCCATCTCTCGCTCGATAAATGCCTCGTCGTCGAAAGCTGGGTCGGCGGCAAAGGCCACACGGGCGAGAACATGTTCGCTTACAGCTCGGATGATAAGAGCTGGCACGGCATGTTCGCGGACAACGAAGGCCGCGTGCACGTGTTCGAAGGAAAAGTCGCGCCAGGCTCCGCCGAATTCATCGGCCCCAGCCGTGGCCTGAACGGCGAAGCAGTCCTCAATCGCATCAAAATCCTGCGCCTGCGTGACAACAACGTGAAACAAACCTGGGAAAAATCGCACGACAACGGCGCCACCTGGTCGATGGAATTCCAAGGCGACTACGCGCGCAAACAGCCCTGAAGAACTAAACTGCGCGCCGCAGCCGCGGACTGTCACAACGCTACCCGACGAGCCGGCACGCGCCCCGCAGCGCCGGCTCGCGTCTTGCGCCGCTTGTGTCCGCATCCGACCACCGCACGCTCCCATCCGCCCGCGACTTGCACACTCCACTCCGAATCGAGTACAACATTTGCAGATGAATGCGGAGATCATAGCCATCGGTTCCGAGCTGCTCACTCCCTACCGTCTCGATACCAATTCTCTCTGGCTCACCGACGAGCTCAACAAAATCGGCATTCGCGTCATCCACAAAGCCGTCGTCGGCGATTCGCCCGATGAAATGCGCTCATCCTTCCGCCACGCTCTCACTCGCGCCGACCTTATCATCGCGAGCGGCGGCCTCGGCCCCACCGACGACGATCGGACGCGCGAAACCGTCTCCGAACTTCTCGGCCGCAAGCTACGCCTAGAAGAAGCCATCGTGCGCGAAATTCAGGAACGCTTCCGCCGGTTCGCGCGTACCATGCCCGAAATAAATAAGCGCCAGGCCATGGTCCCCGAAGGCGCCACGGTTCTCCCAAATCCACGCGGCACGGCCCCGGCACTGTGGCTCGAAGAAGATGGTCACATCATCGTGCTGCTTCCCGGCGTCCCGCACGAACTCAAATCCATCTTCGAATCCGAAGTTCGCCCGCGCCTCGCGAGAATTTCCGGCGACGAGCGTCTCTTCACGCGCGACCTGCGCACCACCGGCCTCGGCGAATCCGACGTCGAAACGCGCGTTCGTCCGCTCTATCAACTCTACCCCGATACCGAGACCACGATCCTAGCCTCGCCCACCGGCACGCAGCTGCATCCGCGTACCTGGTCGCGCGATGCTTCCCAAGCCGAAAAACTTCTCGACGAGATCACCGACCGCATGGCTCTGGCTCTCGGCGAACATCTCTACTCCACCGATGGAGAAGCCCTCGAAGAAGTCGTCGCGCGCATCCTCAACGAAAATCGCGCCACCGTCGCCGTCGCCGAAAGCTGCACGGGCGGCATGCTCGCCGAACGCCTCACCAACGTTCCCGGCAGCTCCTCCTATTTTCTTGGCGGCGTAATCTGCTACAGCAACGATCTGAAGACCACTCTCGTCGGCGTTCCGCAAAGTTTGATCGAATCGAAAGGCGCCGTCAGCTCCGAAGTTGCGCTCGCCCTCGCCGACGGCATCCGCAAACGCACCGGCGCGACTCTCGGCGTCGGCGTCACCGGCGTCGCCGGTCCCGGCGGCGGTACGCCGGAAAAGCCCGTGGGCCTGGTGCACATCGGCCTCGCCGACGAGCACGGACCCCGCGAACGCGCTTATCGCTTTCCTGGCGATCGTGAACGTATTCGCCAGTTCGCTTCGCAATCCGCACTCGACGCCGTGCGCCGCTATTATCTTTTTCCCGCCGCCGCGAGAGCCTGAGCCAGAGCCATGCGCCTTTTCGTCGCCTTCGATTTGCCGCGCGAAGTACGCAACGCCCTCGCCACGATCGGCCAGCGCCTGAAACCGGAATGCCGCGCCGCGCGTTGGGTCCGCCCGGAATCCATGCACGTTACTCTGAAATTTTTGGGCGAAACGGATCCGCGAAGAGTTCCGGACATCCGCGCCGCGCTCGCGCCGATTCGCTCCGCCGAACCCGTCGCCATGGATTTCCGTGTCCTCGGTTTCTTCCCCAACGAATTCCAGCCGCGCGTGCTCTGGTGCGGCGTGCAGGCCACTCCCAAGCTCGCCGAACTCGCCGCGTCCGTCGAACAAGCGCTCGAACCGCTCGGCTTCGCACGCGAAACGCGCACGTTCTCTCCGCACCTCACGCTCGCGCGTCTCAAGCCTGACGGCGCGCTGGAAAATCTCGCTCGTGCAACTGACGCGCTGAAGTCGTATGATTTCGGCGCCGCGCGCGAATCCGAATTCCATTTGTTCGAAAGCGTGCTAAAACCATCCGGCGCGCAATACACCAAGCTCGCTGCATTTCCGTTTGTGGAAGGCACGAATTGAACGCGATTTTTCTGAGCGCCGCATGGCTCATCCCGGTGGTCGCGTACCTACTAGGCTCGATTCCCTTCGGCTTGCTCATCGTAAGAGCGCAGGGCGGCCCGGACATCCGCGCAATCGGCAGCGGCAATATCGGCGCCGCCAACGTCACGCGCCACGCCGGAAAATTCGCCGGCATTCTCACGCTGCTCTTCGACGCAGGCAAAGGCTACCTTGCCGTCTGGCTCGCCACGCATTTCAGCCGCGGTAATATTCGCTGGATCATGGTCGCCGCAGTCTGCGCCGTCGTCGGCCACATGTTCCCGATCTGGCTCAATTTCAAAGGTGGCAAAGGAGTCGCCACCGGCCTCGGCGTTTTCCTGCCCATCGCATGGCAAGCGGTCGCCGCCGGAATCGTTCTGTGGCTGGTGGTGGTAATTTTCTGGCGCTATTCGTCGCTCGGCTCGATTTCCGCCGCAGTCGCGCTGCCGTTTTTTGTTTACCTGCTATACGCGCCCGGCCACGCGCCCCCCGAATTCGTCACGCTGGGTACGGTAATAATCTCCGTGCTCGTCCTCGTCAAACATCGTCCCAATATTGCGCGCCTTGTCGCCGGAGAAGAGCCCCACCTGAATTTCAGCGGCAAAAAAAAAGACGTCTAGTTTCGACGGCGACAGTGCCGGGCACGAAAATCCGGGGCCGTAGGGGCGGTTCTCAGACCGCCCTTACCGCAACGCGCAGATTCTCGCCGCGGAACGCCCCGTAACTCCCAATGCTTCTGTATCTTATTCGCCAACCCCAGTACCATCGTCCCGTTGTGTCGCAGCTTCCACTTCGCTAGCATTTCACTGAAGAGAATCTTGTGCCCATTGAAGCCCTCAAGCAGCACACGACGCGGCGCCTGCGCATCCTCTGGATTGTGCTGGGTGCCCTGCTGGTCGTAAGCATAACTCCCCTATGGCTTTACCATCGCCAAGTCTTGCGCCTCAGCGAAGAAAAACTGCAGGACACCGAGCGCGTCCAGCAATCCGAAATCACACGCTCGCTCGCCAGTGAAACTCTGCAGTTCGAGCAAAATCTGCGCGAACAACTTCTCAGCCAGCGCCAGGTTCTCTCCCTCACCGGCTGGATTGAGAATGTGGACGATCCCGCGCATGCCCCGCAGCTCGCGCGCCTGCTGCAAAGCTTCGTCGAAAATAATCAGAACATTCTCTACGTCACCGCCGTCAACCAGCAGGCCAAAGGACAGTCCGCCGGCAGTATCAGCGCCGATCAGGATCCTTTCGTCGGCGGCGCGCTCAAGCGCGCCTTCACCGCCAGCATCCAGGGACTGAATTTCGTCAGCGAGCCCTTCGCGCTCGGAAAAAATAATCGTCCCGCGCTCGTCGTTTCCGTTCCCCTGTCATTAAACGGCCAATTTACCGGCATGATCGCTTCCGTCGTCTCCATCGATCGCCTGCTCGAACGCATCCGCGATGCCAGCGTGCGCGAGCGCACCGTATTCATCGTGGATGGACACGGCCATATCGTCGCGCATCCTGATTCCGCCGAAGTCGTTCCCGGCCGCGACGTCACCTCCACTTCTCCCGTCGTCGGTCACTTGAAAGAATTGCCTCAGGAACTGCGCGCCACCGAAACCATGCATTTCATCGAACAGGATAAGAATGGGCATCCTGTCGAAATGATCGGCACCTACAGTACCATCCCGGAATTAGGCTGGACGGTCATCGCCGAGCGCAGTATCGATAGCGCGCGCATTGATGCAGGCGTGAAAGAACTCACCGCCCAAGCGCTCAGTTTCGTCGTGGGCGTCACTCTGGTCGCGCTCCTGTTCGGATATCTCTTCGCCCTCGGGATCACGCGGCCGATTCGCGGTCTCGTCGAATCCGTGCGCGCCATCAGCCGCGCCGAATTCCACGAACGCGTACGCGTCGAAGGCGCCGCGGAAATCAGCGAGCTGGCCGAAACTTTCAATCACATGGCTGGTGACATCGAAGAATACGTCGAGCGCCTGAAGCAGGCCGCCGCCGAAAATCGCGAGCTGTTCCTCGGCTCCATCCGCATGCTCGCCGCCGCCATCGACGAAAAGGATCCCTACACCCGTGGTCACTCCGGCCGCGTCGCAAAATATTCCATCATCATCGCCGAGTACATGGGCCTGGAATCCGAAGACATTGACCGTCTGCGCATTTCCGCGCTGCTGCACGACGTCGGCAAAATCGGCGTGGACGATCGCGTCCTGAAAAAGCCCGGCAAGCTCACTGATGAAGAATTCGATCTGATGAAGCAGCACCCCAGCAAGGGCGCCAACATCATGCGCCCGGTCGCTCAACTGAAGGACATGCTCCCCGGCATCGAATTGCACCACGAGCGCATGGACGGCGCCGGCTATCCCTACGGCCTCGCCGGCGATCAGATTCCGATGATGGCGCGCATCATCGCCGTGGCCGACACCTTCGACGCCATCACCACCAATCGCCCCTATCAATCGGCCATGGACCTGGAATTCGCCCTTGGGCGCATCCGCTCCCTGGCCATCTCCAAGTTCGATCCCAACGTAGTAGCCGCCCTCGATGCCGCCGTAGCCTCCGGCCGCCTCCGCCTAACCGCCGCCTTAGTCGAAGTATAGTTTCCACCGGCATCAGATAGAAGTTGGGCCCGGAAGGGCGGGGCTTCCGCCCCACCGTAGAGCTCGGAGGGAGGAAGGGGTTCAGCCCGTGAAGCCGTACGTCTCGATCGCCGCTGGATACCACATACAATTTCTAGCCACCAGCCACTCATCACTAGCCTTTGTCGTTTTCCGCAAACCCGTCCGACGCCCGGCGCAACCAAATCCCGAGGTTGCTTCTCACTCCTCACTTGTCACTCATCACTTGCCACTGCCTCTTTGCTACAATCAAGTGCTCCGCCAAGCGCGGCGCAAACTCATGATCTCCCTCTTCGGACCACCCGAACCCACGCTTCTCGAACGGCTGAAAGATTCCGTCAGTAAAACTCGCACGGAGTTATCCGCCCGCGTCGAACAATTGCTCACGGGCGACCGCCCCGTCGATCCTGAGCTGCTAAAACAACTCGAATCCGCGCTGCTCAGCGCTGACCTGGGCGTGCGCACCACCAAGGAAGTCCTCGCCGCGCTGCGCCAGCAAGTGAACGAGCACAAGCTCCTAGAACCCGGCGCGTTGAAACGCGAACTGAAAAATCAAATCCTGAAGATTCTTACCGCACCGACGGCCACGCAGCCCAATCCGGACGCCCCGGATGAAAGACCAGCCGATGAACCGCGCGTCCTGTTCGTCGTCGGTGTCAACGGCACCGGCAAGACCACCACCATCGGCAAACTCACCAGTCGCCTGAAAAAAGAAGGCGCCAGCGTTGTCCTCTGCGCCGCCGACACTTTCCGCGCCGCCGCCATCGAACAACTGGAAATCTGGGCGCGCCGCTCCGGCGTCGAAATGATCAAACAGAAACCGGGCGCCGATCCCTCCGCGGTAGTTTTCGATGCGCTTAGCGCCGCGCGCGCTCGCCACGCAGATGTCGTCATCGTAGATACCGCCGGACGCCTGCACACCAAGTCCAATCTAATGGCCGAGCTGGACAAAATGAAACGCACCGCCGCCAAGGTAATTCCCGGCGCGCCGCACGACGTGCTGCTGGTCCTGGACGCCACCACCGGACAGAACGGCCTGAACCAGGCCCGCGAATTCTGGAGCCACGCCGGCGTAACCGGCATCGTGCTAACCAAACTCGACGGCACCGCCAAAGGCGGCATCGTCGTAGCCATAGCCCGCGAACTAAATCTGCCGATCCGCTTCGTCGGCACAGGCGAAAAAATCGACGACCTGGTCCCGTTCGATGCCCAAACCTACGTCAACTCGCTCTTCGACTGACGACCGCGACGACTGGCACATGTCGCGAGCCGAAGGATTGGCCCTTCGTGGTGTGGCTCTCGCCCACCCAAATCCCTTGGTCGGCGCAGTGCTCGTCAAAGGCAATCGCGTTGTCGGCGAAGGCTTCCACGACTACGACCGTCGCGACCACGCCGAGATCGTCGCGCTGAAACAAGGGCGAAAGAAAGCGCGCGGCGCGACTCTCTACGTCACTCTCGAACCGTGTTGCACCACTGGCCGCACTGGCCCATGCACGAAAGCAATCATCGCAGCTGGAGTGAAACGCGTTGTCGTTTCGATGCGTGACCCCAATCCCGCCGTTTCCGGCAAAGGCCTGACTGAACTTCGGCGCGCCGGAATCAAAGTACGTTTAGGCGTTCGCGAGCAAGTAGCCCGCCGCTATAACGAAGACTTCGCGATCTGGATTCAAACCGGGCGTCCGCTCGTCACCTTGAAAACTGCGCTCACCCTCGACGGCCAAATCGCGCAAAAAGCCGGCAGCGTCACCTGGATCACCAGCCAGCAATCGCGCGACGCAGTCCAGCGCCTGCGCCACGAAGCTGACGCATTACTTACCGGCATCGGCACCGTCCTCGCCGACAATCCACGCATGAGCGACCGAACCGGCGAGCCGCGCCGCCGCCCGCTCCTGCGAGCCATAGTAGATTCGCGCTTGCGCACGCCGCTGCGCTCGAATCTCGTGCGATCCGCGCAGAAAGATGTCGTCATCTTCACCACGCAATCGCCCGATTCAGCGAATGCTCGCGCCCTGATCCGCGCCGGAGTCGAAGTCTTCCGCGTTACCGCGCGCCAAGGTCGCGTGGATCTCCACGCCGTGATCCGCGAGCTAGGCCGCCGCCAGATCCTCAGCGTCCTGCTCGAAGCCGGAGCCCAACTAAACGGCGCTGCGCTCCAAGCCGGCATTGTGGACAAAATGATTCTCTTTTATGCTCCCAAAATCATGGGCACAGGCGGCGTCCCAATGGCCAGCATCCCCGCGCGCTGGTTCGCAAAGTCCCCGGCGCTGCAAAATCTAACAGTAAAACCCTGCGGCCTCGATTTCGTAGTCCAAGGATATTTTCGCGACGTTTACGAGCGCTAAGGTGGCCTAGGCAATCTTGCCTGTGCACCCAAGTAAAACGGGTCGACATGGATCAGAGGAACTGAAGACAAATGTTCACAGGCATCACCGAACAAGTAGGAAAAATCGAATCCCTCGACCACTCTGAAAGCGGCGGACGCCTCCGCGTCAGCTTCCAGGGCACAGCCGCTCCTGGCGGTGCTGCTGAAGATGATTCCCCAATCGCAGCCTCCACAAAACTCGGCGACAGCATCTCCGTAAACGGCTGCTGCCTCACCGTAGTCGAATTCGACGCGCACAGTTTCACCGCCGATCTCTCCGGCGAAACTCTCCGCCGCACCAACTTCGGCGAAAAAAAACGCGGCCACCTCGTCAATCTCGAACGCCCACTAGCAGCCGGCGCCCGCCTCGGCGGCCACTTCATGCAAGGTCACGTGGACGGCGTCGGCCGCGTCACCCGCCTAGTCCCCGAAGGCGAAAATTGGTGGCTCTCCGTCCGCGTCCCGCAAGACCTCCGCCGCTACGTCGCCGAAAAAGGCTCCATCGCCCTCGACGGCATCAGCCTCACCGTCGCCCGCTGGCATGAAGGCATCGCGGACATCGCCATCATCCCCTTCACCTACGCGCGCACCAACGTGCGCAGCATCTCCGTCAACGACGCCATCAACATCGAAACCGACATCCTAGCCAAGTACGTCGAAAGCCTGCTGCACAACGAAAAATCGCAACTCACATCACACCTCACCGTAAAACATCTAGTCGAGGAAGGCTTCTGATGCGCGCGCAACTTTTTCCTCGCGCTTGCGGCAACTCGGTTTTCGTAGCGCCGGCGCCTCGCCGGCATTTTTACGTCGGCGTCCGCGCATGACGGCCCGCAAAACCTACGACGTCGCCGTAATCGGCGCCGGAGTCTTCGGCGCCTGGACCGCATACCATCTCGCAAAATCCGGTGGCTCCGTCGCGCTGCTCGACGCCTACGGCCCCGCCAACTCCCGCGCCAGTTCCGGCGGCGAATCGCGCATCATCCGCATGGGCTACGGCTCCGACGACATCTACACCCGCTGGTCGTTGCGCGCCCTGCCGCGCTGGAAAGAAATCTTCGCCCAAGCCGGCCGCCCCGAATTATTTCAGCCCACCGGCGTCCTCTGGATCGCGCACGATAAATATCCCTACGCGATGGACACGCTGACGGCGCTGCAAGATCACAACATCCCGCACGAGCGTCTCTCACTCCTGGGCCTGCGCAAGCATTACTCGCAAATCGCTTTCGACGACAACGCCTGGGGCATCCTCGAACCCGAAAGCGGCGTCCTCATGGCTCGCCGCGCCGTACAAACCGTCGTCGAAGAAGCCCAGAAAATCGGCGTGCAATATCGCGCTGCCTCCGCGCTCGCGCCTCTCGGCGAAGGCCGCGTCGCTTCCATCATGACCACCCACGGTGAAAATATTTCCGCCGGCGCGTTCGTCTATGCCTGCGGCCCCTGGCTCGCCAAACTTTTCCCCGATCTCTTGGGCCCACGCATCTTCGTTTCGCGCCAAGAAATTATTTTCTTCGGAATCCCGCAAGGAGAAATTCAATTCGGGCGGAGCACCCTGCCAACGTGGCTCTATCTAAAGGACGAATTCTACGGCGTGCCCGACCTGGAAAATCGCGGCCTGAAAGTCGCCGACGATCACCACGGCGCGCCGGTAGATCCCGATACGCAATCCCGCGTCGCCAGCGTAGCCGCCGTCGAAGCCGCGCGCGAATTCGTCGCCCGCCGCTTCCCCGCCCTGAAGAATGCGCCCGTCGTCGAAACGCGCGTCTGCCAGTACGAGAGCACTTCCAACGGTGATTTTCTGATTGACCAGCACCCGGATTTCACAAATGTCTGGCTCGTAGGCGGCGGCTCGGGTCACGGCTTCAAGCACGGCCCATCGGTAGGAGAATACGTAACAGCCCGCGTCATGCAATCCAGCGCAGCCGAAAATGAAGTCGCCCCGCGCTTCTCGCTTGCCACAAAGCAAACCACGCAAAACCGCGCCATCCACTAATACTTCGGCGGAGCCCGACGGCGCCGGTCGTCTGTCTTGCACTGTTCCTGTCGCTGCATGAGACTGCCCGCCAATCAGCATGAATGAAATCGATCGCTTTCGATTCCGCCAGATACTTCCTATCGGACAGTTAGTGCTCTGTATTCTGCTGCTCTGGCCGTGGAGGAGTTTCTATATCCTTCAATTCCGCGCTGCAGCGCACGTTCGCCGGCCTATAAGATCCGAGAAGCCGGTTTTCTACATTACTAAATCCTTGGGCCAGCTCCGCCACAAGAAGATATGGTGCGAAAGCTCGCTGAGTTAAGGCCGGCCACCCCCGCTCTCCTGAACATGCCCAGCGCATTCGCGGGGCTGGCGCGGCCCGCAGCCGTTCCGGCCGGCATGCTATCCGTTTTTTGGCGCTCGTTCAGTTGGCCGATCGTCGGACTAATTTTCTGGTGGATCGTCGGCCGAGGAATCGACGCATCGCCAGCCGCTCGCTTACGGCTCATCGCTCCAGCGATCACCGGGGCCGAAACGGTCGTGGCTTTGCTCGTAACATTTGGCAGCGCTGCGGGCATCACATCACCGCAGACCCAAGCGTGCGATCGGACTTGATACTTCCGTGGCGCTGGGCCCTTGCTTCTCTCGGGCTCTGGAGCCTGCTTGGACTCGTGACGATCCTGGCTCGGCTTGCGCAGTGGAGGGTACGAAGGCAAAAGAGATTTGAAGCAGTCGGGGTCACTGCGCGGGAGTGAGGGAAACGTGCGGCGCGAGCAGCTATCTAGCGGCTTCCCTCGCCTTTGCTCTAGCCCCGCGATAATAAAGCATCAACCCAAACAAAATCGCAAACGCGCTCCCACCCGCGAGCTTCCCCTCAAATATCCACTTATTCTCAGCTTCCGCCGGCGGTATCAACGACAACACAATCCCCCCCAGCACCACCGTAAATCCCAAAATCCCCATCAACCAAACCCCCAGTTTCCCGCCGGGAATCAAAACCTCATTCTCATTCGCCCCGCGATCCCCGCGATAAGCCAGCCGGATCACCGCCCCATACATATACAAAAACGGAATGAAATAAAGTATCGTCCCCGCATCCACCAATTCCTGATACGCGGTGTTCGGGCTGTCGCTGATCTGCCCGAGCAAAAGCACAATCCCCGTACCCACTGCCTGCACCAGAATCGCCACCCACGGCGTCTTCCACTTCGGATGAATCCGCCCAAACACCGCCGGCAAATACCGGTCAATCCCCACCACAAACGGCACGCGCGCCACTCCCGCCACCGTCCCGCCCACGCCTCCCGCATTCCCCACCGTCACCAGAATCGCCGCGATCACACCGAACAAAACGATTCGCAGCATCGTCGAGCCCGCGGTCAGCGCCTGAAACACTCCGCTCTTGGGATCCACTGCATCGGCCGGCAACATGGACAGCACCGCAAAAGTCCCCGCGATGTAAATCAACGCAATCAGAATCCCAGAGCCAAAGATCGCGCGCGGCAAAGTCTTCTGCGGGTTGCGCACCTCTTCGCTCATCGTCGCGCAAAGCTCCAGCCCCACAAACGCAAACGCAATCTGCGGCCAAAAATTAACGGTCCCCCAATCCCACGTCGGCATCATGTTCCGCCACGTAAAATGCGTCACCGATCCGTGGGCGTGCCACAGATACGCCGCCATCCCCACCAGCATCAGCAGCGGCACGTAAGTCGAAACCGCGCCGACGTTCTGCAGCCACTTCCCAATATTCAATCCCACGATATTCAGCGCCACCGCCACAAAAAGTAGTCCGAACGATCCCGCCACCAAAAAGGTCCGGTCCTGCGCCAGGTACGCCGTACCGCTTCCGCCGATGTAAGCGGCCATCGCCGCGCTGGCCATCAGCAGCGCCGGAAAATAAAAGAACGTGTACACCCAATACGTCCATCCCGCGATGAATCCGTGAAAATCCCCGAATGCTTCCTTCGACCACACGTACAATCCGCCTTCTTCGGGAAATCGCGTGGACAATTCGACGATGACAAAGGTAGTCGGCAGGAAAAAGAGCAACGCGGCAAAGACCCACAAGCTAATAGAAGAAGTACCGTTGTGCCCAGCCGCCGCAATCCAGCGCGGCCCCAGCACCGCCCCGATGTTGAACAGCAGCACATCCCAGAATCCCATCACGCGGCGCAGCTGGGATTTCGGGTCGCCGCCTTTCGCTCCAGGCGCGCCGATTGCCGCGGGATTTTGGCTCACTCGTTGGCGTCCAACGCGGGAATCAATTCATCTTGCGCGAGGAAATTTCGCAGGAACGGTTCCTTGGAATTTTCCAGTTCCTGCCAAGTCCCGAAAAATCCCACCCGCCCCTCCTGCAGGAAAAGAATCCGATCCGCCAGCTTTTTCGCCAGATGCGTGTCGTGCGTCACCACGATCGAAGTCTTGTGCAATTTCGCCTTCAATTTCGCGATCAAATCGCTAATATGTGCCGCCATCAGCGGATCCACCATCGTGGTAGGCTCGTCATACAGAATCGCGTCCGGATCTTCCGCCAGCGCCCGCGCAATCGCGACCGCCCGCTTCGCTCCAGTGCTCAAATCCGATGGCAAACGATCCGCGAAGTCAACAACCTCCAGATCGGTCATCAGTTCTTTCACCGTCGCATCAATTTTTTCCGGCGCTTCCGTCTCGCTACGGCTCTCCAGCGGAAACGCCACATTCTCCTCCACCGTCAGCGAATCGAATAGCGCGCCGGACTGAAACACCATTGTGACGCGCCGCCGAATCTTCGAAAATTGCTCCTCCGTGTAGTCCGTCACATCCTGCCCCGCCACAATAATCCGTCCCGAATCCGGCGCCAGAAATCCCAACAGCAATTTCAACGACACTGATTTACCGACTCCGCTGCGTCCCATGATCACGGCCGTCTCGCCCTGCTCCACGAAGAAGCTGACGTCCTTCAGCACGGCGTTATCGTCAAACGCCTTGCAAACATTTTTGAATTCGAAATAGTGCTCGCTCATCGCTCCGCGCTTCCGGCAAATTTCGCCCTAGCCTCTTCATAATCCGCCGGCGTGTTCACATTCTTGAATAGGAGCCCGTCGGAATCAAAGCCTTTCCATTTCGCTGGTTCTATCAGCTCGACGCGCAATTCCGCCAGGCCATCGGTCACCTTGCGCACGCCCAGCTCCAGGGCTCGCCGGATCGACGGCTCGCAGCCTCTGTGATACGCCGCGCAAAGCGGCTCCGCGCCGCGCTTGTTCGCGAACGTCAGATTCATGGGTACCACTGCCTCTGCATCAGAATCGCGTGCCCGCTGCTGCAAGTACTCCAGCCACGCGCGCGTCAAATACGGCAAGTCGCACGCCACGATCAGATTCCAATCCGCCTCGGACGCGCACAACGCCGTCGCAATCCCGCCCAGCGGCCCGCAACCCGCCCAATCATCCGCAATCGCCCGCAATCCCAGCCCCCGATATTTTTCCGGCGTCCCCACCACCACCGCCGGCGCGCCCGCCACCGATTCCACCAATCGCGCCGCCCGCACGATCATCGCCACGCCCGCAATCTCCAAAAGCCCCTTATCGACACCCATCCGCGAACTTTCCCCACCCCCCAAAATAAATCCCGCGATTGATATGACGTCATTCATGCTTGAAGTTTGATCGTATTGTCGAACGTAGTAGCACGTGTCATCCCGAACGCAGTCCCGCGCTTTTTCTTTCCCGCCGCAGTTTGGCGGACGGGGGACGTAGCGAGGGATCTGTTTTTGCTAGCCACTCGTCGCGAGCCAGTGCCCTGTTCCCCAACCGTTCTTGTGCATCCAGCAATCAACGCGCTGCGTTCGCCGCTTCCTGCCTCCCTGCCGCCTGCTTCCCTGCATCCTCTATTTCCCCGGTCGTTGAATCCCGAGTTCGCGAAGTTTCTCCTGCAAACTCTGCCGATGAAGCCCCACCTCCGCCGCCGTCTGCGACACGTTCCAATGGTGCTCTTCCAATTTCCGCCGCAAATAAACAATCTCAAACTGCCGCTTGGCCTCGCGAAAATCCGCTTCGCCCAAAAACGATTCGTCCCCGGCCTTTTTCGCAGTGCCGCCCGCGCCGCGATTCTCGCGAATCTCCTCCGGCAAATCCGGCAAAGTAATCTCATCGCCACCGCACAACACCAAGGTCCGCTCCAGCGCATTGCGCAATTCCCGCACATTCCCCGGCCAATCGTAGCGCTGCAACAAGCTCATCGCCTCCGGCGACACATGCGCACGATGCTTGTGCCGCGCCCCCAGCTGCCCCAGAAGCGCGTCCACCAACATCGCCAAATCCTCTTTATGCGCGCGCAGGGGCGGCAGTTCCAAAGTAACCACTCGCAACCGGTAATATAAATCCTCGCGAAAACGTCCCGCCGCAATTTCCCCCGGCAAATCCCGGTACGTCGCGCTGATCACCCGCACGTCCACATCAATCGCATGAGTCCCGCCCAGCCGCTCGATCTTTCGATTTTCCAGAGCCCGCAGCACCTTCGCCTGCGTCACGGCATTCATGTCCCCAATCTCATCCAGAAAAATCGTCCCGCCCGACGCCTGCTCGAATTTCCCCTTGCGCTGCTGTGCCGCTCCGGTAAACGCACCGCGCTCATACCCGAACAATTCCGATTCAATCAGATGCTCCGGCAGCGCCGCGCAATTCACCGCCACAAACGCGCGCCCGCGCCGCGCCGACCGTTCGTGAATTTCCTGCGCCAGCAAATCCTTTCCCGTCCCGCTCTCGCCCAGAATTAAAACGGTCGCATCCGTAGCCGCCACGCGCTCCGCCATCTCGAAAACGCGTCGCATCGCTGCCGAAGCTCCGAGCAATCGTCCGAATTGTCCATCCGCCACGAGCTCGCGCCGCAAACGCGTGTTTTCTTCGGCCAAATCAGCAAGCCGTAGCAAATTCCCAACGCGCCGGCGCAACTCCTCGATGTCAAATCCCTTCACAATGTAATCCGCCGCCCCGCTCCGCAGCGCGTCCAGCGCCGTCTTCGCCGTATCCAAAGCCGAAACGACAAGCACCGGCACGTCATGCCCGTTTTCCCGCAACCACCGTAAAAACGAAAGCCCATCCTCCCCGGGCATCACCAGATCCAGCAGAATTAAATCCGGCGCAGCAGCCGTCAAAGCCTCGCGCGCCGCTGCAGCCGACCCCGCCTCGATCACCTTATATTGCTTCTCGAGCGCCCGCCCCGTCCCATAACGCGCCGTCGCCTCGTCATCGACCAACAAAATCGTTCGCATCATTTATTTTGTTTCCTCTTCCGCCAGCAGCAGCCTCAAATGAAACCGCGTTCCCTTCCCTTGCCGTAGCGGACTCTCCACAGCCAGCGTCCCGCCCAATTCCTCAATCCTCCGCGCAACGATCGAAAGCCCCAACCCGGTCCCCGTCGCCTTCGTCGTAAAGTACGGCTGAAATATTTTCGCGCGCAGCTCCTGCGAAATTCCCGGACCGTCGTCATCCACCACGATGTCCAGCCTCCCGTCATAGCGCCCCACGCTGATCCGCACCCGCCCGCCGTCGGGCTGCGCTTCCATCGCGTTCACGATCAAATTCGATAGCACCTCGCTCAACGCTTCTTCCGACGCCTGCGCCATAATCTCGTGCGTCGGCTTCTCAAGTTCCAGCCGCACATTGCGCCGTTCCGCGTCTCGCCCAAACAGCCACGCGGTCTGCGCCGCCACCGCTACCGCAGCTACGCGTTCGCCGTGCACCGTCGGCTTCGCGTAATGCAGCAGCTGCGTCAACTTCGCGCTCATGCGATCAATCTCGCCCACTATCAAGGTACAGTCCCGCCGCACATCCAACGGCAAATCAGGATTTTCCAGCTGCACCTGCAACACCGTTTTCATGGAACTCAGAGGATTCCGCAAGTTGTGCGACACGCTCGCCGCCATCTGCCCCAGCACCGCCATCCGTTCGCGCTCCGCCAGTTCGCGCTCCAGCCGCAACTTGTCTTCGATCAACCGCGCCGAGTCCACCATCCCCGGCAACTGCTCCGCCAGAAATTCCAGCGCTGCGGAGGTCTCGCCCGTCAGATACGATCCGGTCGTCGCCGCCTCCAGCACTCCAATCTGCTCGCCATCCTTCATCAAACGCATCTGCGCCGTGTGCCCCAGCCCTCCCGGCGCTTGCAAAGCTTTCCACGCCACATCGCGCGGAATCGAAATGCGCACCGCCGCTAACCCAAATTCCTCGCGGATCCTCGTCTCGGCCGATGCGACCAGATGCGCCAACTTCCCCTGCCGCGCCTGCTGCTGCAATTGCGACGTCAACCTCTGCACCCGCTCCATCCGCTCGGCCAACTGCCGATGCAATACCGGCCCAATCGCCCGCTCCAGCGGCTCAAAAAGAAATATCAGCACAAACAACAGCACGCTGGCAGTAGCTTCTGGCGGCAACACCGCCTCCAGCCATCCGCTAACCCGCCGCACCAACGCCAAATACAGCAAGGCCAAAACCATAGCGGATAGAGCGTAGACGAGATTCCGCTGCGCCCCATAATCAAGAAAGTTGTGTTTAAACGCGTAGTAGATCAGCAACGCACCGGGAAAAACTGCACCAACCAGCGTCGCTGTGGCGAGGGAATCGGAAAAAAAAGCCGGCCCCTTCTCGTAGAATTCGCGGAGGATCAGTACTCCAGATAAAAAGATCGAGACCGCGAATAGCCAATAACCCAGCCGTCTTGCGGTTGGACTTCTTTCAAGTCGAACAGCCCACAGCTGCAAAGCCGCAGCCGACACCGCGCACAGTAGCCAGTCGTTCAGCGGACTAGAGGTCTCGAACTCAACTAGCGCAGCGCCGAATCCTCTTCCGACCTTGGATCCGACAATGGCCACGCCCAAGACCTGGGCGAGAGCGACCAAGTACACCGCGACGACGCAAACCCACATCAGGCGACGCACGCGCGCTTGCTGGACCGTCTGCACGTATTCCACATGCGCATGCCAAATCAAGGGCAAGAGCACGGACATGGCTAACGCCGCGAGGAGCTTCGCGAACCAGCGAGTCCCTTCGGGCGGCGAGCCGTACTGCATCGCGGCGTTAATCTCCAGCAGCCCACCCGAGTAAAGAAGAAACAACGCCAGCATCAAGAAGAACAGCAATCGCTCAAACAACCGCGGCCTGCGGTGCCCCAAAATCAGCGCCAGCAAAAACAAATACACCAGCGTCCCAGCAGTTAAACTGATGAGTCGGATATAGAAGAGTGATGGCACCAGCGTCAGTGCCGGGATTCTAGCCTCCCGCCGCGCCCAAGGCAAGAATCAAGTGTCAGAAAAATCTGGCGGCATCCAATTAGCTGAAAATAAAAGCTATACACAGAAGAAGCATATGCAGATGTGAGCCTCGAATAATCACATTCTCGCTTGACTCCCCTCGATGCGGTTGCTATATTAGCACTCGCCTACGAGGAGTGCTAAACGGTCTCCTGACCGCCGTAACTCTTCCCGGCAAGTCTCACCAAACAATTGGAGGAATTTCACAAATGGCAGTCAATATCACGCCCCTACACGACCGCGTGCTGGTGCGGCGCTTGGAAGAAAAGGAATCCATCAAGGGTGGCATCATCATCCCGGACTCCGCAAAAGAGAAACCACAAGAGGGAGAAGTCATCGCCGTCGGCTCTGGCCGCCGCGAAAAAGGTGAACTGATCCCCCTCGACGTGAAAGCCGGTGACCGCATCCTGTTCGGCAAGTACAGCGGCAACGACATCACCATTGACGGCGAGGAATACATGATCATGAAGGAAGACGAGATCCTCGCGAAACTCGGACCCGCTGCCAAAGCAGCCGGCGGCAAGAAGTAACTCGATCCAAACGCAACTTCCCGGACGCGGCCTAAGCCGCCGACCGGATAACCAACTCGCAATACAAAAATAGGAGAAATAAATCATGGCAAAGCAAATCGTGACTGGTGAAAATTCTCGCCAGGCGATCCTGCGCGGCGTCAATCAGCTTGCCGACGCAGTAAAGATCACCCTCGGCCCCAAGGGCCGCAATGCGGTAATCGAAAAGAAGTTCGGCTCGCCGATCATCACCAAGGACGGCGTCACCGTCGCCAAGGAAATCGAGCTGCAGGATCCGCTCGAGAACATGGGCGCACAGATGGTCCGTGAAGTGGCGTCCAAGACTTCCGACGTAGCCGGCGACGGAACCACCACAGCCACCGTACTGGCCCAGGCCATCTTCCGCGAAGGCGTGAAGGCGGTAGCAGCCGGTGCCAGCCCCACGGCACTGAAGCGCGGCATTGAACGAGCCGTCGAAGTGGCCGTCGAGGAAGTTCGCCGTCTGCATAAGGACGTCAAGGGCGACATGATCGCCCAGGTCGGCACCATCAGCGCGAACAACGACAAGCACATCGGCGACATCATTGCCGGTGCGATGAAGAAGGTCGGCAAGGACGGCGTAATCACCGTGGAAGAGTCCAAGACCATGGAAACGTCGCTCGAGGTCGTCGAAGGCATGCAGTTCGACCGCGGCTACCTCTCGCCCTACTTCGTCACCGACCCCGAACGCATGGAATGCGCGATGGAAGACGTCCGCATCCTCATCCACGAAAAGAAAATCTCCTCGATGAAGGACTTGCTGCCCCTTCTCGAGCAGATCGCCAAGCAGGGCAAGCCGCTTTTGATCATCGCGGAAGACGTCGAAGGTGAAGCTCTCGCCACTCTCGTCGTCAATAAGCTCCGCGGCACTCTGCAGTGCGCTGCCGTGAAGGCTCCTGGCTTCGGGGATCGCCGCAAGGCCATGCTCGAAGACATCGCCACACTCACCGGCGGCAAGGCCATCACCGAAGATCTCGGCATCAAGCTCGAGAATGTGAAGCCTGAAGATCTCGGCCGGGCCAAGAAGATCACGATTGATAAGGACAACACCACCATCGTCGAAGGCGGCGGCAAGCCATCGGAAATCGAAGGCCGCGTCCGTCAGATCCGCGCGCAAGTGGAAGACACCACCTCCGACTACGACAAGGAAAAGCTGCAAGAGCGTCTGGCGAAACTCGTCGGCGGCGTTGCCGTCATTAAAGTCGGCGCCGCTACCGAAACCGAGCTGAAGGAGAAGAAAGCTCGCGTCGAAGATGCGATGCACGCAACCCGCGCAGCTGTCGAGGAAGGTATCGTTCCCGGCGGCGGTGTGGCGTTGATCCGCTGCATCCCGGCTCTCGATAAGCTCAAGCTGCATGATGACGATGCCATCGGCGTCAACATCGTGAAGCGCGCTCTCGAAGAGCCTCTCCGTCAGATCGTCCACAATGCCGGCGACGAAGGTGCCGTCATTCTGGGCAAGATCCGCGAGTCCAAGGACGAGAACTTTGGCTACAACGCGGACACCGGCGAGTACGGCGATCTGGTCAAGGCAGGCGTGATTGACCCGGCCAAGGTAACTCGCCTCGCTCTGCAGAACGCCGCTTCCATCGCGGGCCTCATGCTCACCACCGAAGCTCTGGTGGCCGACATCAAGGAACCCAAGGAAGCCGGCGCAGCTCACGGCGGCGGTGCCCCAGGCGCCGGCGGCATGGGCGGCATGTACTAAATCGCAGATCGCAGCCTCGGCTCGAGCCGCATCTCGGCTCGAGCGTAATTCCGAACCCGCGTAGCGGGTGAGGAAGCTGCCCTCAGCAAAGCATCATCCAGAACGATCAAGGGCGCTTCGGTCGAAAAACCGAAGCGCCCTTTTTGTTTGCCGCCGAAGTCCTCGCGCTCAATCTTTTCCTAAGGACAACTAGTTCTCCAATTGCTCGACATACGCGCGGTGGAACGATGTTCGCAGCAAGTGACCACGATAGATGATGCGGCCACATTGGGACATCGTAATGACGAGCCTGCTCCGAGACTGTCCCAAGGTACAAGCGTCGCTCTGTCCACTCGTGCAGGTTTTCATCCGCAAAGCCAATCTCGCAGCGCACGTAAGTCATATATTATCAGCAGTTTCGAGTCGTATTTACCGACTCAGAGAGTACTTGTGCAGCACAGGATTCCCACCGATTTCCTCCGCCCTATAATTATTGTCAGCCGAGGGGTTAGCCGCCACCGGAATCGCAGCGAAATCAGCGCGAAACCTTCGGCGAGTCTCCGGGTTCTACAAATCATGGAGCTAGCCCGGCTCGGTTTCTGAAAAGCAGCAAAAATTGAAATTTTAGCAATCTACGAATTCTCGAAAGGGAGGATTTCCCAATGCCTAAGCTGACTTTCATCCGAACACTGCTTCTTGCACTCTGCGTGCCCCTCGCGCTCGCGTCCATGCCGTCTTCGGCCTCTGCGCAGATCGCGGTGGGCATCTCCGTACACGTGGGACCACCGGCTCTGCCGGTTTATGTGCAGCCCGCGTGTCCCACCGAAGGCTATCTTTGGACTCCCGGTTATTGGGCCTACGGTGACGCAGGCTACTACTGGGTTCCCGGCGTTTGGGTCGCTCCGCCGCGCGTCGGCGTCCTGTGGACTCCCGGCTACTGGGGCTTCGCAGGCGGCGTTTACGGCTGGCATGCCGGTTACTGGGGACCGCACATCGGTTTCTACGGCGGCGTGAATTACGGATTCGGTTACGGCGGTGTGGGCTTCGCCGGTGGCGAATGGCGCGGCGGGCACTTCGCGTACAACACCGCAGTCGTCAACGTCAACACGACGGTCGTTCACAACACCTTCGTTGATCGCACCGTGGTCCACGAGAACGTCGGCGTCAGCGCCCACGCCAGCTTCAACGGCGGCCCGGGCGGCACAACGGCCGTAGCGACAGCTCAGGAACGCGCAGCTGCAAACGAGCCACACGTCCAGCCGACTTCCGAACAACTCTCCCACGAACACGCGGCCAGCCAGGACCGTTCCAACTTCGCGTCCGAAAATCATGGCAAACCCGCGAATCCCGCGATGAGCCACGTCGGAGAACGCGCCGAAAATCAGCAGAAGCGCATCGGTGAAGGCGTCTCCAGCGGCAAAATGTCGGCGGGCGAAACGGCCCATGTCGAAAAGCAGGAGCAGCACATCAATCAACAGACCAAAGCCGACCGCGAAGCCAACGGCGGCAAGCTGACTCCCGCGGAAAAGAAACAAGTAAACAAGGAACAGAACAAAACCAGCAAGGAAATCCACAAAGACAAGAACAGCAAGAAGGACCAAAAATAATTCCGGTACGATTTTTCAGGGAATTTAAATCGCACGAAAACCGGGAGGCCAACCAGCCTCCCGGTTTTTTCTGCCCACCCGCGCGGCACCATCGAGCCGGTCATCCGCGCGCCTTCCCGCCTTTTCCCGCATTCTTCGTTAAATGCCAAGCCTCGCACCAAGAACAGCGATAAGCCCGCAGCTCTTTCGGCGCACGAGCGGCCGCGATCTGATGCGCCGCAGTCGCCAGGGCCTCACGTTCGTTCGCATACTTCCGCTTCCCGCTCACCGGACATTTTTCTTCGCCGTCCACCGCCAACCCTTCCGTACCATCGCGCTTCGCGCCCCAGCTAAAGCGCCTTGTCACATAATCGATGGGGATTTTAACAGTCGGCGAGGTCGTCTGCGGAATTATTGGCAGCAGCAATCAGATTCGAATACTCCGTTTATTGGGCCGCAGGAACCACAGTGTCCGGCACCAGCTCCAGCGTGCTCGCCTTCACGAAGTAGGCGTTCGCATCAATCGATCCTGGCGGACCGTTGTGCGCGAATCGCGCTGATTCCACCGCGTCCACCGGGAAGTTCACATCCTTGCCCGGCCCCACCACCTTGAACACCGTGCCGCCCGCGGGAATTTTGAACGTGATGGTCACCTCGTGCAGTTCCCGGCCCGGAATCGGGTTCACCGTCAGCACTCCCAAAATCTCGTGATTCGAATTGTTCGTGAAGGCATACGATTCCTTCGGCGGGTGAACATTTTGCTGCGTCCCCACCGTGAACACTTGGAAACTGCTGAACGTGTGTCGGCGGTAGTAACGATTGCCTTTTCTCTCCACGTACAGTTCGGCGCTCTGCGGCAGCCACATCTGTTGTTCCTCGGTGCGGAATTGCACCGGCGCATAATCAATCGCAATGCGTTCTTGTGTCAGCTTGATGTGCGCCACCGGATTGATTAATTCCGAATCCAACCGCAACACTTGAAAAGTGCCGGCGTCGATCATCGCCCAGCCCTTCAGTGGAACCGCGTAAGAATTCTGGTAGATTATGTAGCTGCGTATCTGGTTGGGGCGGTCCGGCCGCTGTTCGAATCGAACTTGCCACGCCGGTCTTCCTGCCCATTCTCCCAGTCCTGTACACACAAGATTAAATTCCGCGGCGAAGTTCGGGTGAAAGATCAAGGCCAGCGCGGGCAAACCCGTCGTCGCAATCCCAGCGGGGAAAATGCTTGGATCGAGCCCTCCGTCCCGGTATTCATCGATTCCGAACCATTTGTCACCACTGCGCGAGACCACCACCACGTAGTCAAACGAGCGCGCGCTCGACACGCCTACTCCGCCATCGGCGTGTACCGCGAAGTGCTCCACGCGCTCCGTTGCGCTGAACCGGTCCAGATTGCTCACTAGCTCCCTTACGGTCTGCTCCACGCCCTGCAGCACCAAGGGCAGAGGACATGTAATGTTTGGCTGCACCGGCGGAATCGAATCCTCCTGCTGCAGCGCGTGCAGTGATTTCTCGGCTTCCTCGCGAGTCGTCGGCTCGAGTTTCGCATTCGAACGAGCGCCCGGCGACGCCGCCGCTTGGGAAACCTCCGGCGTCATGGTCAGAAAAACCGTCGCAAACGGCTGCCCGTCGGAAATTTCCACGTCGTGACGAAGCGTTGCGAAGCCGGGCGCGCTGACCTCAACGCCATATTTGCCCGTCGCGACATCCGCGAAATGCGCCCGTCCACCGATCTGGTCCTTATGCTCCGCAACTTCAACGCCTTCGCTCGTCAGCAAGCGCATGCTCGCGACGCCGCTGAATTTTTCGCCGCCCGCAAGCCTCAGTCGCACGTCCACGGTTCCGCGAACTGCCGCAGGCACCGTCGCGCCTTGCTGTGCACACGTAACCGGCGCAAAGCTCGCCAGCGCGAGTACGAGAACCGGAATCATGAAGCTCCGACGCACGCTCACTCCTCCAACGGTCATGGCCGAAACAAATACAGGAAAGTCGAACAGGCCTCGCCCCGCATTCAGGAGACGCGGAACGCAGTTGCTCGAATGTTATGGTACTCAATCCGTAAAAACTTGCAATAGTGAGAAATCCATTGTTCCGCAGCGGCCACGCTGCCGCGACGCACGAACCATCGCAAGATCCGTCTCGCCGCTGGCACTTGTCTGCCAATCCCACGGCTTCAGGCCCCGATCATCCCTGCTGAGCCGTCAGCACGCCGAGAGCAATCAATAAAGCCACCGTCGCGGCGTGCAGGATCACATGCAGCGTGTTCGGCCGGATACCATTGCGCTCCGGCAGAAACGTGTGTGTCGCACCGAACATCACTCGATAGCGCGCGGCCCGCGCCGGCTCTCCGTGAAAAAAGTATGGAATCCACCACGCCGTCAATTCGCCGACAAATAAAAAGCAGTAGCTGATCCACAGCCACCAGAGCAACCAATGCGGATACGCCCGCCCCAAGTAGAAAGCGCTCGCGCCGAGCGGTATCGCAAACGGAATAGTGCTGATAATCGTCCCAGCCGCCAGCTTGCCGCCCGGGTTCGCCCCGCGCAAAGCTTTCACGTCATTCAGCGTTCCCAGCGGAATCCAATCGTGCAACGCCAGGAAGAGCACATGAAAACATTGCAGCGCGAACGACACGTCGATCGCAATGGAGTCCATGCGGGGTGCGTCGATTAAAGCGTCGGCGAATCATCTCCCAGCATCGCCCGGCGCACGATCTTGATCGGCGGAAAGCCCTGCCGCATAAAATTATTGTGAAATTGTTCCAGGGAGAACGTAGCGCCTTGCTTCTTCTTCACGTCCTCGCGTAGTTTCAAAATCTCCAGCTTTCCAAGCGTGTAGTAAAGATAAGTCGGATCACCCGTGCCCCGTTTCGTCTCCACCAATCCCGTTTCCTTCGACTGATATCCTTCCTTCACGAAAAATTCTACCGCCTGCTCAAAACTCATCTTGCCCCGATGCATTTCAATCCCCACAATGAAGCGCGCATTGCGCAGCAGCGCATCCTCCAGCTGCCCCAACCGGATCAGTTTCGCTTCGCGCGCATCTTTCGCGCCCGTTCCCGGCTGCCCGAAACCTTCGTCGAGCATCATCTGCTCGCAATAATGCGCCCAGCCTTCCGCGTTCGAGCTCGCGCCCAGCAGCATCCGCGTCTTCGTTGGCGCTTCGTGCACCCACAAAAATTGCACGTAATGTCCCGGATACGCCTCGTGCGTCGCAGTGCTCACAATCGTCCCCACGTTGAACGCAGTCATGCGCCCCGCGATTTCCTCCTCCGTGTCGTGCGCTCCCGGCAACGTCACGTTGAAGTACGCCTCCTTCGCCACATTCTCGAACGGCCCAGGAGTATCCATCGAGGCAAACGTCGTCGCCCGCATGAATGGTGGCGTCTCCTGCAAAATCGGGCGCACGTCCGAAGGAATCGTAATGATGCGTTTCGCGCGAATAAACGCGATCAACCCATCGAACGTGTCGCGAAAACTCTGCAACAAGTGACCCGCCGCCGGATGGTCCGCCATCAGCTCCGCCAGCACGTCGCTGGTCGATTTATTGGGTTCCAACTCCGCCGCCACACGCTTGAATTCCGCCTGATTCTTGTGCAAATCCGCCGAGCCAATTTCCAGCAGCCGGTCGAGCGGCGTATCCACCATCTCGTCGTACAACAATTTCTTCGAAAATGTCTCCGCACCGATCCGGAAATCTCCATTCGAACGCGGCAACACATCCGACTTCAGCCAATCCGCGTAACTCCGCAACCCCTCGATCACCGCGCCATTCGATTTCGCAAACGCTGCTTTCACCGCGGGATCGCTAGCGCCAGCAAAAGCCGCCGGCACATCATTCTGAAAAAAACTGATAATGTCCGGCAGCTGCTCCAGCGCAATCTCCGTATAGATCTTCGGCGGGTTCTGCAAATTCGCATGCGCGGCAGCAAACGTCGCTGGCATTTTCTCCTCGCGCGCCACCACCGACCGTAGCCGCTCATCCACCGGCGCGAATTTCCGTATCATGATCACGTAAACGCTGTTGCTGATCCCGCTCGAATAAAAATCCGGGTTCTTCTCCCACGGACGAACGGTTTCCAGCGTCAGCAGCGAGCCCTGAATATTCGTCAGGACCAGTTCGCGGTCCGCCACACGCGTTTCGTCCAGCCCCTGCGCATCCACCGCCGCCACGCGCTTGTGGAATGCGTGCAATGCGGCAACATTCGCGTCGATGCCCGCGCGCGAATAATCCTCCAGCAGCACATCATATTGATGAAATCCCGTGCTCGTGCCGTTGCTCGGCCCAAACTTGAAATACACCTGATCGAAATATTCGTCAGCCAGCCGATCCCACGCCGCTTCCTTCTCGGTAGCCGCCGCCCGCGACGCCAAGCCCGCGCGCATGGTTGCCGGAGATAACATCACAGCCAACATCACCATCACACACAGAAACGCCAGCAAACATTTGCGCACGCCAATGTCTCCTTCGCTTCAAATCTTGCCCGCAGGACTATATCCCAATTCTCTGCTACGAAAACCTACTCGACCCAGCTGCCCCAGCACCTGAAATCGCGCCCTCAAATACTACGCTTTCCCGCCCCACGCACTAAGGTGAATCTTCCGCCACTTCTACACGTTTTCGCCACCGCGACTTTCGCCCACCCCCGGTGTTGAACCCAGTAGGCGCAAAGAATCGCCAGCCATTCAGCACCAAGGCGAGTTCGGCGCCGGTAAAGTTTCTGGTTTCGATGAACGGAAAGGGGGACATCATGCGCAACACTCGAATCATTCGCGTTCTGCTTTTCGCGCTCGTTCTCATGGCGATTCCCGCCACCGCGCCGACGGCCTCGGCCGCATTCGGTTTCGGAGTCGCCGTCACCCTCGCTCCTCCCGCGCTCCCGGTGTACGAACAGCCGCTCTGCCCGGGCGATGGCTACATTTGGACGCCGGGCTACTGGGCCTACGGCACCGACGGCTACTTCTGGGTTCCCGGCACCTGGGTCATCGCGCCGCGCATCGGATTTCTCTGGACCCCCGGATATTGGGGCTGGGGCGACGGCGGATATTTCTGGCACGCCGGTTTCTGGGGCCCGCACGTCGGCTTCTATGGCGGAATTAATTATGGCTTCGGCTACGGCGGCTTCGGTTACCAAGGCGGCTACTGGCACGGCGGCCACTTCTTCTACAATCGCGGCGTCAACAACGTGGACATCCACAACGTCCACAACGTTTACAACCGCACGGTGATCAACAACCGCGAAACGAATCGCACCAGCTTCAACGGCGGACGCGGCGGCCTCAACGCACGTCCCACGGAAGCGGAAATGGCGGCGAATCGCGATCAACATATCGGCGCCACCGGAATGCAGAAGCAGCAGGAGCATTTCGCCAGCACGAACCGCGCACAGTTCGCGTCCGTGAATCATGTCCAGCCGGGAACGGCAGCCACCGCGCGCCCCGGAGAATTTTCCAACCGCGGCGCAACAGCATCGAATAACTTCAACCGCGGTTCGAACTCCGCGCGCTCGAACACCCATAACGCCGCGCGAGCCTCAAACAGCGCCGCGCAGTCCCGGAATGCGACACGCCAAAATGCGGTCACGGGTTTGCAGAACAGGTCAGCTCACGTCCAACAGAACAACACGCGTCCGTCCAACTCGCGCTCGTCCAACGCTGCGCGGCAGTCTTCGCGCCCCGCAGTGCGGCAGAATGCCTCGCGCCCGGCAACGCGCACCAACACAGCACACGCGCAAAGTCGCTCCGCACGATCCGCCGCTCCCAAGCAATCGCACAGCAATGGCGGATCGCACGCCAGCGCGCCGCACGCCGCGAAGTTCAGCGGCGGAAGTTCCCGCGCAGGCGGCGGCTCGCGCGGCAACAACGGCGGCAAGGGCCGGAAATGACATCCGTCGTTAATCGTTAACCCCAAGGCGTTCGCCGCAAGGCGGCCGCCTCCAGCAAAAGGCGCCACGATCGCAAAATCGTGGCGCCTTTTCTTCGTAGCGCCGGCTGCCCCAGCCTTCCGCATCATCCACACGAACGCAGTCGAATATCCGTGTACCCCATGCTTCACTCTTCTGCTTCATGCCAAGGGTGGGGGTTTAGACCCCGCCTCACGAACCCGTCACGCCCCACGCCGTTCTCAGCGGCACCCTTAAAATCAGAGTCGTCGGTTCCGGTCGTGTGGAAGCGTAGCCACCCGGCGTCTTGCATATTGTTTTCCAAGCCAGCGTGTGAGATACCACAGCCTTGATTCGTGAAAATGATTCGTGAGATCGATTTGTGAGGACCAAAATGTCACGCAGCACAACCATCGTCGTTCTGTTCCTCGCCGCGCTGCTAGAAGCGGGCGGAGACGCATTGATCAGGGCAGGACTTCACAAGCCTCTGTTCTGGCAAAAGGCCTCTCTGTTTGCAGTCGCAGCGGTCGTCTTGTTCGCATACGGGTGGACCGTCAACTCGCCGCCCTGGGACTTCGGCAAACTGCTCGGCCTCTACGTGGTCTTTTTCTTTCTCACCGCTCAAGCGATCTCTTGGCTGGCATTCAAGCAGATTCCATCTCTAGCAGTCCTGGTCGGCGGACTATTCATCGTCACAGGCGGCGTAATCATCGTAACCGCGAGCACGTAAAGTCAGTCCGCAGCTGAGCTGCCGCTGGGGGCGAGGTTGCGGCACCCGACAATTCAAAGACGTTCGTTGGGGTGGTGCAGAAGGGTCGGCGACCCGCCGAGAGCAATCTTAGTTGGCCCAATCGTTCTTGCGTCTGGGAGTTTCCCTCACGAAGCAGGGTTCACAAACCGTCGTTCCGTCTTGCAGCGTGAAATCGACTCTTCGAGTTGGCTCGATTTCGGCGTCACATATTCCACAAACCTCGATCAGTGCTTCATTCATTTCTTCCCTCACACATCTCAGCGCTGCTTGATTTTATCAACAGAGCTTGGCGCCAAGTCTCGCCGCAAGACGAGCAAAGCGGCCCTGGATCCAGATTCGCTCATCGTTGGAAACCTGTCCGCCAAGTGACACACCGGCCCGAATTGCGTCTTCCACTGCTTTAACGCGATCCAAAACCTTGCTGCGGTTGATCTCAAAAACAGCGCCCCGGTATAACTGCGACCAATTATTCCCGATTATTTCGGATTCCTCAGAAATGCCTGCTCATGCAGCCTTGTTGTTCAGTGAGGTCTCTTCATCGAAGCGCGCGAAAGAGTAGAAGCGGGCGTCACAATTGAGGCAGCGGAAAGGGCGAACGCCGATGACTGCAAGAAGGTAACGTTCAACTGTACCACGCCGATGCGAACGAGACGTCTCGA
>Ga0308309_10000149_pt1 | contig 58351 bp, 58 predicted proteins | sample HubBroMetageWFT5_FD_192491 | JGI IMG/M metagenome (GOLD analysis project Ga0308309, IMG submission 192491) | Warmed and freeze-thawed soil microbial communities from the Hubbard Brook experimental Forest, New Hampshire - Hubbard Brook CCASE Soil... | ecosystem: Environmental > Terrestrial >...
CAAGAGCGACGTTTGGAACTGCATCGAAGAACGAACCAGGAACCACTGCCCCATAGTTGCGGAGTTCGAATTGCCCGAAGGGATGAACCTCAGCAAGAATCTCTTGGAAGCTGTCGAGTGCCTTCTGATCTTTCGGTTGCAGCCATCATGCAATGTGCAATGCAAGTCTTCGCGCGGGAAGTACCGAAGACCCGGTATGAAAGTGGTGTGTCTTGGCCAGGCTTGGCCGCTTTCAACGAGAACATTCAAGGATGAGGATTAGTTAGCCGTCGGATCAAGAAAGCAGCACTCTGCAATGCTGATGTGAGAAGCCGTTTCAGTCGAGCGAGATGCCGAATGTATTTGCGATGCGTTCCAGTTCGCGTTCGGGATAGTTTTGATTCCATACCTGTCGTGTCTTGTCACGGGCAGACGTGAGAAGGTTATAAACGAGTAGCACTTCTGGCTGAAAGAGGAATGCCGGGGTATCGTTGCTCTCCATACCGAATTCCCGCGCCTTCGTATACACACCTTCGATTACGGAATGCTTCGCCGAGAGAAATTCATTCAGGCGACTGGCAAATGCGGCCACGTCGTCTTGCGGCACCAACGGCATCAACGCGTGAAGCACTTCGACTGATAACTCCAAATTGGGACGTTGGGATGCCACGGTGTAGTAATGCTGTTCCAGCACTTGCAAAAGACGCACCGTGACTCGGGTAGACAGTTCCATGTTGAGACGATCAAACTCTCTATCGGCAACCTCTATCTGCCCGGCCATCAGCGAGACCCGACGCCGTACATCGGCATCTAGCTGTGCAATCATCTCTTCATTCTTGTAGACGGTATCGTGTGACATCTCCGACCACAAGTGCTGAGCCAGTGTCCTAACCTGCAACTCGACCCAAAACGTGCCGGGTGGATATTGGGCCGCGTCGCCGTCGTTCTGATGCAGTCGCATGTTGTCCAGATGCACACTTAAATATCCAACGCGGTCCGTGCCGAGCAGTTTTTCCTTGTTCTCGGGTTCGTCCGAATCAAAGAGCGTTCGAACTCTTTCGATCACCTTGTCCACGTCGGCACGATACCGAATGATGACGCGAGCACCAACCTTATCAGGAAGGCTCTCGAACGTGTGGTGTTGCTTGGTGAGCAGCTTCTTCACCAGGCTGTCAATTGTCTTGGCGCGGGCTTCAACTTGGAACCAAACTCCGACCGGCTTAAGCGAATCCCGAAGCCGCTGTGCCACGAGTTGGCCGAAAGCCTCATATTGCGGACGCTCCGCGGTCCATCGCTCTCGGGCTTGCTCTACGTCGCTCACTTCACCTTCGCGACTGTATCGTTTATCAGGATGTCCTCGGGCCGAACTTCGAGCCAGTTTTCGACATCAGACGGGACGGATATCATTCCGCCTTTCTTCGTCTTGTACAGTTTCCGATCAAGATTTGTCTGAATGTCCGATATATCCTTCCGGAATTGCGCGAGCGGAATTCTTGCGGTTTCCAGGTGGTCGCGATATGGCTGCTGGTAGTCCTCCGGTACGAAGTCTTGTATGAAGGTCTGCGGCGCAAACGTTCTCGTGTTCGCCTTCATCTGCGACTGAAGATGTTCGTAGATACTGGCCTTCAGCATAGGCTCAGTCACCACATTGCTTATGAAGTCCAATGTGGACTCGAAGAAACGCTGGGTCGCTACACGCGGCTCCACTACGAAGCCACACCCCAAGAATCGCATCCAGAACTTGGCAAGATCGTCGGCGGAGAAAACGTTGTACTGGCCTTCACAAGCCTGCGCTTTGAAGTCGTCATCACCAGTGCCGGTGCGAATGAACATTGCGGTCTTGAAAAGCCGCGTACCATCCGTCAGAACGAGATCATTCAGCACCGACATAGAGAACGTCCTTGCGCCTTCCTCCCCCCACTCAAGGCCAACTGCGCCCCCCGTTCTCTCTCCAGCTTCATTAGAACGATGGCAGAATTACCTGCGCTGGCTGCGTCAATCACGCACAGCAGACCGGGAGACGTCGCCTTGGTGTGCTGTTCAAAAAGATAGTTAGCGAGTTCACGCGAGCCATCAATGAATCTTCTTCTGTTGAAGGTACCAGCCGCGCTAAGTAGCCGAGCCTGCGTCGGAACTGGAGACTGTGTGTTTGCCTGAAATCGTATTGGGTATGCTTTCGTTGAAGTAATGACACGGGTCAGCTTTGTTAACAGGTGATTCTTCTGACTCGCGTCGACGTGAGTCTCGACATCAGATAACTGGGGTCCAGGTGCACCCTCATGGTCCTTTTCTGGTACATCGTGGAAAATTACATGTCTGATCGTAGTTGTGGCGAGATCATCATTTGTTATCACGCTAAGATTCTCTTTTCCGGGAAGAAGGTATCCTAACCCTCCCGGACAATTGCTGCAACTTAGCCGAAGCTACCATCAACCCTTCGCATGATCCGCTCTGCCCACTGAACCGCAGAGGCGATGAGTGACTCGGTGCGCGGATTTGGCCTGCTGTCGTGAAGGTCGTCCTCAGGATTCTTCAGGTGACGCGCTCCGGGGATTCCCGTCACGATCGCACGCACGCTCTTCCGTCCCTCGTCCATACTGGCATCATGGCAGATTCGTCTTTTGTTCGCCAATCTGATTTACCGGAGAGTGAACAATGTTCTTTTAGTTGACGATCACTGTGTTCTTATGTAGAATTAACAAACGATGATGGGCCATGATCTAAGGGCGTTTTTAACGGAGTTTGAGCTTACACAGGCTGATTTCGCGCGTTTGCTGGGCATCACGCTCAGGGCCGTCGCGCTTTGGGTTGCAGGTGAACGCACGATCCCGACGACGGTAGATGCGTACATGCGTGTGTTCCGACTCCTCCCTCTAAACCTCCGACAGATCGAGCTAAATCGGTTGAAACAGAAAGGAACAAATATGCGTGACGGAATGTTCGGCATAACTTTTCAAGGCCAGCATGGCAAAGGAATGGGCGTGCTGATCTTCGACAGCGGGAAGGTCTACGGTACGGACGAGGCGGCAGTGCGGTACGACGGTGACTACATATTTGATGAAGGCTCGGGCTTGGTGGGAGCGAAGGTCAAAGTCACTTTTCCACCTAACGTTAAGGCGGTGCAGGGTATCTCAAATCCATACGAATGGTCCATTATCGTCGAAACAGAGTTCGATCCCAAGCAGAATTCTGGAACACTGACACTGAGGACTTCTTTGGGCCAGCCCCTTGATGCACAATATGTTTTCCTTAGGAGCCTGCCCGAAGCGGCATGAGTTGGAGATCGTTATGGGTGGAATGCATGGATATGTTCGAGGAAAAACAAAGATCGAGGTTTACAAGAAGTTCCGTGCTGAAGTAAATCGCAAAGAAATTGAAGAGTCCACCGGGCTAGATATGGATGCAGGTGAAGGAACTAAGCCCAAAGTCTACGCCCAGATGAAAAAAGATCCCGATACGCGAGAGTGGGTTTTGCTCTATCATTTTGATAAGTAGGAGGTGCTAAGTTGACCAAACTTTTGCTTCTCCAGCGATGCCATGTGGCACTCAGGGCAGATGCCGTCGGGAAGCAGAAATCTGAGTAGCTATTAGCAACAGCATTTTGGGCCAAGGATCGCTGTCGGGATGGCGTGAGTCGTAACGATCCGGGTCGTGATTCTGCCATTCTGAGGGGAACAAAAACCGGAAACCCCACTAGGAAACTAGGTGCGACACGCGCCCTCGCTTATGTGCTGGTCCCTAACCCTCCAACACGAGGAAGGGCGTGGCATCAATTCCCGAACGCGCAAGTGAGCATGCTCCCGGAAGCTGCTCAATTGCCGTCCTCCACTTCGAGGGTTTTTCATGGACATGAACGAGTTCAATGGCGCAGCGATCAAGACCGAGCACAGCGAGCACGTCTATTTCGACTTGCGTCCTTTCGGCAACCGCCAGGGAGAGGCCATGGATTCATATCTCCATGAGGCGGTGATGAGCATTCAGATGGGAGTCAGCAGCTTTGGCGAGAGGCAGATTGTCTTGGTGACGGATGCTTCGATGGTTATTCCAAAAACTGCTCGCACATGGCTGGCAAGTTTGCAGGAATCGGGTGTTTCAGTTGCAGTTGAAGCACGGCGGCCATAGTGGATTGGACATATCAAGTTTCCGCCCACCAAGCGGACGCAATATGCTGCTGAGCGAATACGACAAATCCGCCGTCGCTTCTGCCGAGGCTGTTTTCAAAGAAATCTCGGTTATCCAGCAACGTCAGTACTCTGACGAACCACCACCGGACAAAGTTCTGTTTCACTACACCTCAGCCGAAGGTCTAAAGGGGATCATCGAGAACAATCAACTGTGGGCGACATCTGCATACTACCTGAATGATTCGGCGGAGATGTTCTACGGGTACAACGTTCTTAGACAAATGCTCGATCAGTGGCTCAGCAAGAATTCGCGGGCAGAGGATTCAATCACTCCTGGTTTAGCTCGCCAACTGCGGAATTCGTTCGACGATTTGTTCCAAAAGCGTCTGCTGAAGCCCATATATCTGACGTGCTTTTGTGAAGAGGACAACCTGCTCAGTCAATGGCGAGCGTATGGACAATCGGGGGGCTATTCGATTGGATTTAGGGTACTACCCAAAATCGGCATCTTCGGGGAGCGGTTGATACCAGAGCCGAACGTCTACACATGTCGATGGACAAAAGTGGAGTACGAGAGAACGAAGCAGGTCGAGATTTGCCACAACATTCTGGATCCGATCTTCGCGAGCCTTGATCAGCCGCAGGTAGCGCAAGCGATAAGGGAAGCCTCACAACATCCATTCGTGGGTTACCAAAAGCTCCTCACAGCAACGATGGACATTCTTCTGGAAGAGATCGTCAGATTCAAAAGTGAAGCATTCAAAGTGGAAAAGGAATGGCGTGCTGTTGTTCGGCAACGAGAGTTTCTGAAGCAAGGCACTGACGATGGAGGCAAGACACCAGTTCCCGTTTACTTTCGGACTTCTCGTGGAATGTTAGTTCCTTATGTGAAGTTGGTTCCATGGCAGCCAGACAAGAAGCTGCCGATTGCCTGTATTCGATCTGGCCCAACGCTCGACAGGACAATGGCAACTGTCGCGATCTCCATGATGCTAGACAAGAATAGCTTTCCTCGTGTAAGGCTGCAAGGCTCCGACATAACCGTGCGCGATTCCTAACTCGTCGCCTGTACAATCTGAACCAGTGAGCCTCACGGAACTCAATTTGCGCCATGCTCCGAAGCCGAAGGTCACCAATTTCGGTGATCAGAATTCAGTAGAGGAGTTTCTTCAGCATAAGAACTTTCGGCGCACTGCGTAAACCCGCGGTGCTTTCCGGTGCAGTTGCAAAATCAGCGACTCTATATGCCCATGTGCGATGAAGGCAGATTTGACAGACAGGGAATTGCAGAAGCCTTCGAGATGCCAAGCGCAAAAGTGGGCAGGTTAATCGGGGGCCGCGCGGCCATGATTGGACTAGTCATGCCTGATCAATCATTTCTGCTACAGCTCGAGGTTCGAGCCGGGCAAATTGACGCGCCTTAGGGGGCTCCGTCTCGCGCCACGGTCGTTCGAATCTTAGGTCCTCATAAACGGGCTTGTGGGAAGTGCGAACGGCCCCCAATTTTTCGGCAATTAGAAAATACGGCCACCCGACGCGATGAACCCGAACTCGTTCTGCTTTTCGCAAGTCCGATCCCCGTTTGTTTCGGTTTGTGTTCGAGTAGTGTGCTAAATCTGCACGACCCGCATTCAAGGTTCTCACGTCACTGCGCGGCTGACTGTCGGTAAGGCAACTTTCCACTTTTCTTGCGCGACGCCCTCGTAGCTAGGAGCCCGCTCATTTTGGGTAAAAATCCGCCGCTTTCGGTTACCCGGCTCGCTATGGCGTGGGTCAGTTGCCACTCTCTTGCTCGATGGTTTGACATTTCGAACCTGAGAGTGTAGCTTGTTCGGCAGTTCAGCGAACGGAAGGGTGGCATTCGTCAGAGTGCCGCGTCCGAGGGGGCTTCTACTCGCTGATCTCCCTAACATCCATAAGAGTGCCCGTTGGAACCTAGTCACTCAGGAGCTGCGGCATGAGCCACCGAGTGTGGCTGGCGCGTTGAGTTTTTGAACTGGTGATTAGTCTGTCCCAGTGTGTCGTGGCGGAAGATCATCATCTCGCGGAGACTGGAGAACACAATGGCAAAAAAGAAAAAGGCGCAGTCAGGTATCACCGATAAACACTATTTGGACTTCGCGGAAGCATCGAGTGTGCAAACCACGATTAGTGTGTATGGAAAGCTGATCAAGAACAGCGAAGCCCCATTGACGAAAGTAGGGATCGCTCACCCGCAAGGACTGAGCGACCCGCTCCAGGCCAGCCTGGCATATGGCGTTTCTATCGGTGGACATTGCATTTCGCTGCCCAGCCCGGAGCAAGTCATGTTACCCGCTCCGGACGGGCCTGCTGATGCTTGTGGATGGAATCCGGACGAATACGTTGTGTGGAAGAACCTTCCGAAAGAGTGGGTGACGTTGCACCTCCATGTCGAGCGGAGAACGCTGTCGGATGCGTTGCTGGGTAATGTGAATCGAGTATCGATGGCTTCGGCAGAAGCACTGGCGAGTGTTGGCGACCGGGTGGTAGCGATTGTGAGATCGTGGGCGGGGATGAGCAGCGACCCCAGAGGAAGCGATCAACTTCAGATGCTATGGGCTATAAGTCATCCCGGCGGGTCATTTGGAGATGGAGCGCAGTTGCTGGTGCAGCGTATCAATGATGCGTTCAGCACAAGTCTTCAGCCGGCAGATCTCAACCCGCCCGACAAGATCAAGACCGTAGACGACTTAATTGACGCAATCACCTAGTTGCGAGTGCCTGGCTAAGTCAACAGAATTGTCGTTTCTATTCCACAGAATAGAAAGGTTCGCCGTGACAACTGCCTCCCGCTTCAGACAGTCTCGACCGCTATCTAATTTGCTATACGTGGTTTTCCTCCTGCTTGCTCGGTCGCTCAATGCCCAGGGCCCACCTCCGCCTCCAGTTGCCTGCGCGCCCCAGGACTACAAAATCTTGAGCGAATCCGCGTTAGCAATCAAATGTGCGACTGAAGTCTACCCCCGTGATACGGCCAGCACGGTGACGGGCAACGGAACCTTGTATTTGCTCGGGGATGCCAGTATTGTGCCATACGCGAATGCGGCGATAGGCCGCTTCTCGAACGCGAGCAGGTGGTTGCTTGTAATCTTGTCGGCTCCTGGAAACGTTCTGAAGCCGAACCAGAAATACCGTCTCATCTTTGGATATGTTGTGACGGACCCGGGCGGTCATTCAACTCCTGCTGGCCCAATCAACCAGGACCTCGACAGTACGGAAAAGATCGCGATTGACGCCGGGAATGTGAAGACTCAGCCGCAACTTTTCAAAGCAACCTCGCATGTAGGCTTTTCATTGGGAAATAAGCAGTTGGCATTTGAGCAATTAGTTGAAGTCGCACCGGGTAGGACGAAGACCAAATTCGATCCGTGTCACATTCCATTGCAGGATGACACGAAGAAGTCTGCGCATGTTAACGGCCAGTGCTCGACCTTGGGCTTGTTAGGAGGCGCCGCCGGGGGAGCAATGAACTTCACCGACATAGATCCCGGCATCGTCGGTAGGTACCAGATCATGCTGGACAAAGCTCCGAATGCGGTTCTTATCCCGGCAGACTTGCAACTTCAGGACGTTTTCGGCGGGAAACCCAAAGTGGATCCGAAGTCACGCTTCTCTCCCCAAAAAGCACCGGCAACTAAAGATGCTTCTCAGTTCTACGGAGCATTCAATTATGCCGCTGGGAGGGGGTCAGTACCAGCTTGGGTACTCGATGGAAAGGTGGCTCCGCAATTCTTTCGAGATGGATTCCTTTTCGGTCCGGTAGCGACGGCCAATGTGGGGAACAACAAGCTCAAGGGCCAGACCTATACCGACACGATTGACTTTGGCGGAACCGCGCAGAAACTTTTTCAGACCGGACCGGTTCTGCAGGAGTTGCTGCTGAGCTTTGGTCCTACGTACGAAACAGACAAGGAATTCGATCGCGATAACCTGCTGGCCACGGCGGACCTACGGTACAACTTTTCAAAACTTTACCGTACGCAGTCCATTGGAACTCTGCAGAAGTTCTACGCTGCAGTAAAGGAATCCGAAGCGACGAAGTCACAATACACTCCACAACTGGACGACATGAAACCCGTCTTGTACGGTTACGCTCTCGACTTCCACACTGGGCTGGAGGCAGGGGGAGCGCTCGTCGATACTACCGTGAAGGCTTCTAGCGGCACGGCAAAGCAAACTCTCCCGGGGTATTCGATCTTCAGAATTGTCCCGCAGGTGCATGGACTGATTGAGATATGGAAGTTCAGCTTTGATGAGACGATGACCGGACGATATCTGGGTCCGACGGAAAATACAGTGGTAGAGACGCCTACTCATTCCCTATTCCTGAAGCATGTGCAGGGGTGGAAAGGCATCTCGACATTGACGGGAGTTTACAACTGGGACTCCCAAGGACATTTTGCAATCAACGTCACCTTCAAAGATGGGTTCGCGCCGCCCACATATCAGAGGGTGAACGCGGTGCAGGCGGGAATACTGGTGAAGTATTAGGTCGATTACAGGCAGAAGGGTTCCGGAAGACCTGAGCTGAAAGGAGAACCGTCATACGTCCACCAAACTTGCGCGATGGATTTTTGCAGCAACGATGATGACCCTTGTACCGCAGGTGCGGTCTGCGGCATCTCAGCTGTCTGCTTCGCCTTTCCAGGTTGTCGATCCAGCAAAAAGCGATACGCCGTTCACCTGGGAAGAAATGAAAGCGGGTACGGCTGTGATTACGATATTGAACTCCTCCAATGAAGATCAGGCGGTGTCAATCACGGTGCTGGGGTTCACTGACCCGGTGAAAGGGGGAAGCCTCGGAGAAGTCGTGGTCGTGCCGGGTGCACAGAAACTGTCAAAGCTGGAGGTTACGAGACTGACGTTGAAGATGAGAGCTGGACCGAACGCGATAGTGCCGACGGGCGGCTTATATAGCGGGGCGATTCTGATTCAAGATGCCAGCAAAGCGTACGGGCCTTTGATCAGGCAGGTAACGGTGAAGGTTTCAAGTCCGCAGCCTGCCGTATCGAAGCTGACGATGGTGGCATGGAGGTTTGTGCCGTTCATGCCGATTTGGTTTGGGCGGGCCAAGGTTCCGATGAATCGCTCTGACTTTCTTCCCACTGGCGGGAGCATGCCGCTTCCGATCGGCTTTGTTCAGAGAGACGGAGGAGGACGGGCCACGGTGCTGTGGGAAAGTACCGAACCCGCGGGGCAGGCTTCTTCGGTTGCAAGGATTAAGATCTCATGCTTGCCGCACAGCGGGAAATATGATGGAGAGGTGTCATTTAACAGCGAAGACAACAAAACTGGCGTCGTGAATCTAACCGTGATTGCAAGAGATATTGTAATCTGGCCAATTCTGGTCCTGGCGATCGGCATCTACATTGCTTTCGAGGCGAAAAGATATCTTGGTGTCTTACGCATCACCTGGAACTTGAGACAACGGGAAGCCGCTGTCGGCGAGCAATTTCGAGATGCACAAGAACAGTTCGCGAAAGCGGCGCAAGGAACATCGTTTGCCGCATATTCAATCGCGGAGGACGTGGCTAGACAGCGGGAAAGGATCAGAGAATTATTGAACGCTGTCGAGAGCTCCACCTGGAGCACGGATCTGACAAACAACACGGACTATAAGCAAGCTGTAACGGCTCTCCAAACCGTGCAGAGTCAGGTGGCGGCATGGGGCCATCTGGCTCCAGAGTTGAGCGCGTTGGCCGACAGCCTGGATTCGTTGGTGAGCAATGTGGCTGCGAACCTGGTCACTCTTCCGCCCAACTCCTCTGAGGAACCGGTGGTTGTCACGCAAACTCGCGAATTATTGACCGGCGAGAAGGTGGCAGGCGCGGATTTGGATTCTCTTCGCAAAAGCGTGGCCGATGCAACTGCCATGTGCAGTGCGTGGGATGCTGCCAATCAGCGCGCCAAGAACGTGGCGAGTAGTTTGGTCGCGTTACAAAAGCGCGATCTCAATGATGCTCAGCGTGAAGTGCTGTCTGCTGTGAAAGATCAAATGGTGGGTGTTTGGATTCACTTGTGGAAGGCTCAAGACATCGCTAGTGTCACCAGTATCTCCGCGAACGGAAGCGATCTGGATTCAGCTGAAATCAGTGTTGCTCGCATTGACAGTGTAACGGAGCAACCAGAGCGAATATTCGCCTTTTCAGCCGAACGCGCATTCACGCTTATGCCCGTACAAGCGATTTCCCCAAGTTCGTTTGCGGCCTTGTCCGACATGAACCATCTGCCTGCCAATGATGATCGCCGTTTCGACGTGCTCGCGCGATCCATCCGTTATGGTGATCGTGGAAGTGCGATCCTGGCTTTTGTGCTCGCTCTGCTGACTGGCCTCAACTCGAATTACTTAGGCAAACCCTTCGGTACTCTGCAAGACTACATCACACTGTTCCTATGGGGCGCGGGAACCAAGGCAACTCTGGATATTGTCACGGCCGTCCTAGACAAATTCTCTCTGCCCGCAGGCACAACTACCCTGCCGCACTGAAGGAGTTAAGTTCATGGATCGAGACTTGCTAGTGCATGCGCCGCTTGCGAGGCGGCACAGGTCCTCCACACAAGAGCAGACCTCTATAGGTGGAGTGCTCAGGTCTAACGGATAGCTGACCCCTTTTCGACTATTCGCCAACCTGAAAACAAACTCGGGGTGGTCCACAAACGGGCTTCTGGGAGGGACTATTGGTTACCGTAGGCTTACCGTTTCGGGAACTGGCCGAAGGCAGTGTAATTTCGAACGCGATTTCATCAATATTTATTGCGATCATCGCCATCGTGGTTGGTCTTCTGCTGGTGTACGCCCGGCCGTTACTTCCACAGGTGCGCAGCAACACGCTGCGCAGACGCTCGTTGAGGGGTATCCATGAAAAGTGAATTGCGTCGCCTAGGAGTTCTCGCTCTCTTAGTTCTGGTTCTGTCGGGCTGCCCCAACAAAGCCGCCCAGACGAACGTCCCGACACCACCTGCCGGCGTTCCTGAATCCGCTCAACACGCTGCAGAAGCGCAACATTGGTTTGAGGAATACTTCAGTGGTGTCAATAGTTCCGGACAGACGTTGTCATTTCAGCAAAAATACGACGCAGCATTTCTCGCTTCCGGGATGGCTTCGGCAGTAGATACAGCTTATGCGCGCTTGCGACAATCGCTTTCGAGTTCAGAACTCGCAGAAATGCAGATTTGGTCATTCACAGAAGGCTCTTGTTCAACCACCGGTCCCCGCCTTTTGCTGGTGAAGCAGGCGGCGATTGGCCAAGCAGGAGGCCATTTGTGTATAGCATCTTTATTGCTTACCTCACTTTTTCTTAAGAATGCGACCCCAGGGTTGATATCGTTCCACGATAGGCTTGTGGAATGGGGAATTGACCCAAGGACATTCACTGGGCAGTATCCCCAGCAGCTAACATACAAAGGGGTAACTCAGGACGATTGGTACGCGGTGTTGGGGGCCTACGGTGGCGCCTACGACAGCTACTTTGGATCGCTCTATTTTGTACTTGCATATCAGATACAACGAGTACTTCTTCCGAACGCTCCACCCGATGATCTGGACAAAGCAGCTTATGCACTTGTTACAAAGGCCAACGGTGCTTGTGATGTGAGTACATTGAGTAAGGTGTTGCAGGATGCGTTTACGCATGCTGAGCAGGATATCTGGGGATTTGACGCCCCCGGTGACGGCCGTGACGAGATCACGAGACTGTGGACAAACTTTGGACAGCACTAATGCCTTTTCCGACAACCACTCCAACACCAGACTTTGGCATCAGTCGACCGCAACATTGACAACTCATTGGTTTCGGGATCGTGGGCAAGATCCTGGAGACTGAGAATCTTTCCGTCGTGTACTGTATGTACTTGAATGTGCTTTTTTCACCCTATTCGAATCCCACTTTCCCACAACGCTCTCATTCGTTCTGTACGAGGCGCCGCCGTACTCTCTTATCCGGTCGGCTGACTGTCGGACAGACGCGAGCATTGGGTTCCGTCAGGTCTGGACTGGATCTGCGTGCCAATTGTGTGCAGGAATCCGAGTTGCGCCGTCTAGCACAAACCCAGTGCCCCCGGAGAATAAACGACGGGACCGCCAGGTATCGAAACCGCAGCCCAAAACGCTGGCGCGGATCCACGCCACAATATGTAGAGTACGTACTATATAGTGTGGCGGTGAGTGACCCACGCAGTACCCACCGCACGCAAGTTATTGACTTCCCACACGCGAATCTATGGCTGGTTCGGAGCACACCCACAACATCGGTGCAAATTGCGCTCTTGGGGCGAATTGAACTAGGTGCGCGTGAATCGTCGGTTGCTGGGTTTTCTGATTCAGTTGTTTGGAATCCGCCCGGCACGGATTTTGGCACACCGAAAATGCGCGGTCATCAACGACTTCGCTGTCAAACCCAATTGGTGGGTCGAAACGAAATACTTTCGGCACTCCTAGCCGAGCATCCAAGGGCCAGTCGGTGCAACCGGTGTGCACCAGCCGCTCCAAGCCTTTGACGTGACGAGACTGATTTGCCATCACTGCATCCCTGATCCAGTGCTACCGCCCGCGCTGCACCCAAAGCCAAGCAAACCAGCCTTCGAATATCGCCCGCTGGTGAAAACCCAAAAGGAAAGGGACTGTCGCCGAGAGTGGAGTTGTTATGCAGCGCGAGTATCCCCGGCAGCGGATAAGGCAACCGCCCGAAAGTTGTTTGTGGAATGCCGGATCGTCTCAGGCCATCCTCACTGACGATCCGGCATGCACAACCGCCTTTCGCGCGGTTGCCTTACCCGCCTGCCGGGGATACGTCGCGCTGCATTAGCAGACACGATGATTCCAGATATCAACTCCGCTCTCGGCGTTTACTTCCGCGCGGGGCGGAATAGCCTGCAAGGACATTCAGTCCTTGTCACCGGGGAAGCCTTAAACATCTAGCCCTTGCCCCGAAACCCACACGCCAGCCCACGCTACGCTCGCCTCCCAGCACCGGAAAAATTGGCAATGTTCCTTGTGGCCAAGCTCTTGTTGACATCGGACTGACGGGGGACGGCACTAACCCACCCATTCCACGAGATATAATCCGAGCGAAAAACTAATTAGGGGGTTGCAATGACCCGATTCTGCGTATTCTCTGTTATCGCCGTGCTTGCGAGCTGCGCCTTAGCTGTGGGTCAAGCTAAGTACGAAGTCCTTTACAACTTCGGAACCAATCCGAACGACGGCACTGCGCCGAACGGCGACCTCGTGTTTGACAAGGCTGGCAACCTCTACGGCACAACCCCGTTCGGCGGATCGGTGTGCAGTTCGGAATGCGGCACCGCCTTTGAGCTCAGCCCGTCGTTGGACGGCTCCTGGACAGAAACGATCATCTACAACTTCGGCAACGACAATGGGGCTAGTCCCCATGCAGGGCTGCTTTTCGACGCAAGCGGAAATCTCTACGGCACGACCGTGTACGGCGGCACCGGCTACGGTATTGCCTTCGAATTGTCGCCTCCGCTGGCTGGAGGAACGTGGACTGAGACCATCCTCTGGACTTTCGGCGGCCCGGAGGACGGCAGGAATCCTTATGGCAAGCTCGTCTGGGACGACTTGGGGAACTTGTATGGTACGACCGCGTTCGGGGGAGCCTCGGGTTCCGGAACAATATTCGAATTGAGTCCCGGCCTTGGCGGCTGGACGGAAAAGGTGCTTTATACTTTTTGCACCGCATATCCTGACTGCTCCGACGGCGCGGCGCCAATGGCTGGAGCGACATTTGATAAATTCGGGAATCTTTACGGCACCACCTCTTTCGGCGGCGCCTCGCATGGCCACGGCCCAGGCGTGGTTTATGAGCTCTCCCCCGCATTAGGGGGCGGCTGGACGGAAACGACGCTGCACCGGTTTTCTTCGAACAACGGAGAAGAGCCGATGTCCGAAGTGAGCTTCGACCGGGCTGGAAATCTTTACGGCACGGTCTACCAGGGGGCGCGATACGGCTGCGGCGGTGTGTTCCAAATGATTCCCAAACAGGGCACATGGACGGAAGGCACCCTCCCGTTTGACGGCAACGACGCGTGCAGTCCCGAGGCTGGGCTCTTTATTGACAACCGAACCAACAGCGCTTTCGGAACCAGCCAATACGGTGGCGAATTTAATGGCGGAGCGGCATTCCAAATAACCGCTCGTAAGGTAACGACTGTTCACTCGTTCTGCTCACAATCTTCCTGCCAGGACGGTACGCAGCCCGCCAGTGCCCTGACTCTGAATACAGGTAAGCTTTACGGCACAACCACGGAAGGCGGTACCAGTTCAGCCTGCGGTCAACTCGGTTGCGGCGTTGTCTTCCAGCTCGCGCGCTGATTGGGGCATTTAGGCTGACATCACAGCTTTCTCGCCTGTTCAACTTGGCAAATCGCTGCCGTTACGAAATCCGGAAACCCAAGGAAACGGGCTAGGCGGTTTTTACCCTCTCGATGCGCTAATTCAAGCCGCTGACGAAAACTTCCAGGGAACAACTTCGGAAAGCGGAACCGCTGTCGGTGGTGCAACAACTCGCTATTTAACCGCAACTATGGCTAGCGGCACGCTGACCAGCAACGTGCCGTTCCACGTGGATCAGTTAGAAGAGTCTCGCTTTTAGTCCGTCAAGCTTCCCACCCGTAGTCTGCCAGGAAGGAGGACGAAAGCACAGCCTAACAGGAACGCCAAGAACATTTGCGCTGCAACAGACCGCCTCCGCCCTCTGCGTGGCAGGGCTGCCTGATTCGAAAATAGCAGGCTTACGGCGTTTGATGGGCAATAACTTCAGAAGTATTCAATTGGATCTGCAATATCCGTAGGTCGCTGAGTACGTCGATGATCCTTCCAGCATCTTCCCGAGCTTGCCTGTTTTCTTTGGATTTACGAGACTTCAAGAGATCAGCAACCCATTCATACGCTGCGGTCTTGTCCGAACCACCGCCGCTACGTTTCAACAATTCCTGGTGGTACAGGAGAACATCTCCTGCACAGCAATCTCTGAGCCCATCAGCAGCTGATTCCTGGGCTGTAGAATACGCTTTTAGCCACTTGGAATCTTTCCCGCCTATGCCGATAAAATCTGTAAACCAGTTTCCGCCCGAAACGTTGTCGAGTTGCTTGAGGTCACTCATGTACTGTGCTTCGACTATTTCAACTCTAGAGATGAGAGGCTCGCCCCATCGGAGCAATTCGTCGGTTCGGGACTCGCTCAAACTATCACGTCTGCACTGGCTAGCTTTTGTGGCTCCTAGCGGTGCACCTGGTGGCGAGATGGGGGCCGATGGTCTTGTCAAGAGTGCAAGGTCATCAGGAGGTTCAGTCTGGTGTTCGGTCTTTGCGGTATTCCTGAGTTCCTTTCCGACAGCGGCAGCGATTTCTTCCGCCGTAGGTACCCTAACTGTGGTTGTGTTCTTCGATTGTGAATACCGCAACGCAAAAAGGTTGAAGTCTTCGTTAAGTTGCGCCAGCTTCTCGGCGCTAAGCCTCTCCTGTTCCATCGCTTCTTGGCGAAACTCGCGCTCGGTTCTGGTTGCGCTGCTTCTCTGTCGTGCCTGCTGCCAATACGTCAACGTGCTTACAAGTATGCCGAACAACACCAACCCGACTCGCCATTTCAGTCTGTGTTTCTTGTTCCATGGTTCCAGTGTCACTAACACTCCGATTAGGGACAAAAGTGTCGGTAAGGCGACCACAACCCAATCGAGAATCGAGTCTAGAAACATCGCATCGGTAACCCTGTGTGCTGGAGTACTGCAATTCCTTTTAGCAAATACCTCTGCGGCTCCTATTCTTACTATAGGCTGAAATAAGGCGTGCCCCATGCCTATCATTCCGCATGCGTTGCACCGGAACCTGCCATCGGTACCTGTGCTAAAGGCAGGCTCAAATCTGGCACTGCTGAACTAAATGCGTGGTATCACGTCAATTTCATTCTCATAAACAATAGTGCTGCTGTCCAGGCCTTGTCGCCAGTGCTCAATTGTCTGTGGGAGTCGCTCCTTAAACTCGCGCCCTGTTGTGAAGTAGCGCACAACACTACCGTCCATGTACGCGGCCCAAAGCTGCCCGTTTTCGCCTTTCATTACTATCGCCGCGAAAGACCTATAGAGCCCAGCGAGTTGTATAATCTTCCGTGTAACTTTCCCTGGGTGAGTTGGGTCCCCAATTCAATGTTTCGTCGAAGGAGCGTGCGCACAATGCGTACTAGAATCTTCACCCTGCTTCTGATCGTCGGTTGCTTTATGATCCCGGTTTCAAGATCCCACGGTGCCGATAGAACGAAATGCTGTCATGGCTGTGGGAGTTATTACTGCAACGAGAAGAATTGCGGAAGCCAGTGTCAAAGCGGCCCGCACTGTAGCGGCTGCTGGAAGGGTTGCTGAAAGGAGAACTGTCATGCCGAACGTTGCAGCGTTCCATTCCGTTAACGAGACAAAGAAACCGATAGACAAACGAGTCCACCACAACAATAGCGACTGTCCGTCAGGAAGTGACATTCCCAAGAAGGAGCGTGAACCTGGAACAGGGAACTATCGGGTCTGTATGCACTGCAAGAATCTCAACAAGTAACGGCCCGCAGTGGTAGCACAAAAGCGCCATTACCCTCATGGTTGCCTGTGCCTATAATGTCCGACGCGAGGGGAGAAAAGAGGTGCTCTATGGCGAGAGTCAGTCCGTATCACTCTGTGAACGAAGCTAAGAAACCCACAAACAAACAAGTTCACCACACCGACGATCAATGCCGAGCTGGACGCGATATTCCCCAACACGAACGGCGTCCCGGTACTGGTGGATACCGTCACTGCGAGGATTGCGAGGCTTAGCGACGTTTCCTCGCTTGCGCCCTCCTGTGCGAATCCTTTGGTGAACGGAAAGTCATCTCCCACCATGGGCCGTGGAGCACATTATCCTGAATGCCCCACACCCTGCGAAGCCTTCGCACAGGAAGGCCATTTTCCAGTGCAAGGGAAGCCGCTCTTAATCCTTCCGAGTCTGCACCTTCAAAGCGCACCGTTGGCTCAGGAAAGGTGTGTCCGCGACCGCCCTCGCACGACTCAAAGGTTTCGATCCCATTTGCTATCAGCATAACCACAATATCGCGGATGCCTTCGTCCAACGGTGGCTCAAAGCACAACTTCTTAGCAGATTGCAGATTCGCCGGATCGGGCCTAAACGGAGTCCTTCCCGGACAGTGATCACATCGCGTTTCAATCTGTGGCGAAGCCATGCCCAATTCTCCTTTGACAGTGTCCGGTCTCATCGGTAACCAAAGTCACTTTCTGCGCTCAGGGGTCGGCGTCCCTCTGGTTTGTGAAGGTGATAATTCCGCAGACAGTGTGTCTGGTTTGTTCAAGTTGTCTGTGCCGAAATCCCCAAGACCACAGTTTCGCCATCTGGGAACCACAAACAGCCGGGGCCTTGGGAGAGGACAAAAGTTCTGAAGTCGTCTGCTAGGGCCGACCAATTGTTTTCAACCTCTTACAGCAGCCGCAGGAACTCCAAAACCGACCCCATGGTTTTACACCAGGAGCTCTATCACGCCGACCCTCATGAATGCTGGCGTTTTGCTCAGCAAGAGTGTGGGAACCGTCTACACAATCGACCACAGCGATGTGACAACAATGCGAGGACTCGGCCTTCAATGACCACGCGCGCGCTTACCGATACCTACCTACAGGTAACTTCCGGTTTGCCCGTAACTCGGGAAAATCGCGTCCTCTGTGTTATCGTGGCCACCTCTGAGGGCCGATGTCAGCCCGCGTGAGTCAGCGCGAAGTTCCCAGAAAGAACAAGTTGCCATTCCTTGCCGAGCGAGGGTATTCTTAGGCGCCTGTTGGGTCAACCTTGGGGATTCCAATTTGGGGATTCCAATATAGAACAGCGGCCGCCAGTCTCGCAGTCACTTGCGAACAAGGAGTGGGCTGTGGAAGCAGGCTCCATCCCATTAGCCACCGTCGGTTCGTCTCCCATTATTTTCGCTGACGACTGGGGGCTGATCATCACCGGCGTCGCTCGGAAGTATCTGCAAGTGGCATGTTTTTTCTTGTACGGTTCCCTGGCCGTCACGATCTCCAAGCAATTCTTTTCGGGCGTGGACGAGACCACTGGATTCATGTTCGCCCTTCTGGCGTTCGCGGCGGTATTTATCTTCCGGCCTTTTGGCGCGGCGTTTTTCGGCCGCCTCGGAGACCTAGTCGGTCGCAGGTATACCTTCCTAATGACGATATTTCTGATGGGACTGGCTACTCTCACCATCGGTTTGCTGCCGGGATATGCAGGGATCGGCATCGCCGCCCCAATCTTGCTGATTACCCTGCGAGCCGCGTGGCTGCCCAGTTGTGAAGGCGAGTTCGCTCGCCCATTTCGCCGCCACCCACATTGGGCATGGCCAGATCCTCCATGGAACGGCGAATGCTATCGTTTGAGCGTGACAACGGCAAGAGCCGCACATGGCGCAGTAATTGTGGGTTTGTATCTCCTGGCGACGCGGTTGCCCGCGCAATCACAGGTGCTCGTTCGCAATAGCGCCGACACAGGAGCCGTGTACAACATCGTCGCCGTCGGCGATGAAATCTGGCTCGGAGCTCAAAATGGCGCGTTTCGGTGGGACCGGAGGAGCAATCAGGCCAAGCGCGTGGAGGGCGATACAGGTGGCGTAGCTACGATCGTCCCTGTCGGCGATGAGATTTGGCTTGGAGCTGACAATGGCGCATTCCGGGTGGAGCGGAAGAGCAATCAGGCCGTGGGCGTGGAGGACCTTACAAACCAAGTGATTTGGATCGTCCCTCTCGGCGATGGCATCTGGCTCTTTGATTTGAATGGCGCGTACCGGGTGGAGCGGAAGACCAATCAGGCTGTGCGCTTGGGGGGTGATACAGGGGGATTTCATTCGATCAAACCCATCGGCGATGAGATCTGGGTCATAGCTGAAAAGGGCGTATTCAGGGTGGATCGGAAGACGGATCAACTTGTGCCTTACGATACAGGCCGTGGACCTTCGATCGTTCCTGTCGGGGATGAGATCTGGCTCTTGAGTGAGAAGGGAGCATTCCGGGTGGACCGGAAGACCAATCAGGCCATTCCCTTGGCGGGCGATACCGGCCGCGCGCATTCGATCGTTCAGGTCGACAATGAGATCTGGGTTACGGCTGAGAAGGGTGTATTCCGGGTGGATCGGAAGAGCGATCAGGCCGTTCCCTTAGCTGGCGATACCGTCCGTGCGTATCCGATCGTTGCAGTCGGCGAGGAGATCTGGGTCGCGGCTGAGAAGGGCGTATTCCGAGTGGATCGGAAGAACTATCAGGCCGTTCCTTTGGCCGGTGGGGATACCGTCCGGGCGGTTGCGATCATTCCTAACGGCGATGATATCTGGCTCTTCAATGGTTATCGCGCGTTTCGGGTGGATCGGAGGAACAATCAGGTTGTGCCCTTGGGAGGTGATACAGGCAGAGTGCTTGGGATCAAACTAATAGGCGATGACACCTGGCTCTTGGGTGAGAAGGGTGTATTCCGGGTGGATCGGAAGAGCTATCAGCTCGTGGCCTACGATACAGGCCGTCCAAGTTCGATCATCCCAGTCGGCGATGACATCTGGCTCTTGGGTGAGAAGGGTGCATTCCGGGTGGATCGGAAGAGCACCCAAGCCGTGCGCCTCGCAGGTCCTACAGGTGCGAATTCGATCATCCCCGTAGGCGATGAAATCTGGCTTGCGGCTCCGGGCGGAAGCGGGACGGACGTATTCCGGGTGGACCGACGTACCAAAATCCGAGTCGAGCTAGATGGATCGCTACAACTCTGGGGGATTACGGCGTGGCTGGAAGGTATTACGCACCCAATTGTCCGATATATCGACACACAAACGGGGGAACAGAACTATGCCAGTTCTGAAGCTGCACCGACATTGATTTACGACTCAGACTCGAAAAAACTGCTAGAGAGAGAGAAGGACCCGAAACAGTGGGCAACCATGGAGAGTAATCCGCTGGTTGAATTGAAGGCCGGCTGGAGGAGCTTCCACTTTTCTGTCCGGGACGGTTGGGGCAACGAACCAGAACCCCAGGTCATAGAGGGGTGGGTGATCCCCACGTGGACGCTTTCCGCTTTGATCCCCATTCTGAGTATCGGCTTCTGCTTGGTGTGTCTTGCACTTGCTCCGTATATCCGATACTGCCACATGTTGCTCATGAACCCGTTTCTCCGGAATTGGGCCTCCTTCGGCCTCGTTCCTCTGTTCATCACGGTTGTCCCGCCGTTGAGGAGGCACATCCTAAAAAGGCATTGCCGTGCCTTGGCGCAGGCCTCCCGGTTTGAATCCTTCGCAGGTGGATATGTCGTCCCCGAGGTACGCTTCACTTCCTTTGAATTTGCAGCGACTCTGTCTAAACACAAAGTGATCGGACTTCATGGCCAATCGGGTATCGGAAAATCGGCGTTCCTTATTTACCTTGCCCATCAATGCGCCTCGCGGGAGGCCAAACATCCGCTCCTCCGCCGCCTAGTGCCGATCTTCCTCGACCTGAGCGTCGCAGGCGGGCTGAACCCTAAGGAAATGGTACGAAACGCCTTGCGGAAGTATGGCGACCTGACGGACGAGAACCTTACAGAAGTACTGTTGGACCAGGGAGGATTCCTGTTCCTGTTCGACGGCCTGAACGAAGTCAGTGAGCGATCAGCACTGGCGATTGTCCAATTCGCCGACATGCATCGCAACCACAGTTGGTCTTGCCTAACGGCACAAGTCGCAATGGAAGAGTTGAAGAAGGACTCCACCTTAATGGCGGGCAGCCCTCTGTCCGACGGCAAGGTCAAGGAATTAGTGCGAAAGTTGGCAATAGACCCCAAGACCAAGAAAGAAAAATTCGATCCGGAATCCCTGCTAAATAAATTCACCGATGAAACTTACACGATTGGCCATGTTCCATTGCAGCTCGAGCTTATGGTGGAGATGTGGGAAACATCAAGAACGCTTCCGAGGAACCTTGATGGGCTGTACTCCTACGTCGTTGGACCATTGGTGGACAAACAAGCATTTAGCAACCAAGGCGATGGAGACTGGCCCGACGTTCTCGGTCGGCTGGCGTTCACGATGATGGACGAGAAACGTCCTTACGATCCAAAGAAGGACTATCTCCCTGACGAGCTGAAGTCTCAGCTTGTCTCCAAGAAGCTGTTCTTGCAGCGAGGAGAAGTCCTAGAGTTCCGGCATGATCGGGTCAGGGCTTACCTAGCTGCGAAATATTTCGGTTCCCGATGGCGAGCAATCCTGACAGAGCAGAAGACGATTGTAGATGCCAACTGGGACACTATGCTTGAGTTCCATCTGGCCGTCGACCAGAATGCGCACCAAACGAGAGATCTGCTGTTTCTGTTGCTGAACAAAGACATGGGTGCGGCGATCCGTCTGAACGCCTGGGGGTTGCAGAATCGACCGAAGCTTTTCGAGGACTGGCAGGATGACTTTAGCCGGGAGATTGGGCACAAGGTACTCCACGGATTTGGATAAATCCGTGGATCAATACTTCTTTGCAGTGTCTTGATGGACGCCCACGGTTCTACTGATAGATAGTCATTGGGTCAAAGCACTCGCGAAGTGTTAGGAATAGCCGGAGTGGATTCCCGGTGGTGCGTTCCAGAACGTTCGCACCCTATATTACCTGCATGGTTTAGCAACGCCAAAATCACCGGTACGCGCAGCCGACTGTAGACGATTTTGTGACGGTCAGAGCTTCCAAGTTCAATACCGATCAACGCTCTTCAACAAGGAGCGTGCAACAAGTTCAATATCATTCAGTTAAGAACTATCAATTTCAATAAATTTCCATAACGTCTAGAATCTGGTTCGGGACCAGGTGCCCTACCTGGAAGCGTTCTCGTAACCCCCGTAAGATCATGTGGTTGACTTCTACGTGGGATGTCCGCTTGTTGAACTTAGAGAAACTCGCCGACACAATTTCGACTACAGTCGGCTGCAATCTCGCATCTTCATTCCTTAACTTACTCAAAATGAGTACCTTCTGTACACGCCCTCGCGGTCGGGCACCTGGGCTTGCACCAGGTGTCTCGCCACGTTCTGCCAGGACCCTGCTCCTGCCGAGAATGCTCGATATTCCACATCGCTTCCATTACCAAGTCGTTTACTGCAGCGGGGGTTATCATTTTGCAAAAACTGAAAGTGCTGACGCTAACGGTGTCGTTCGCCAACGCTCTGTACGTTTCCAATGCACGCCGGGTTGCACAGATGAGAGCTCGGCGGACCCACGATTGCGCCCACAAATTGATTACGAAGGCCATCTATGCGACGACGGTGTAGCGATTCCTAGCGACCACGCATATCGCTGGCTTATCCATGATCGGTCTGGCATTTTCTCGGAAGACTTGGACCGCGATGTGAAAACGAACGATAGTCCCGGGTCGGCATACCTTCGACACGCCAGGCATGGCGTCCGTCCCAACGGCATTGTTCTTCACACTGCTCAGTGCTAATTAGAGGTGTGGCATTGATTCTTCGTCTGCGACCAAGACGCCAACATCCGAGCGGTAGTTAGCGAACACTTGCGGCTTGCCGACCACGGCGTGCGGCAGGTTCCAAGTGTACGATGATTTGCTTGACTGTCCGCTTGAAAGTGCTCCAAATGCGGTCTTCATCGGGACCGATTCAGTCGGTCCTACTGGAGTAGAACATGATCAATCGGCGACGATTCTTAATTGCGACCGCTACGGCTGGGGTTGGCTATTGGTCCGCGCCTCTGAATGCCGCGTATTTCAAGGTCCACCAGGTCGCCTTGGGCCAGACGTCTTCAGCCATTCAGAGGCTTGGAAGACTAATTACTCCTGAGCGGCTTCGCTCCCGCCTCTACTTTATTGCGTCGGATCTCTTCGAAGGAAGAAGGACCGGGACGCGCGGACAGCAGCTTACCGCTTCGTATCTGGGCTCTGAATACGCCCACATGGGCTTCGCGCCGGCGATTCACACTTCCGATCGGAGCCTTCCGGAGAGTTTCTATCAGCGATTTCCCTGCTACATCACATACCCCAAGAGTGCCAGATTGAGTATGGTCTTGTCCGGGAAAACGTTGCAGGCGGCGAACACAGGAACAAATCCGCAATGTTACTTTGCGGGTACGGATTTTCGTGACGTGAATGCCTCTTTGGTGTTCGCGGGTTATGGAATTGAGGACCGGGATGCTAAGTATCAGGAATACAGTGCTCTTCGGGAGCGGGGAGTCTCGATCGATGGGAAATGGGTGCTGATTCTTGATGGAGAGCCAAAGTTCTTGGCTGGGAAGGACGGTAAACCTTCGAAATGGGCGAGGTCGGTTTTTGCGAAGCGCGTCGCGCTACAGGCTGCGGGAAAGGCCCAAGGTGTTCTTATTGTGAGTGATTGGGCTTCGATCAGTACTGACTTTAGAAATCACGTAAAACAAGCGGCCGATGGCTTCCCGTTACGTCTGCGTTTTGATTGGCCACCATCGTCAAATCCTGTCGCTCTGGTCATTGCGCGAGATCTCGCTTCCGAGGTATTCAACAACGCCGACACGTCTGTGGATACCGCGGTAGGTGAAATCGAAAGAAGCAAAACCCCAATAAACATCGATTTAGGAAATGTGTCGGTGAGGGCTGCTTTTGAATCCTTTGCACCCCTCGAATCCGAGAACGTCATAGCCGTACTCGAGGGCTCTGACCCGGTTCTACGGAAGGAATTCGTGGTGATCAGCGCACACCATGACCATCTCGGGATCGATCCAACCATTTCTGGAGATCAAATATTCAATGGCGCTGCGGACGATGGTTCTGGGACGGTTGCCGTTTTGGAAATGGCGTCGGTTTTTTCCAGGGCCAAGGCCGAAGGAGTCGGACCCCGTCGGTCGCTGGTATTTCTGCACACATCAGGCGAAGAAGCGAGTTTACTCGGATCTACCTATTTCGTTGACCAGCAGCCCCTGGTCTCCTTAGATGCGATCACGGCTGACCTCAACCTCGACGGCATCGCGGGCGTCGATCCCAACCATCCGCGGCGCAGTAAGAACTACCTTTATGTGATCGCCGAGCCCACGGAAATGAACCGTATTTCTACCCGAGCTCAGAATCAGAGCGGGACTAACATAGAACTCGATCCACACCCTGATTTCAATTCCGATCATTACAGCTTTTGGCGACACCAGATCCCGTTCATCTACTATTCGACCGGATTCGTCAAGAACATTCACCAACCTTCTGACGAAGGGGGAACGATTGACTATGAACACTTTGCTCGAGCGGCCCAGCTTTCTTTTGCCACCGCTTGGGAATTGGCCAATCAGCCAACTACGATTCGTCACAAGTCTCAGTCCGAGCTAAGGCTGGTGGGATATGTGTGCTTTCCCTGCGGTTTAGAATGCGACGATCGAGTGCACGACGCTCCCGGGTCTTGCCCGATATGTGGCATGGTGCTGCTGAAGAGGTTCACGTGACGGGAAACGTTACCCATATAACATCCCGACTCCTGGCGAGTAAATCTGGCCTGTCCCGTGGCCGCTCGGTGCCAACTCCTAAAGAAGGATCCCGCATGTTCCAGACTGAAGGAATTTGACGACCTGTAGACGAAAATGATGCGGTATTGTGACGGGCGACTCAAACCAAGGGAATCGGACGTGACAAAGGCGGAAAAAGCAGAACATGGTCAGAGCGTACCATCCGGGCGCTTGAGCAACCCTTGTAGGGCGTTGTTCTTGCGGTCTGATAGAGTTTTTGGCGAATGACAGCGGTCTCACGATTCAACCATTGGCACCGGGATCTATTTCTGCGGCAATTCTTTTGATGTCTCCTAGACCCCAATGAATTGCGATCAGCCGCTTGGTCTGGGACACAACGGTGGGAGTCTGGATGAACTCGCCGGAGAGTGAAATCCGGTCCACCGTCATGAGGAGCCAATCGTATTCTTGCGGTGTTAACTGCACCCTGCGGGAAGAGCCCCGGTCGGTTGTGGCAGACGGAAGCGGCTTTCCAAGCTTGATTGACTCGGAACACTTTTCTAACAAACCTGCTCTCGCGCTTGTGCTCAAGTGACGTCTTCACCTCGTATGTCTGCGCCTAGGACACGACCGTAGTTTAGTCGTGATCCAGGTGAACTCGAATCCCAATAGAACTGTTGCGCAGCCGCGTATATACGCAGTCCCATAACTATCACTGAGCAAAGTCAAGCGCAATGCACTTGGGACAGACAGTCACGTCCGGCGTGTCGAAGGTATGGGCGCCGGGACTATCGTCATGCAAACGCTTCCAAATCATGCTGGGCAGGTTCAGGCTGTATTGGAAAGTGGGTTCAAAGACGCTCCACTACGCTGGGCCAGGTTTCTTTTCAGCAGGTTGACAATGCCGATCGTTTGCCTTCCGGCAACCCAACTCGCACTACTTGACGCAAGCACCCAGCCAAACACTTCCTGATGCGTGCTCTCGTCCATCAGCTGGCGGGTGGGCGAGATCGTCCGAGACTGAGACGTGGCTTGGAGTAACCACTGGCTGGGAACAATAAATGCCAGATCAGGGGACTGACGCACCAAGCCGAACGGAAGCTCTTCCTCGTGCGTGAGGTTTTGACGAACCACAGCCAATTATCCCAACCGATGCTGGCGGCAGCAAATCGCCTCAACGTAGGGACACTAGGTGCATTGGCACTCGCTTCATATCAGCGATGCCGAAGACACTCGTGGAGCAGTCTGGTACGATGCCAGCGTGTGAGAGACTGAATGGTGAAACGGACAAGTGGGTCACAATCAGCCATTGGTAGCAACAAGTGGTTACCTGCTGGTGTGTGCGACCAACACTTCGAAACTGACTTTCCGGGTAACGGCTTCGCCGTACTTGAAGGCTACGTGAACGAAGAGGAACTGAAAGACCTGGTACCATTCGTCGAATCGATCCTGACCTCATCCCGCGAACTGGCGTGCACACGCCCACACAATACGCTTGTACCGCTACGATGGAATGATTCTATCGTTCGGCTGCTGCTCAAATCCGACGTCAGAAGGCAAGCCTTGACGGATGCCTTACGTGCGGACGACCTTAAATGGATTTCCGGGTACGTGAGCGTCAAGGAACCGCACAGCCCGCCCTTATGGTGGCATCAGGACTGGTGGTGTTGGAATCACCCGGCCACTTATCAGCCAAGACCCCCGCAAGTAGCTCTTCTGTGTTATCTCGCGGATACTACTGCGGAAAACGGTGCGCTCCGCGTTTTGCCCGGTTCTCATCTGAAAAGCACACCAATCCATGCGGTGCTTCCGGAGGCGCATGGCGTTGATGTCGAGGAACGCGATCTGGAACACGCCGCGTTCCGCGATCTTCCCGGTCAAGTAACGTTCTATCTAAGTGCTGGTGACGCTGTCGTGATCGACTACAGACTGCTTCACGGCACGCACGGAAATGGCTGCGGTAGTCGCCGCGACTGCATTCTCCTCTCCTTCGCACCCAGTTGGAAGACTCTGCCCACCGACATTAAGGCTCACCTGATTGCTCATCCGGCGCAGCCATCGGAGACAGAGAGGACGAATGTCTCACCTGCACTTAGAAGGCTGTTGCCGAGCTTTAGTGGCATGCGGCGAGACCTTCCACTCAACCGGAATGCCCCGTCAAGCTTTGAAGTTTTCGGCTAGCGAGGAGAATGCGAACGTGGTCAAATGAAACTACGCTTTCTGGGCACGGGAGATGCGTTTGGCAGCGGGGGTCGCTTCAACACTTGCTTCTATGTCGAGCACCGCTATGGGGTATTCCTCGTTGATTGTGGCGCTTCGTCGTTGATCGCCATGCGAAAATTCGGGATCGATCCCAACGACATTCAAATTGTCTTCGTCACCCATCTGCATGGCGACCACTTCGGTGGGCTTCCGTTCCTAATTCTAGATGCTCAACTCGTAAGCCGTCGCACCACGCCTTTTACCGTCGCGGGACCACCCGGTTTACATGACCGCTTGTTTGCAGCAATGGAAGTTCTTTTTCCCGGTTCCAGCCATATCGAGCGTCAGTTCACCCTCGACATTGTTGAACTTGAGCCGAGAAAGGCGCAGGACGTGCTGGGGATCACGGTCACGCCGTATATCGTCAAGCACCCATCTGGCGCACCCCCTTTTGCACTGCGGCTCGAAGCCGACAACAAGGTTCTTTGCTATTCGGGTGATACGGAATGGGTAGATGACCTGCTTCTTGCGGCTCACAATTCGGACCTGCTGTTGGTGGAGGCATACTTTTTCGACAAACCAGTCAGGTTCCACCTTGATTTTGCCACACTATCCGCGAAGCTGTCGCAGATTGGTGCTAAGCGGGTAATTCTCACGCATTTGAGTGCGGAAATGCTCCGTCGCGCACCTGAGACCGGCTACGAGATCGCGGAAGACGGGGGAACGGTTGCCCTGTAAGCTCCCGATTGTAGGGGTGCCCCACAAAACCGAAGCCCAGGCGCCAACAGAAGAAGAACGCACATCTCCGCTTCCTGAAGTCCTCCCAATGAGGTCGCCCTCGCAGGAGTCGGCTACGGTGTATTGCCGCAACCGCCAAGTGAACGCGCTTGTTGTATTCTTCTACTCTTTCCAACCTGTGCCTTGGTACTCCATCCAGTCGACGGTCTTCTGTGCAACGTCACGACCGAAGTATTGGTCGACGATGTGCAGGGCAAGATCGATTCCGGACGTTAAACCGCCAGCAGTATAGAGCACCTCATCACTCTGCACATAGCGGCGCCCTTTCACCAGGGTCGCTTTAGGAAAACTCTTTTCGAAGTCGTCGTAGTAACCGTGGTGAGTTGTTGCTTGCTTGCCATCAAGCAATCCAGCCTTCCCTAGTTGGAAAGCGCCGGTGCACACAGACATCAGAACGTCCGTTTCCTTTTGTTTGCGGCGAAGCCAATCCAGTAGCCCAGCAGCCCCACGTTGCGCGGGGACGACCACGATGCGAGCGGGCGGCGAGTCATTGAAGGTGTAGTCGGGAATAAGGGTCATACCTCCCGAGGTATGAACCGGTGTTTTCGACTCAGCTACCGTGAAGAGATGAAAATGATCTGCGCCGTCGGGACCGCCCGCATCTTGGAACACCTCCCAGGGACCGGCGAAGTCAATCATCGTGACACCATCGCCCAGCACAAACGCTACCTCGATGGGCTTGCCGTCCGCCGGTGGTGTCAGTTTGCGGCTGGCTCGGATGCTCAACGATGCACGGGCCAGATTGGATCTTTTCAAGGAAACGAGCGTTATCGCCAGCACCAGCGAAAACAACAGGATTCCTGCACGCGTTAACGAGAAGTGCTCTCTCATTGTTCCTCCCTCTTAGTTCGTTCGTAATACACGATTAAATGGCGAGAATCTTACCGAATCACGCTCTCTCGGGCTCGTTCCAAGTCATTCATTCTGCGAGTGCCTGGGTTCCTGAAAGGACAACCGGGGCCCGGAGTGTTGCTATCGCCAATCCGTTCCTTTGTATTCCAGGTAGGTAGCTTCAGACTGGGGCAATGCTCAATCCAAAGTAGTTTTTCACCCGGACTCAACACGAAGCATGGTGCGCCGACCTGTCATTTGGATCGGTATGGCCGGGGATCCCCAACCGGTTCCCACATGCGCCTGCCCGATCGACTGATCCTGGTGGTGGCTTCACCGTACGAACCTAAGCGGTGGAGGATCGACGTAACTGACGCAACCGGGTCTTTGTGATTCTGTATTACCGCTGGGTGGTTGGCTCGAATTCTGTCGGCTATCTCTCTAGCGGTTAATGGTAGTACCGAGTTACTTAAGATGGAACGACAAGCTTCCGTCAAGCCCGCCCCCCGGGTTTTCTGCATCGGATTGACCAAGGCTTGCAGATCTTCCGTCAATACGTCGTTTCCGAACATCTCAGCTAGACCGGAAATGGTACGGCGTAATGTACCTAAACGTCGAACGAGTGCTGCGCGATGTTCCAATAGAGCGTGTAGTTCGCTACCTGCGAGCCTTAATACCTGTTCAACCTCTATTTTGGTAGCCTCATTCATGGCGCAAGGCGTATTTGCGTCAGCCTCGGGAACAACCGACATAAACTCCTCGTGCCTCTTGTTGGAATCGCGGTCCACTTCACTCTATCGAAAATAAGCGCCCAAGCGCCCCTAAGAGTTTCTTTTAGCACGATCCCCCTAATCTCAGAACTGGCTTGCCGCAGATGTCAAGATAACAGGGTCGAATAGACAGTCACTTGAGACAAACTGGCACGGACACGTGTGGAAGGTGTGGACTCCAGCCCCAATGCCTGGGAGCAGCACGACGTCACAGTTCAGTCAGAATGCCCTATGTGCTGCCGTTCTGGCGCGCGCACTCCTGGTTGCGCTTGGCGGCGGGGTCATGCGACCGAAATAGCACCGGTCACGCAGAAGCACAGCCCTCGATTGTGGTCTTGATATCGTTAAGTGACGGCCTTTTTAGCCGTGCTTAAATGCAGACTAAGAATGTCGTTTAGGGCCTTGGCAAGTGTTTCCACGCCATCCTTCATGCGCTGTCGATTTATAGCCGCGAAGCCCAAGAATAGGCCATCACGAGGCGGAGGGCTCGAATAGAAGATCGACAATGGAATTGTCAACAACCCTTGTTTTGAGGCAAGTTGGGAGGCTCTTGTTCCACTTACCGATTCGGGAAGCCACGCCACAAGGTTCATTCCAGTGTCCGCACCCTTTACCCACAAATGGTCCCCAAAGTGGCGCCTGAGCGCGCTGAGCATGACCGACTGACGCTCTGAATATAGAGCTCTCATGTGCCGAAGGTGGTGAGCAAAATGACCGTCAATGATAAATTGGTTAACAGCCGCCTGGGTCAAGTATGGAGCACAATAATCTGTCGCTCGCCGGAAACCTGAAAATGCATCTACCAATTGCTGCGGGAGCACAACATAACCCAATCTCAGCGCGGGGAACAGCGACTTGCTAAAAGTACCGATATAGATGACGCATTCTGGGCTGAGCCCTTGCAGCGATGATAGTGGCCTGCCTGAAAAGCGAAACTCACTGTCGTAATCGTCCTCCACGACCCACGACCCTACCTTTCGTGCGTAGTTCAGAAGCGCGAGTCGTCGGCCTAGGCTCATCGTAACTCCAAGAGGAAACTGATGTGATGGCGTAACGTAGATAAGCTTTGGTGCCTTGTGTAGCTCGATAGCTCTTTCCACTTCCATACCCTGGTCGTCCACGTGCACGGAAATTGTCCTTGCCCCTAAGGCCAACAAAACCCAACGAATACCTGGATAACAAGGGTCCTCGATCCAAGCGGGGTCGCCATCACTCAGAATCATTCGAGCAACCAAATGCAAGGCCTGCTGCGATCCTGAAAGGATAAAGATTTGTTCTGGCTCACACTTTACGGCTCTGAAGTGCCTGAGATAGTCAGCGATAGTGGAGCGAAAATGGAGATCGCCCTGCGGTTCACCATAGTTCAGATCCCGACTACTTGCGTGTCTACTTGCCCGTGCCACGACCCTTGACCACACTTCAAGCGGAAATCTGTCCAGTGCTGGAAGGCCTGTACGGAATGGAATTGCGGGTAACGATGCGGCCAACTGAGTCACACCCGAAGTTCTCAGAATTTCTCTGGAGAACTCGACCCTAGGGTGTACCAAAGACTGCATTCCAACGGCCAACCCTTCCTTGGCGATCAGCCCGCTTTCAACGAAAGTCCCGGAGCCAACTTCACCTCGAACATAGCCCTCTGCGAGCAGTTGGTCGAAAGCGTACATCGCTGTATTTCTTGAGATTCCCAGCTCCCGAGCCAGATCCCGCGTGGAAGGGAGTTGGGCGCATGCACGCAACTGTCCCGAAAGAATCGCTTGTCGGTACGCCTCGTAAAGCTGGCGGTAAAGAGGTGTGCCAGATCGTCGGTTAAGAGTGAGTGAGGGGAGGGGTTCTCGGAGCCTACTATTCATTGGATTCGGAGTCTGTCCGAGCATACATCAAAATCAAAGGATTCATGAAGGCCAGTGCCCAACAGGAGGAGTATCGATGGCCGTCGAGTCTGGAGCGTATAAGCGATCGCTAAAGTGGCACCCCGCAAGATACATGAACTGGCGCTTGCAGTTTGGCTTGCCCATACGACAATTGAGGACGCTAGGCGATGTCCTGGACTGGTCGGAACATCTTGCTGCGGTGGGCCTTATAAACGAGGAGTTACGGTCATGAGCCAGATTAGGTACTTTCCGGTTCGCATGCCGCCGAGTCTTAACAAGTGGGCCTGCGCACGGGAAACCCGTCTGCGAGAGCGAGGTTATGAATAGACGCGAGTTAATCCAAGGGTTGGCAATTCTATCAGTCAACGTGGCGGTACGAGGCAGAAACAGCGTGTCCGGAAGGAGTACGTCCATGCAAAAACCTCCATCGATGCCGTCCGGAGCTGAACCACTGCCTTCGGTCGTAGCCGGTGTCCGACTCGTGGACTCGAAAATCGCGAAACTAGTGACCGATCTGACTCGCACGGTCTCTCCACCGTATCTGTTCAATCACGTCGTCCGGACCTTTCTTTTCGGTTCGCTCGTGGGCCGAGCCCTGGGACAGAAGATTGACGAAGAACTTCTTTACATTGCCTGCATTCTTCATGACTTGGGCTTAACGAAACAGTTTCAAGGAGACCTACCTTTTGAGGTCCAAGGGGCACAAGCCGCCAAGGATTTCCTGGAAGAGCACAAGTATTCCAAGGACAGAATCGCAGTCGTATGGGATGGGATCGCCATGCATGCTTCGCTGATAAGCCAATTCAAGCAGCCTGAGATCGCGTTGGTCGGTGCAGGAGCTGGCGCGGACGTGATCGGACCTGACCCAGCCCAGATAAGGAGGGCTGATGTCGATGAAGTGGTAAAGATGTTCCCGCGACTGGGGTTCAAGAACGCGTTCGTGAACACCTGTGCCGATGTAGTCCGTGGTCATCCGAAAGGTGCTTCGCGTTCGTTCATGCGGGATATTGGTGAGCGGTATGTTCAAGGGTTTCATCCCCGGAATTTTTGCGACCTGGTTGTAGAGGCTCCCTTTTCGGAATGAAGATTGCATTGCGATCTCCGCAGGGGGCTAGAGAGAAATGAGAGGAAGTAAAGATGCGCAATGAATTTACTGTTACGCGGCGGTCCGAGGCGTTGGGAGTTGAAATTTCCGGTGTGAATGTGTCTCGAAACCCGAGTGTAGATGCTATGCGCCGGCCTACTGCATGAGTTTTATGATCACAGCGTGATTGTTTTGCGTGACCAGCAGGTCGACCTTGCCACGTTCGATCGCTTTTGCAGATATTTCGGCAGTCCGAAACCTCACTTCCTTGATCATCTACGGTTGCCAGGATACGACTCGATTCTCTTGCTTTTGAATGTTCGCCAGAACGGCAAGGCCATCGGAGTCTATGAGGGGGCCGCCTTCTCGCATACTCATGTCGCCTACGAGGATCTATCAAACTCGGGAACTATCGTGTACGCGCTGGAGGTGCCTGAAGACGGTGGACGAACTTGGTTTGAAAATCAATCTGCAGCCTATGCTGCCCTCCCCAGAATCGATGAGGGGCCTGGAGCGACGACTTAAAGGTCATCATCATTACGGCACTCGTGCCGACATGAACGAGAAGTCGCGTACCGCAGCAGAGAAGCTAACGGACGAGCAAAAGCGAAGTGTGACAAACGTGGTAATGCCGCTAGTTCGCCGCCATCCAATTACTGAACGCAAGGCACCCTACGGCGTCGTCGCAAAGCCAGCCTAAGGTTCGGATACGGGCACTTCCCCTTCGATATCCTTCCGTTCCCCGAGGCAGTTTGAGGCATCTTTATGCCCCCCGCCTCTGATGCTTTGCGTTGCTGCGCGTGGCGTTCTCGATTCTTGGCACAAAGCTTATGCGTTGATCGACACTCCTCGTTGGGCAGGATCCCAATAGTTCAAGGATGCCATTTCGTGATGTCACGTCGGGTCGTGGCAACCGTTCTCCTGCGTTGTGAGAGCTATGGGTTCTTGTAGAGAGGCCAAGACCAGCTAACTACCAGGTACCAAAAACCTGTTAATGGGGTGCCAAATCAATTGTTTCGGGGATGGAACGCCTATCCGGCGATGCGGAACTCTGCGGTTTGGAACAGGTTGTGACTATGCTTTTCAGAATTATCTGACAACCTAGAGGGTTTGGTGAGTCAACAACAACCTCCATTACCTGTATATTCGGCCCGCTCAAAAATATCATCGCCCCTCGTCAATAGCCGAAGGTACCAGACTTGAACTCTTGTCACTTTGATGGCAGCCCTCGTGCGGATCTCAATCCTAGTAATGGCAGCTCCTTTGGATGTGTGGTTCGTGACGAGAGGCCAATGATACCTCTTGTTACTTCCGCACTCCGTACCTGTCTCGGCTTCATGAGCTGTTGATTTGATGCTCCACCAATCAACCAAATTAAGGAGTGGGCAATGCGAAATATGCGCTCGGCATCTGAAACTTGTTTCCTGATCGCCTCTGTACTGTTGCTCCTGGCAGTTGGGACAACGTTGCTTGCACAAACGACCGTTTCCCAAGGAAGTATTCAGGGAACTATTTCTGACCCATCCGGTGCCGTAGTCGGGGGCGCCAAAATCAGCATCACCCACAAGGCGACCGGGCAGGTCCTTACCACGACCTCGACTAATTCAGGCACGTTCAATTCCGGCGGTTTGATTCCCGGTGACTACGTCTTACGTGTAGAAGCTAAGGGCTTCCGCACCTCGGAGAGAGCCTATGCGGTTCAAGTGGGCGTAACCGCTTCCGGCAATGTGAAGCTCGAGGTCGGTGAGGCCAGCCAAGTGGTCGAAGTGCAGGCCTCCTCGATTCAAGTGAACACCGAACAATCTACGGTCCAGGGAGTCATCACCGGTGACCAGATTGACAAGCTGCCGGTTGATGGCCGCAACTTCCTTGATCTCGCCCAACTCGAACCCGGCGTGCAGATTGAAGACGGCCAAACGTTCGACCCGACCAAAGCGGGTTATTCTTCGATTTCGATCAATGGCGTCTCTGGACGCACCCCGCGTATTGAACTGGACGGTGTGGATATCAGTGATGAGACCGTCGGCACGACCACGCAAAACGTCGGCATGAGTTCGATTCAGGAATTCAATATCAGCCGGTCGAACCTCGACCTGTCCACCGAGCTGACCTCGGCCGGCGCGGTCAACGTAACTACCCGGTCTGGGACGAACGACATTCACGGCCAGGCCTTCTATAACTTCCGCGGCCGCGATGCCGGCACGGCATCATTTCCCGGAGCCCAAGTCGGCTATTATCAGCGCAACAACTATGGCGGCCGCGTTGGCGGACCAATCATTAAGGACAAATTGTTCTTCTTCATTGACGGCGAACGCATGAAGCAGGACGGATTGTTGCCGCTGGTTGTGCCGGCCCCGTTCAATGCACTCTCCGGAGGATTCCTCTCGCCCTTCCGTGACAGCGAAGTGACGGGCAAGTTGGACTGGCAGGCCAGCAAGAACATTCACGTGTTCTATCGCTACACCTACAACTGGAACAAATCAGAAGCCAACTTCGGTTATGACTACCAAGTGTACAAGAACCGGGACTACACTCCTTCCGATGCAGTCGGCGTGGATATCAGTCAAGGATCGTGGTCACATAGCATTCGCTTCGGCTACTTGAAGTTCCACAACCTGATCGGCGACTCGACCCACGGTGCCAGCTTCTTCAACCCGATACCCAACGCCGAGATTCTTGTTGCTGACCTCGGGGTCCAGTTGTCCGGCCCGAACCTTCTGGCGCCACAGCAGACCTTCCAAAGCAACAAACAGATCAAGTACGACGGAAGCAAAGTGTACGGCTCGCATGTGTTCCGCTTCGGTATCGGCTACAACGACATTAACGGCGGCGGGTTCGCGAGCTTCTTCGGAATTGCACCTCTCGATGTCACAGTGTCGGGCGCATGTGCTGTACCCGGTCAGGTAACCAGTTGCGCGTTATTGCAGTCAGTTCTGGGTAACGGCCAAGGCTTCTTCACCGAAAAGCCGAATTTTGGTTTTCCAGGTGGAGGCCAACTTGATCACCGCTTCCAATGGTATGTAGGTGATTCCTGGAAGTGGAAGCCGAATTTCACCCTAACCTATGGCTTGCGCTACAACCGCGACACTGGCCGTTCGGACAGCGATCTGGCTTCGATTCCATGCTCGGCGGTGACTGGCGCCTTTACACCCTGCACCGGCAGCACTCCGCTGCTGGATCAGTTCGGACCTGGATTGGGTAATCCCGTCAAACAGCCCAACACCCAGTTCGGACCGCAAATCGGCTTCGCCTGGGATCCGACCAAGAAGGGCAAGACCGTTATCCGGGCGGGCGCCGGCATCTACTACGAGAACTCCATTTTCAACAACACACTGTTTGATCGCCCGGCCAAGCTGGCGAAGGGGCTGTTCTTCCAGACTCAAACTTTGAACTGTAACGGCCCGGGAACCACCACCTTCCCCATCCCGGGCGCGCCTGGAGGATCTGTCAGCTCGATTAATGGAGTGGATCTAGGATCTGGAGTGTGCGGCCAGCCTCTCTCAGTTGCCGGTCCACTCGTATTCGACTTACAACAAGAATTTCAGGCGGCTGTAAAGGCACAGGGACCGACGTCGAATCCAAGCTACGTAGGCAATACTCTCGAGATCAGTGTGCCCATCCAAGGCCTGGCGGCGTTTGATCCTAACTTCCGCAACGCCCGTTCTTACCAGTTCAACTTTGGAATGCAACACGAGATCTGGAAAGGCGGCGTGCTTACGGCGGACTACATCCGCAACGTCAGCACTCGCTTCATGCTCGGGATTGACCAAAATCACGTTGGAGACGCACGCTTCATTGACAGCGCAGCTGCGAGCGCCGCAATCGCCAAAACACTTGCGGCTTGCGGCCTCGGTATCACTACAATCGACGCTGCAATTGCGTCCTGTCCTGGCCTTCACGCAACAGGTGGAGCAAACATCAACGACTTTGCCGCCAACGGGCTGGATTCCGGCAACGCCTTCGGCGCTGGCCCGGCTGCACTAAGCGGCGCGGCTTTCGGTGGCATCAATCGCAATGTGGGCGTTGGCACCTTCGAGGTGCCGGAAGGCCGCTCCACCTACAACGCCTTGCAGATGTCGTACAAACAACAATTGGCGAGTCCCATGCCGGAAATCGCGTCAATGGATCTGACGATCGCCTACACCTTGTCGCGCTTCGTGAACGATGCTGGCGGCGCTCTCGCTGATCAGAATTTTAGCGCACCAGCTCTCGATTTCAATAACCCCAGCTATGTCACCGGGCCGAGTCCTCTGGATCGCACCGATGCGTTTAAGTTCGGCCTTACTGTGGAGGTTGCCCATCACGGACCCCGTCTCAGCGTGATTGGTAACTTTGGTACGGCGCATCCCTCCACACCCTTCCTGCTGGCTGCCAATGGCGGGTCAGCAGCGGGAGTCACCAGTAAAGGCGAGATATTCCGCACTGATCTTACTGGTGACGGCACGGTTGAGGATATCTTCCCGACCAACGCAGGTCAGGCCGAGGGAAAGCTAGGGCAGTTCGGCCGCTCTGTGTCGCCGACTCAGTTCGCCAGCGTGATCAACTCCTATAACAGCACGGTCGCAGGTACGCTGACGCCAGCCGGACTAGCGCTCGTGGGCGCGGGCCTGTTCACCACTGGGGAGCTTCAGGCACTCCAGGCAACAAAGCCGTTTGTAGCTCCCCCGCCGCCGGGCGCGGTGGGCAACGGCATTTTCCGTGAGGTTAGCACCACGTTGGCGTGGCCCATCAAAATCACGGAACGGTTCAACATCGAACCCTCATTCAGTGCTTTCAACGTATTCAACCTGGCGAACTTCCAGACCGAGTTTGGAGCTCTGCCAAATCAACAAACACCGTACGCACCCGGCAGCGTGGGCAACGCTGGCGCCGTCAACGGAACCTCATCCGGATCGACTCGCGAGTCGCTGCGAGTTGGAACCGGCTCAGGCATCTTCTCGCTAGGCGCCCCGCGGCAGGTGGAGTGGGGTATCAGGTTGAACTTCTAAGTCCCCCGGGCCGCTGACCTTGAGGTCAGCGGCCCTTCTTCCTTGCATGAGACCGGCTCTAGTGAGCCGCACAGCATATCGTCGGCTCATCGTGCAAGTCCCATGTCTCCGTCGAGGCTCACACCCGAACTCAGCACACCGTGATCCCCTCGGCTTCAGGTAAGCGCTTGCGCGTTTCGCGATGGCTTCTGGTAGCTTGCCGGATGGCCATAACCACTAGCCCAGCCCCCGCAGCAGAGTCTTGTTGTTTCTTCTCTTCGTTCTTCGAGACATGGCAATGCCGACGGAGCCGACAATCCTTCCATGAATAATGGCCGTGGTGCTGCTTCATCGGCTGGTTTTCAGGTGATACTGATTGACTGGTTTGGGTGGTCGCTGCGGCGAATAGCTTCGCTCCGACGGTTAAACTCTGGCTAGTCATGCTGCTTCCAGCAGCCGACTGTTTTCGCGTGGTGGAACCTTCAAAGGCGCAGTGGACAGCGTAGAAACTGCCGTCCGTGCTAACAAAATAGATCGTGCCATGGTCAACCATTGGCGAAGGGAGAATTGCGCCGACAGAAAACATTCGGTATAGGTTAAGAGTCATATAGAGAAAGTTGTGGAACATAGGAGCCATCGCGATCCTGTCGAACACCCCGTCAGCCGATAACATCTTTGAAGGATCATTCCGGTCGATGGAGTCTAGACCGCGCAACAACGGGGTACGCGGACCAAGCCATATGGGGGAGGACTCGACTGTCAAGTACGCATAACAATGCAGCGTCTCAAAAGACTGCATTCCCCACCCACGGCAACAGCCTGGCCGTTCTTCATTCTGAAAACCGACGGACAGAGTGGCTCTCCGTCCGAAAGATGGAGTGGCACTTGTGTTTTATGTCTCGGCCGTCCAATATGCTGACATGTCTTCCTACCGTGTTCAGATAACAGTATCTGGCACCGCATGAGTGTCTATGCAAATTCGTACAGTAATTGCCGACAACGATCCCACTTCTCGGGAGCTACTTTGCTCCGTGCTGGCCTTGGATGTCGCTTTCGAGATCGTCGCTAAGTGCGAGAGCCCGAAGGAGTTGGAGTACGCACTCAGGACTTATGCACCCGATCTCGCTTTCGTTGACGTCGACATTGCGAATCTGGATCGCGCCAATAACGAGGGGCCTTTGTATTCTGGCACGCTGTCGGCCAGCGTTCTGATTACCTCGGTCGACAAAAGTACGAGACCTGGCGATCCACAGCTACTTGGACAATTGGTAAGGCCTTTTACACAAACCGAGCTCCTTTCGCTTTGCCAGACTTGCAAAACCCATATCACAACTCGGCGTGTACTCGACGCGCAGGAGGCTTTCCTGGCGTCCCTTGGTAGGGCAACAAGGATCTGCCAGGAGCGACGGAAACTGGTCGTTCGATCTGGGGGTCGCATCATGTTTCTGAGACCCGATGAGATTGACTGGATCGAGGCTCATAAGAACTACGTTCGCGTTCATGTCGGTCCGGCATGTATTACCCTACGCGCGACACTTGATGCCCTTGAGCGTACGCTAGATCCATCGCAATTCCTTCGGATCCATAGGTCTGCAATAGTCAACACCGACAAGATACGCGAACTTAGGCCATGGCCAACCGGGGAGTATATCGTAAGCATGAGTAACGGTAAAGAGCTTACCCTAAGTCGCGGCTATCGAACGCGTTTGGCCTTTTTGCTTAAGAAACACGGCCAGTTAGACTACTCGAACATAGGAACCGTATAGCGAATTCGGATTGGAGGGCCAGTTCGAAGCGAGAAATGGGCATTCTACCGGGAGCAGCTTATGTGCCCAAGACGTGAATTTAACAGATTCAGTCTCTCACTCCGGGCAGGAGGCCTGGAAAACGCCGTTTACCACCGGAACGGACGATCAAAAGGAGGTACAAAGTGAAGAAGAGAATGACCTTAGCATTGCTTGCCATCTTATGTTTACTGAACAGCCTTTCGTGCCAAAACACGACCGCGGCCCAGACTGGAGCGGCCGAGCACCGGGAGCGGTTGAAGGTCGCAATCGTGATCACCGGCACATTCAACCTGCTGGATGTCGCCGGCGTGCGAGAAGTGTTTGGTGCCGCTCGTCAGCCCATTGAGGGGAAGACTTGGGAGGAGGGTGGGGAACACCTCTATGATGTCTACCTGGTCTCGGACACCAAACAACCACTGCAGCTTGGGGATGGGGCGACGATAACTGCAGGTTACACTTTCAAAGATGCGCCGCCGCCCGACATTGTTGTCGTGGGCGCCCAGAACGGCAACCCCCCGGAACTGTTCGAATGGCTAAAGCAACAGAACGATAAAGGCACTCAGATCTTGTCAGTCTGCGTGGGCGCCGCCAAGCTGGCCAAAGTGGGACTCCTGGATGGTCGCTATGCTACCTCTCACCACGACTACCTGTCGCGATATGACGAGATTTATCCCAAGGTTCATTGGCTGCGGGGACGCAGATATGTTCGAGCCACCAACAATATATATACGGCCGGTGGCGACGGTATTGCTGGAATCGATCTGTCCTTGCATATTGTTGATGCGAGGTTCGGCAGGAGAATTGCGCAAGGAATCGCCGACTATCTCGAATATCACGGCGATGAATGGAAGCAGGATGACCAGGCGGATCGGGGAAGTGATGGCGCTACTAGCCACTTGCCTTGACGGGAAGTCGCCCCAGGCAAAAAAGTGGCATGGCTGACCGAAGAGTGCGAAGGTTCGTGGGATGGCGGTGCCTCGGCAAAAGGCCGTTCTTTCGTCCCAGAAGCGTGTTCGCTCGTAAACAGAGTGTTATCCCATCTCAATAAGAATGTGTCTATCAGTTCGGGGGCCCCCATCCCCTAGCACTTCAGTTCCGGTGCGACGTGTCGACCCTACTTTGGAGGAATTTGTGAAACGAAGGTGCATGCTTCTTCTTCTGTTGGCATTGTCCGGGCTTCAGCTTGGTTATCGCGCAGTCGGGCAAACTACCCCAGTTGCTGCGGCCCAGGCGCAACAGCGGCGGAGAAATGTCGCCATTCTGATTTTCGATGTGTGATCATTATCGACTACACAGGCCCGTATCAAACATTCGGTCACATATATGCTTACAATCAACCCAATCCGTTTAACATCTATACTGTCGCCGAGAAGCAAACCGCTATAACCACTGCATTTGGCAGAAAAGAACGGAGGCGTGAACGGCGGTCGCTCGTGGCGACTGCCTAAGTGAATAAAATGATCTCCACATTGGCACGGGCATGGTTGTTTGCCGTCGTAGTGACTGTGTGTGCTGCAGCTCAGGCTGAGCCTCGTTTGTGGGGACACCTGCATTTGGGAGAGCATGGCGTCGGCTTTCGCACTTTACGAATCGAGACCGCATCCGCTGAACTACAGGTCTGGTATCCGGCGTCATCGAATCACGGTCCGAAGGTGACTCTTGGGGATTATCTGCGGCTCTCCCGCGATCTGAAAGGCGCGGAACCCGGCTTCGAACGTGATAATGCCGCTCTGCGTAAGACGCTGAGGGTTGCGGTAACGGGTCGCGACGATACGCTGGACGACAAGCTATGTGACCGACTTCTGGCATTTCCTTTTGCGGCCGCACGCGACGCTTCGCCTGCTTCCGGCAAATTTCCGCTGATTTTCTGGACGCACCGCTACGCCACAACAGCGACACAGAGCGTGTTAAACGAATACCTGGCGAGCCACGGTTTTGTGGTTGTCTACGCTCCCGAGAGTAGCGCGCCGCGGATGCCGGATGAGATGAAAAGTGCCGCAGACAAAACCCGCGAATTCAGCCGCCTGCAACTGCGGCTGCAAAGTGCGTTCTCGGTCGCCCGGCAAATGCCGAACGTGCAGCCGGACAAGGTGGCCGTCCTCGCCTGGAGCTATGCCGGCGAGTCTGCTTTTGGGCTGCAGCAGTCTGAGCCGAGCGTGAGGTTGGTTGTCGGGCTGAGCACGAATGTCCTCGACCGGTGGGTCTACCGTGAAGACCAGCTTGCGGAACTGAAAGGGTCCCAACTCACGGTACCCTATGTGCTGGTGGACGGAGAGAAGAAAAACCGGCCGGAGATAATGGCCAAGGCCTCAGCGCGAACCTTTTTTCTCCACATCAAAGGCATGTCATACGGCAGCTTCAATGTGCTCGAAGGGATGCTTCCGTCCGTGATGGGAATCCGCACCGTGCCGGAGTGGTCAAAAGCGGGACCGCAACAGCAGCTCAGCTATGAGGTCGCGGCACAATATGTTTTGCGCAGTTGCGAACACTATCTAAAAGCGATCCCTACGCTCGATACGCCCTACCGCCTATGGGACCCGGATGGCGATGTTCCTCCCGACTTTGTGACAGTGGAAGAAGGTGGCAGTGCGCCAGCGCCTCCGCCGCAGCCCCGGTTTTCCACGATTGAGTTCTCAAGCCTAGACCGGCTGAAGGTCACAGCAGACCTCTATAGCACCGGCGACAAGCACGCACCCACGATTGTGCTCGTACACCAATCCGGATCCAGCCGTGGAGAATACCGACAGATTGCGCCTCACCTGCAGGAACTTGGCTTCAATGCGCTTGCGGTCGATAGTCGCTGGGGCGAGCGAGATCGCTGGAACGGAGTGACGAATGAAACCGCAGCACGATATGGCACACCGGACATCGCTGCCAGCGGTGACATTCCCAGGATCAAGTCCGTTCACCAGGCAGCTGCCCAGGACGTCCGGGCTGCGCTGAAGTGGCTGGATGCCAACGATTACACAGGAGCTAAACTCTTATGGGGATCGTCCATCAGCGCGAACCTTGTCCTGAAAGTGGCTGCAGATCCAACCCAACGAGTCGTCGCTGTGTTGTCTTTTTCTCCCGGCGAGTATTACAAAGACCAGCCGAACGACCTGAGATCGGCTATCACAAGCCTGCAATTGCCCACGTTGATCGCTTGCGGCGCCGACGAAGAGGATACCGCTAAGCCGGTATTTGACGCCGTTCCCAGCAAGCAGAAGGCTTTCTACCGCGCTATTGACGGACGTCACGGCGCTTCCATTCTGGTTGATGACCCCGGAAATTGGGTGGGGATCACTCCTTTCTTGGCCCAATTTGAGCAGACTCGTAAATACAAGAGTGCCGCTCGTACTCCCCGCTCTCAGTGGGTAGTCTTACCAGTACCCAAGTAGGACCATGATGCAGGCGAGTCGAACCCTGCCGAGAAAGTTCTCAATGTGGTACTCGTAATCGTTGCGAGCGTGGCCCGAATGGGTGAGCCTCGTGCACGAGCTATCCAGGTCTGGTGCTTTGGCGCTGGCGGGGGAGGCGAACTTACATCAGAAGGAGAACTCTATCCTGAGTTTTCAATCGTGTACGAAGAACTCAAGAACCAAGTCTCGCGTGGGGCTCACGAGAGCTCGACCTTCTTCGTCCGATTAGTTGTGCAGATCAGCACCTTGCCCGCGATCGACCTCATGGTGCAGATAGACAGAAAGCAGCGACCAAAGCGCAGCGCTCTTGGGAGATCAGAGCAGTGCCTCGGAAAACATCAGTCATGCGTAGGAAGCCATGCTTCGTCGCCGTTGTGTTGCCGCGCAAGCAAAGTTGGAATCGAAAAATCCGTTTGATTTCTTCACGGCAACCGGTGTAGTTTTCCAGCCATGCCAACCCTTAGCCGACGTGAAGTCTTGCGTGTCGCGTGTGTTCTTGCTGCCTCATTTCCTGCTAGGCTCACTGAAACGCAGGAACCGCTACGCCAGGCAGACCTGCAACCAACCGTGGCGCTACCGTCGGAACTTGCGCGGGTCTTGACCGATTACGAGCGGCTGTGGGCACACGGAGATTCGGCGGCGCTTGCGGACCTCTTTACCAAGGATGGAATCGTTCTTTCACCTGGGAATCAGATGGTGCGGGGGCGGGCTGCTATCGAACGATTTTACCGCGGGCCAGGCGGTCCACTCTCTCTCCGCGCTGTAGCATTTGCCGTGGGAGGCAGATTGGGCTACATCATCGGAGGGTTCAGCCGCCAAGCGACTGCCCCTGATATCGGCAAATTCACCTTAACATTGCGCCGGGACCCATCCGGGCGATGGTTAATCCAGTCGGATATGGACAACGGAAATTCGCGCTAGGCTCTAAGTTGTCTGTTTTATTTGTCCATTGGCCGGGGTGCTGAATTGCCCATATCGAGTGCGAGTTTCCACGTTCCGTCTTTTTGTTTTTTCCAAATCGAAACGTATTTGCCGTACGTTGTTGCTAGCTTACCATCCTTGTTTTTCGCTTTGAAGGCATATGTTCCGAACGTGTAGCCAAGGTCACCGGACGACGACATCTCGGCCTTCACTGGAGTCCACGTGAGCGTCGTGTCTGGGTCCCCCGGGCCGAGTGAGCGGCGAATATTCTCCTTGCCTGACACAATGGGATCGCCGTTTTCCAAAAAAGTAGCATCGTCTGCCAGGTAGGAAACATATCCATCCCATCCATGCCCAGAATCGGTACGGAGATGTTCAGCAGTAGCCCTTTGAAGCTCGCCTTCCAGCGTCAACAGCCGCTCTGCGCCACTGGATTGGTGTTGCGGTAACGATCGTACAAAGACACTGGCAGCTACAATCACGACCACAGCAGTTGCGAAGCGCCTCAATTTGACTATCATTTTGATGTTCCTTCTTAATCGTCCGTTCGTCTTTACGATTCGAAACGACGTTATAGACGAAAAAACTCCAGAAGAGTCCCGGCGCGCCGGGATCAAACAACAGCCATTCGTTATCAATAGACCGCCTGAAGGTTAGTAGGCCCGAAACGACGAGGCGAGCAGGAAAGCGGGGGGCTACCATTCACGCTGGATGCCGTTTCGTCTGGACTGGTCGCTGCGTGAGTCCCTTCTTGCCGGAGGAGCAGCGCTAAATTAGGGGACCAGACAGAAGGCGCGAAACCGCCGACTCCATGACCTTTGGAATCGAATGACCCGCTGTGGTGGTGCATGCCAGCCATAGTTCTTTCGTCCCAGAATCTTGTACGTATGTACCAACCTGCTATCCAACCTCGGTATTTCGGCTCTACTCGTTGTAGATTGCTATTTCTAGACAATCTGGAGGAGTCGTGATCAACCGACGGATGTTTCTCATCGGTACGGGTTGCTTGGGTATCAGCGCCGGAGTTGCATCGGCACAAGCGACAACATCAAAGTCTGCAAAGCAGAGGCTTTCCGGAAAGAAACTGGTTCCACCTGCTAGCGGAACGATAAAGGTAGCCTGTGCGCTTTCCAAGAACGTTACTCCAATTGATTGGGTTGGCCCTCAGACGGTTTTTGGCGCCTGGCTGTACGACGAGTCGCTCAAACGAGACCGGCCACTCTTTGAAGTGTTTACCGTGGGCGAAAGCCGAGAGCCCATTGATCAGTCGCTGATTCCGGACTATACCTACGAAGATGCGCCACAGGCCCAGGTGATCGTGGTACCAGGAGAGGCCGATTCTCCGGCGCTTTCCGAGTGGCTTAAGAAGGTGAACAAGAACGCAGATGTAACGATGTCAGTGTGCTATGGCGCTAGGCAGCTGGCGAAGATCGGATTGCTCGACGGCCAGGTAGCCACCACGCATCACGACTATATCGAACCCTATGCTAAAGAGTTCCCCAAAGTACATTGGGTCAGCGGCGTGCGCTTTGTAGAAGGTCCAAATGTCTCAACCAGCGCCGGCGTTACAGCCGGGATTGACCTGGCCATGCGCGTGTTTGAACGCTATTTCGGCAGGGCAAAGGCTCTGGCAGCAGCTCGGATGATTGAGTATCAGGGCATCGCCTGGATGGTTTAGCCCAAGAGCGAATCTGAAGAGAAGAAATCCCAATCCATACGGGCACGAACTCATGCTAAGACGATTGTTCTCACTCTTGCCTCCTCAGGTTCCCCTTTCGTGGCTGAAGAATGATCCCGATGGGGTCCGCGCGTGTTTCACGCAAGATGCCGTCCTGATGCCCCACCATGGTTTGAGGCCGATTGTTGGGATGAAGGCTATCAACGATTTCTGTCCTCCCACTAACACAAGAACGACCATTCTCAGCTTCGCTCGGACACCGACGAGGTCGAGATTAACGGCAGGCGCGCATATTGGCGCGGCAGGAGCGACGTGGCTTGGAGAGTCGAGGATAAGTTCCCGGCGGTTCACCAGTCCACTGACGTTCCCTCCGAGCCACAGGCCCGACTTGTCCGATCTGTGGAACGGAGATTGATCCCGCGGCCGCGCCCCTGAAAGGATGGAAATGAGATGAATCGCAGAGAACTACTTGAAAGATCTGCCGCTGCCGGTCTGATGGCGGCGATACCGTTTAGCCTTGGGGCCAAGGAGGTTTCGACTGCATGTGGGGGCACGGCAGCAGTAAGTAACGACGCGGATTCTGATAAATCGGCCATGCCTCCAAATCCACTAAAACCTCCGGCCAGCGGCAGTATCCAGGTCGCATTTCCCATTTCAAAGGGCACGATCGACATGGATTTTTTTGGCCCCTGGGTCATTTTTGGGTCCGTCTTTATTCCTGGCCGCGAGACATTCGATACCTACACAGTTGCGGAGACAAAAACTGCGTTAGCCACTCGGATGGGGCTCAATATCATCCCCGATCACACTTTTGAAACTGCCCCCAAACCAAGAATACTCGTGATTCCGGCACAAGTAGGTGCGACCGACGTAATGCTGCAATGGATTCGTAAGTCCTCGGAGAGCACGGACCTGACCATGTCGATTTGCGACGGTGCAAAAGTGCTGGCAAGGACCGGCCTACTCGATGGCAAAAATGCAACCGAGCATCACGATGAGTTTGAGAATTTCGCCGCTGAGTTTCCGAAGGTCCATCTCATACGCGGCGTCCGCTTCGTCGAAGATGGGAGCAACCTTGCCACGTCGGCAGGTCTGAGTTCAGGCATCGACCTTTCTTTGCGAGTGGTCGAAAGATATTTCGGGCGGGAAATGGCGGAAAAGACTGCCTACTTCCTCGAGTACCAGGGCAAGGGCTGGTTGGATCCGAACTCTAACTCGATCTATGCGGGAACCTCCCACATCGAAACCAAGCCCTAACAGCCCGAAGCAAACTTGAATTTGAAAGGATGGAATTAGATGGATCGCCGAGACCTACTTAAAAGATCTGCCGCACTCGGCTTCATGACTGCGGTCCCGGTGTCATTCGCTACAAAATCAGGCATCAGTTCCCAGGCTGGCGCATCTAGAAGTAGCTCGGAACCAGCGTCGTCTGTTGCGGGTCCAAACCCGCTCATGCTACCGGCTAACGGCAAGATCCCAGTGGCTTTTCCTATTTCAGCCGACGCCCGCGTTATCGATTATGCCGGCCCGTGGGCAGTTTTCGAGTGGGATGACCATTTCCAGCTCTACACGGTGGCGGAGGCCCTGCAACCAGTGGTGACCAGCGACGGGCTAACAATTGTACCCAACTACACTTTTGGGACGGCTCCCAAGCCAAGAATTATCGTGATTCCAGGCCAGAAAGGTGACACCGAAGCGATGGTGCAATGGATTCGCAAGTCAGCGGAGAACGCGGACCTGACGATGTCGGTCTGTGTAGGGGCAAGCGTGCTGGCCAGAACCGGTTTGTTGGATGGCAAAGCTGCCACGAATCACCATTATTCATACAAGTCATTTGCCTCACGGTTTCCCAAGGTCCAACTCCAGCGCGGAGTTCGTTGGGTCGAAGAAGGCAACCTTGCCACGGCAGCCGGTGAGACCGCGGGCATCGATCTTGCCCTTCACGTGGTCGAGCGCTATTTCGGCCGTGGTGTCGCCCGACACGTCGCCGAATCCATGGAATATCTGTCCCAGAGCTGGATGGACGTGAATTCCAGTGCGCTCTATGCGGAGACATCCCAAGCCGAACCTTGAACTTGAAAAGGGAAATGACTACTTTTGCAATCGCTACGACCGAAACTAAGGAGGACAAGGTGAGGAAATTCTCGTCGTCGATTCATTACGCTCCATTACTTTTTGTTTTGATGTTGGCGTTGCCTGGGTTTGCCCAGAACAATCCGCCAAGTCCAGTGACTGGACCACCCCAGACTGGGACCGCAACCAGGAAGTTCTCGCTGCCCCCCGCCGGCAAAAGGATTCCCGTGGCATTTGTCCTAAGCGAGGGGGCCACGATGATTGATTTCGCAGGCCCCTGGGAGGTTTTCCAAGATGTCAGGCTGGAGCCCAACCCAGACTCGCCAAGTCCATTCCAACTGTACACGGTTGCGGAGTCTAGAGATCCGATTCACACATCAGCCGGCATGATAGTTGTCCCTACGTACACTTTTGAAGATGCACCAGTGCCGCGTGTCGTCGTTGTCCCCGCGTCGCACAACGGGACTCCCAAGATGGAGGAGTGGCTTCGTCGTATGGAGACGCAGAGTGACGTTGTGATGTCGGTGTGTACTGGAGTGTATTGGCTGATCGACGCGGGGTTGCTCGACGGCAAGAAATACACAACGAACCACAACGCCTACGACAGATTTCAGGCGGCGTTTCCCAAAGCAACTCTAGTCAAGGGCCAACGCTGGGTACAAAGCGACGATGTGATTTATACCGCCGCCGGTTTGACTTCTGGGATCGATCTGGCGCTGCATATCGTGGAGCAATACTACGGCCACGAAATCGTTATGAAGACAGTCACGTATATGGAGTACGAGAGCCCACGCTGGACCAACTAAGCCACAGCCCCTAAGCCCTGATGCGTGAGACTTGAAACTAGTGAGGAGACAATGAAAAACACTTTGTTCGTCGCTGTCGTCGTGATCTTAGGAATTGGATCCCCTGCTATGACACAAACTAGGAAATTCATAGCGGCTCAAGAACCTTACCAGACAAAAAAGCTAAACGTTGCTATCTTTGTCTTCCCTGTGGTGCAGATCATTGATTTCGCTACGCCCTTTGAGGTCTTTCAACAAGCAGGAGCCAACACGTACACAGTGGCGGAAAAACAGGAACCGATTCAGACAAATGCCGGCCTAACGATTGTGCCAAAATACACTTTCGACAACGCACCCCAGCCAGACGTGCTGGTGCTTCCGGGCGGAGACGGGGTTCGAGACCAAATAGCAAATCCCGCCGTCATGAAGTGGATCCAGGAAACTGCCAAACACACTCCCCAAGTCTTGACAGTTTGCTCAGGGGCTTTCTTTGCCGCCAAGGCCGGCTTGTTGGACGGACTCAGTGCGACAACCATTTATGGAGCTCTGGACTATTTGGCGGAGGTTTCCCCGACGGTCAAAGTCGTTTGGGATCGGAAGTACGTGGACAGCGGAAAAGTCATTACGTCTGCTGGCTTGTCGTCTGGTATGGAAGCGTCGCTTTACACGGTTTCGAAAGTTTTGGGTATGGGACACGCGCAATCGGTGGCGCTCCATATGGAGTACAACTGGGATCCAAACTCGACTTACGCGCGGGCAATGTTCCCTGATTTGTACATTCCCGATGAACTTCCCAACGGATTGCCAAGGGGCTCTGACTTGTTGAGTTCGTCCGGTGACCGCGATCACTGGACGATCACCGTGCGAATTCCAGGTGAACAGGACAGACCCAAGATTTGGGAGAACATCAATGCGTCGGTCGCACAATCGGGTAAGTGGTCCAACAGTGCAAAGTCAGCGACAAAGGACAACATGAGTCGTTGGACTTTCAACGACAGATCGGGATCAAAATGGGAAAGCGTGATCAGCCTGACAAAGGATCAAGGACCAGATTTGCTCCTCGTAGTTGATATGCACCGGTCTAGTTTGGACGCTCCAGGCGCCTCTATCTCACACGGTTGTTCCCATGATCGAGGCCAGCCGCGAAGATGTGAGGAGCATCGGTAGCATCATAGAGGTGAGCTACAAAACCATTTCAGGGCCGGCGGGCCAGCCGCGACAGTGGGGGCACGACCGGACGATCTATATACCGAATGTCTTTTACGTACAAACCGGCGTTGACCCGAAGACCGGCAAGGTGGTGAGCCATGGCATGACATACCAGGAATATGCCGACAGCCAGGAGCCAGACTTGGAGAAATACGGCTATTTTGAGCGGGAGATCGACCGCGCAGTAAAAGTATTCAGCGATCTGGCTAGCGTGATGAGTGCATGGGAGGCTCGAAGGTGGTGGATCACATCGATTAACTGGGATGAGGAAACTCCGAATAAGCCCATCCCGCGCGACTTTTGATGAGCGAAATGAAGAATACGCCGTACCTCCCTGCATCAGACCTTTTGTCAGGCATCGGTGAGCCATCTTACGATCGATGAGCCGAGGGTCCTTTCCGGTGCCCGTCGAGATGGTCTCGCTGCGGAGAGAATTTGAGAATGAACAGGATCAAGGGTCTGAGTCTCGCGGTCGTGTGGTCCATGTTGTTCACTCTGTGCACGGCCCAAAACGTGAACCAGCGGACTAGCAAGTCCGCTGGGCGCGGATCGGAGTTCTGGAAGGAAATTATTAGAAAGGATTACAACCCTCCGCGGGGGGAGCCGTTGCCACCGCTCGCTCGGGAATTAAGCAGTATGTTGGGGTCCTCCGATCCGGATCAGCGGGACGACACTGCCTATGCAATTCTCGCGAACTGGGTCTATGAAAAGCGCTTGCTTGCGCCCGATGACGTTCGCCCGTTGATCGCCGAGTGGAGAAGTAACCTAGAATTTGATATCGGCAGTGTCGGGACAGACTCAACGCTCCGCCGCTCTTTCTCCGCGCTAATGCTTGCCGTCGTCATCGCGAGAGACAATGTCACACCATTCCTCACGCCGGACGAGTTTCGCGTCATTTTTAACGATGTGTTGCGGTACTTGAATTCCGAGAAAGACCTACGGGGGTACGATCCCGGTAAAGGCTGGTACCACTCAGCAGCCCACACCGCCGATCTGCTCAAGTTCCTGGGGCGAAGCCGGTATTGTGGCCCCGCCCATCAGGAGGCGATTCTCGATGGCATTATTCAAAAGATGCGCTCATCGACGGTTGTATTTTCGTTCGGGGAGGACGAGCGGTTTGCACACGCCGTGCTCTCGTTAGTTGTACGCAAGGACTTCAATCGCGACAAATTTCGCGAATGGTTGTCGAAGGCGAAACCGACCCCGCCCGCTTCTTCACGACCTGAAATCTCAACGCTGAGGGCGAACCAAAACGTCAAGAATATGCTCGCAAAGCTCGAAGTGCTTCTGATCAGTCAGGGGTCTGATTCTCCCGTGCAGGTTAAAGAGAGCGCCGTTGCCGTGCAGGACACGCTGAATGGAACGTTCTAGCCTCTCTCAGCAAATTGAAGGATAGAAGCACCGAGTGTGTAGCAGAACGCACGGAACTAAGCCTGAGGATTGCGAACTCGTCGGCGTCTTCTAGCCAATTTCCGCAATCGTCGGCTCGCCGGCGTTACGATTCCGTTCATTCGTAAATACTCAACCAGCTGTCCATAGTGATCTAAATCATGCCACAGGCACAGAGTTCCGAGCCCGATTTTGGTTACCGTGCTTTGTTCGATTGGGCTCTGGATCAATTCTGTCCGCATTCTTCAGTTTTATGCTGGCGAGAGCTTTATGAAGCTACGCGAACGAAGCCTTCACGTACACGCCACTACCGCAATCCTTGCCCTCGACCCGGTCCGGACCATTTTCTCCGCCGGTCTCAACTGGTGGTTTCTCACCGAGAATGGCGGAAACCATCTCGTAGTTCGCCGAGGCTAAGTCTTTCAATTGCTGCGCGAACGTGCGGCATCCCTTGAACTCGCCTTGGTGGTGCAAAATCGTATTTTTTCGGGGGCATGGTCTCCGCCGCGGGCACAATCACAGATTCGACCATACTAACTAAAATTACCCTCCACCCGGAAAAACGCCGGCTGGATTCTTCTTTTGCGACTTGACCGAAAGCAATTCCACACACGACACCAGCAGTCGAAGGAGAGCAATCGTGCCTTACTCTTCCTCATTGCTTTTCCTCCGAGGATGCACGGCAGGGATGCCCGTTCAGTACGGTCAGACAGAGCTGTCAACGCAATGTAACTGCGAGGGGACGAAGAGCAGAACAAGCACGAATGTACATAGGTCGAGGACGCTCGGTTGGGGTTTTTTCGTACACAAACTTGGCTGGAAAACGTACCTGTCTTATCAGACCCTCTGGGGTCTAGCCGAGACACACCATCCCCAAGAGGTGCTCAAGTTCAAAGCGAATCGTTAGGCAGTCGGTCGACTTGGATAACGACCTTGACGCGATCATCTGTTTCCGAAGCGACCTCCGCGTGCACCGAAGCCTTCCAATTGCCCCACGTTTCACTCGAGATCGTCCAGGCACTGGTGCCGTCGCCCCCACTATCTAAGCGTTGCCGGGTCCAGTGATCCTGATTTGCGATCGTGTTGTTAAGTTGGGTCATGACCTCGGAGACTGACTTCGGGGTCTCCAGCAGCCATTCGCTGTGCCAGAGTTGATTCGAAGTATCATATTTTAGAGGCTTTGCGTGCATAACAAATTTCAGTCGGACGAACGTGTTCAACATTGGCATATCGCCGAGCTGGGCGCGCACGAAGCGGTTGTCTGGATTCCAATCGTATTCCTCACCAAGAGCCGCAAATTGGGCCGAACCTCGACCAAATGCCTTGTCAATAATATGCAGGGCGCCATCAATGCCTGAAGATAAGCCTGCGGTCGTAATGATTTTTCCGTTATCTACATATCTCTGGTCGGCCACGACCTTGGCGCGAGGCGTCAGTGTTTTCAACAGTTCGATATATCCCGCGGTGGTTGTTGCCGTTTGGCCATCCAGAAGGCCAGCTTTTGACAGGATGAATGCTCCATTGCAAACTGACATCACGTACTGAGCGTCTTTGGCTTCTTCCCGAACCCACTGAATCACTTTAGGATTCGCCACTTGCTGGCCAACGCCTGGCTTCCCGGATCCGCTGCCGCCTCCGCCCGGGATAACAAGAATCTCCGCTTTCGGCGCGTTCTCTATTGTATATTTTGGGTTTATGCTCATAGCGGCGGACGTGATAACCGGTCGCAGAGTTTCCGCAACTGTAAAGACATCGAAATGCTCGTCTAGAACTTCCCAAGGCCCGGTAAAATCGATGATTTGAACGTTGTCGAAAATCAATATCGCAACGGATTTCCTGGGCGCCGCCGGTGCAGGCCCGCTCAGGGCGGGGCTCTGTGCCAATGAGTGTACAGTTAAGGTAATGGTCAAGGCCAGAATCCCCGCAATGCAGTAATGTTTTCTCATCAATCCCTCTAAACGTAGCAGATGAAGATCTCCCGCGGGTGTCCCGATGTGCTGCTGTCCCTCGTCAAACCGCGTGCGTTCGCAGAATGAATGGCTGAGACGAGCTTGATGCAGCATTGTCATCCCCGAGTGCTCGCGCGATCTTGGCGAACGGCAACAATCAATGAGCGGTCAGCTTCCAAGTGTCGTTAAGAAGATCGGTCTTGCCCAGACCGCCAAAAATGATCGTCTCGTGGTTCGTCCTATCATAAGCCATTCCCAATAACATCCGCGGAGGTGGCGCCTGTTGGGTCGGCACTAACAACCAATTGCTCCCTGTCCAAGCAACCGTGACGTTCAAAGGGCCCAAGCCGGTCATACCGCCGAAGACGAGCAGTGTCCGCAGAAAAGGATCATACGCCGCGCCCGCGAAGGAAACGTCCGGCAATTTGTTCGAAGGGAATTGCTCAGTCCAGGTGTTGCCGTCCCAGGTCCATGTACTTATGGGATTCAACGAGCCGAGTCCATCAGAGATCACGACGTTCTTGTTGACGTTGTCATTACCGACAATCGCATCGTGCCGGGCGGAGGGAGAGACGAGGCGGTGCAACTCGATCCAGTTGCTGCCCGTCCATTTCCAGGTGAGCCCGGAGTCGATGGTGCCGTTGAAGCCCCCAAAAAGTTCCGCGTGACCGTCTTTAGGATCGGTGAAAAGCATGGCACCGATCAGGGGTCCGGGCGAAGATTTGGAGTTCGCCTGTGTCCAAGTCAAGGCGGCACCATCCCACAGCCATGTGTCCCCAAGGATTGCTTCTTCGCCTTCTCCGCCGAACAGCACCATTCTCTTGGCCACAGCGTCGTAGGCCAGCATCATCCCAATGCGGGGCGACGGCGCTACCAGCGTCTGTACCTGAGTCCAGCTTTGTCCATCAAACGTCCAAGTATCCCCGAGGAGCTTAGTCTCATTGGCACCTCCGAACAGTATTGTCTTCTTGCTGATTGGATCATAAGCCATGGCAAAATTCTCGCGAGCCGACGGAGAAATGGGTGGATTGAGTTTTGCCCACGATAACGGATGCACATCCGCAGCTCGGGTAAACTGGTGGTCGAAAACGACGAGTGTTACCAGAACTATGGCGTAAAAATGAAATCCGCCCAGGAACTTGCGATCGAACATAGAATCCTCTCTTCGTTACAAAATACCTCAGCTCCGCGCCGAGACTAGAAGGTCGGAACCTCCTCTCGACTGGTTATCGTTGCACACTGCTCATTCCGAAAATGACGCCTGTGTCACTAGGTCGCAGAAATGACCTGATTTCTCGCTGAGTGGTAAAACACCCCGGATCGTGTCGCCCTAGCGACTTCAATTGTCATATGGGAAACCGAAACTGCAAGTGCCAGTTCATGTGTCTTGTAGAGTGCCACTTTGCTTAGGTTGATCAGGATCTGAGCTGTCAAAGGTCAACCAGCGGTCTTCCTACGCTTTTCAATCGACGATTCCAAGTGGTGAACATTCTCCAATGACTGACGGGCTAACGTTCGACCGCAGACAACGTCTATCACGTGTGATTCGAGCGGGCATTACTCCGTATAACGTCATCGGCCAACGCACTGCTGGTAACCTGAGGGTCACATACTTCACTCAAGCAGCGAAATCAGGAGTCCCTCGTCATTATCACGAGAATGCGACGTTGTGTGCCGTATTGCGGGGTCTGGCTCGCGACCAATTTCGTCAACGAACCATCGAATACGAACCCGGTGCGGTCATCTATCGACCTCCCGGTGAGGGGCATTCACACGAGTTTGGGGAAGGTGGTATGGCTGCGATAGTGATTGAGATTCCTGCAACTCGACTTCGGGCTGACTCCGCCCTGCATCGTCTGTCTGAGCTGCGTTTCGAGCCAGCCGCTCCGACTCTTGGGGACTGCGCCCAAGTCCTCAGGTGTCTTAGAGACCCCAATACCGCTGAAGTTGAGTTGGAAGAACATTGCCTCTCCCTCCTTACTGTTTTCAACCGCGACCGCGAACAGGCATCCACCAGCGATGGAGTAGAACGCGTACGAACTTTCTTGGATGAATGCTTCGCAGAAAAGCATTCACTCGCGGAGTTAGGCGGGATGGCAGAATTGCATCCCTCGTATTTGGTTAATGCTTTTCGCAAGCGCTTCGGGTGCAGCATCGGGCAGTACCGACGACGTCGGCGCCTCACGAGCGCAATAAGGCAGATCTGGAACACTCAAGCTGCGCTTTCTGACATCGCCCTTGAAACTGGCTTCTACGACCAGAGCCACTGTACCAATGAATTGCGAAAGGATCTGCGACTAACGCCGGATCAGATTCGCAAAATGATGAGCACGGACCTTTAGTTCTTCCAAGACTTTGCGACTCATGTGCATGAGACTTGGCAGGGAAAGAGCGTGCCTTCTGTGATGACCATCGGGGATACGTTGAAGCCTCTCGCCTGGACGATGCTCGTGCTCGGGATTGCCTGGGGAACTCCGGGGATTACGCAAATACAAGCGGCAAAGGCTGTTGGGCAGAGCCCCGTGAGAGAACAAGCTATCACCTTTCCTGTAGGCCCCATAACACTGTCTGGTACATTGCTCCGCGCTCCGGCGGGAGGCCTGCAGCCCGGCATTGTCTTGTTGCATGGATCGGGACCTGGCCCGCGGCAAGAATTGCGTATTTTCGCCGAGCGGTTCACACGACTAGGTTTTGCGGCGCTGATATTTGACAAGCGAGGGTCTGGAGCTTCTGGGGGTTCGTGGACTGAGGAATCACTGGAGGACCTCGCCGACGATGCACTGGCCGCGACTGCCTTTCTCAAAGCGCAGCCAGGCATCGACAGCCGCCGCGTTGGCGTATGGGGCATCAGTCAGGCGGGATGGGTCATCCCCCACGCCGCGGCACGCGCACCAGGCGCATTCGCGTTTGCAATCGTCGTCACGGGCGGCGGCGTCAAACCCTTTGAGATTGAGCAACACGACTATGCGGCTGCACTTGACCGGGCAAATGTTAATGACGATGAGAAACGCGCGGCTTTAGCGCTCGTAGGACAATACTTTGCCTACCTAAGGACTGGGGAGAACCGTGCCAGACTGGAGAACGCAATTCAAGCCGAACACGAGAAACCATGGTTCAAGGCAGTTGATGTGAGTCGCGTGTTGCCGCCGGAATCGGCACGCGGTAAATGGGAGTGGGTTGCTAACTACGATCCGGCTCCCGACATACAGCGGATGGCGAACCCCATCCTGGTCGTGCTTGGCGGCAAAGACCGTCCAGAGTTGTTCACTGCTATGAGCGAGCAGTGGCGCAGCAACCTCGTGCTGGGCGGTAACCCGGATTCCACGGTGGTCGAGTTTCTCAGCGCGGAGCACGGTGCCGCCGTCGCCGGGACCCATCACATTATTTATAGGGGCGGGCCTCCCACCTACGTACCGGGATATTTGGACTTGGTCGACGCCTGGCTACGAGCGCACGATGTCGAGGCTCAGAAAGGTCGCTAAATTTGCGAGATTTACCAGAGCGTTGTCGATCGGGTGAATGAAACCATAGGCAGTCATGCGCACTCTCGACTGCCCGATCAGGAACCTGGAAATAAAGATTGAGAACACGCGCAGTGAAGGACTCATTGCGGCAAGCACAATTCAACTGCGGGAACCCGCCTCTGGCAGCCGTCCCCAGAATCTCTACTTGCATGACGCCAAGATTAGATCTCGGCGGACGCGTGGGAATTGATCTCGCAGCCTAGCGAAATTTCTTCGAATTGTAGTTCTGTCCAAGTCATAAATTTAGTCTCCCTTTTCTCATGAGTTACCCCGGACTCAATCACAGGTAGGGGGCTGAGTGAAGACGCCATAGATATCTAACTCGGTCTGTGTTCCTACAAAGACCAAGCCATTTGCAACTGTGGGTACCGCATATTTCGATGCGTGACCGGCCTGATCCCTGTTCAGACAGGTTGTGCTGTTGTATAGCTCGTTTAAGTTGTCAGCCCTGAAAGCGTGAAGAATGGCTGGCTCGGCTCCATCAGGAATCGCGTCATCCTGTTTCTCTAATGTCCAAACGATGGCAGTGTTGATGTTTGTTCCATTTGATGAAACGGCAGCCGTAGCTCCGAAGCTGAACTTGCGGCACGTGGTTCCGGAAAGGCAGGTACCCTGCGCTATGGCGTGACAAATTGGACCCGTGTTACCGCCCTCAGGACATTGCCCTGAGTTCGCGATCGGATACACAGTCAATGGAAAAATTGCTCCGCTAACATTAGTTCCTGAGATGTACAGCCTGTTGTTCCAATACGCGGGGTTGTTGTGAAAAACACCACCAGTTTGGACGGTCTGAATGTTCCCGTTCGGGTTTGTGCACTGGCTGTTACATCCGCACGATCCGCCTGTGTACCCGCCAGGGCTGGTGCGATCAATCGCCCAAAGGCCTCCTTCTTTCTCCACCTTCACCGCGAGATTCGTCCAGTTTGTCGTTGTAAGAGTCCCGTCTGGAATCAAGGTTACCCCGCCTGAGCCAAAATCAAGGTCATTAGGATTTCCCATGGAATCGGTTCCGCACCAGCGCCAAAGCGCGTCGGAGGGCGCAAAGTAGGCCGAAAGGGTACTCAGATCCGGGGTAAGTTTGACGAAGCTATCCCCCGCTTGCGTCGTGGGTTGTTGCAAATTATTTGGGCTGAAGACGCCATCGGCGGTGCTGAAATAAATATAGTTGGTTAGGTTCGCGTCTTTTCCGGACGCTAGACCTCCTCCACCTTGCCAAATTCCCCCACCGCGCGGCGTGGAGCTACCTACGGCACCCGGGGTTGTGGCAAAAACCCTTGGGTAGCCTCCAATAGTTAGATCTTGGGCGTGGTAACTGTAAACCCACCCGCTCGGATTTGGATATGTAGCGTCCATCATGGAAAACCCGATATCCACCTGAGGATCCTGAGGTGTTACCCCGGGGAGCAAGAGCAGGCCGGGACGCTGAAGTTCTTGTTGTGAAGAGAACGTTGTGTACATGCCGACCATTGTCGCTGGAATCGGAACCGGGGAGTGGAAGGCGGCTTTGTCTTGTAGAAATGTACTCCCGCTGGTCAGATCCAGCGCATGAAGCCGATACACCCATGACGAAGGCGGATTATTATGGGGAGGACACTGCGCTGGATTGTAGTTGGTCGGGCCGAACTGAGAGTAAGCTACGAGATATAGCGTATTAGTCGTGGTGTCAATCACCGGAGTGCCCAAAATGCCAACCGTTGGTTTAATAGTTGCGCATCCACCTGCGCCGATATAGCAACAATCAACCGGATACTCTCCGGGATAGGCGTCAAGCACATCTCTGGAGGCGGTGGTAATGCCATTAACGCCAGTGCACGCCCCTGTCCAGTTTGCAGGTATCGTTATGGCGTAAACTACGTCACCAAGGGTGGCGATGTAAACGGTCATTCCTCCGCCCTGATTCGGCACGACCAAGGGTTGCGAGTAAATCTGGTAAGACGGTTTCGTCGGCCCATGTAAACTTAGGACGACACGACACAACAAGCCGAATGGGTGGCTATTATTGTTGTTGCTGCCAAAGCTGGTGGTCGTGAGTGTGGTTTCGTTTACGTTCTGCCCCGTGCGCCAATTGTCGTTCTGCCATGTAGTGACACTGACCTGTGCGGGCGCCAGGGTTAGCAGGCTGGTTAGGTAGAGGACAACAAAAATAAGCAACCGCAGAATCAGCCTTGTCATTTCGTCTCCTCGTTGCAGCGAGTGGTTGTGCCTTTTAGTACAACGTTGGGTGATTGGTTATAGTTTGGAGAGATTCTCTCCTAACCCGTTCGCGCCCCACATATTTGCCCCATCAAATGCCAGGCCAGTTGGGCCGGCTTCCTGATAAGGCCCAATAAACCCCAGGATTTGTCCGTCACTCGGCCTGAGAATGTTGTATCCTCCCGTTGCGCTCAACGCGACCCAAATATTCACGCCGTCGAACGCTATCCCGTAAGGGCCCCCTTGCGTACTGAAGGTACCGAGATTTGCCCCGTCGCTGGCCCTAAGCTTAGTTACATTATTCGAGTTTGTGTTGCCGACCCAGATATTCGCGCCGTCGAAGGCTATACCCAACGGTT
>Ga0308309_10000150_pt1 | contig 58314 bp, 58 predicted proteins | sample HubBroMetageWFT5_FD_192491 | JGI IMG/M metagenome (GOLD analysis project Ga0308309, IMG submission 192491) | Warmed and freeze-thawed soil microbial communities from the Hubbard Brook experimental Forest, New Hampshire - Hubbard Brook CCASE Soil... | ecosystem: Environmental > Terrestrial >...
CAGACGACCGTCTCGACCTTGATCGGCACGTTGTCGCGCGTGATGCCTTCCTGCTGCGCGACTGCAGCCGTCACCGTGCGCAGATCGAGCATGGTCTGCCATTCGATAAGGAACCAGACGATGTAGATGCCTGGTCCCGCGGTACGGTTGTACCTGCCGAGGCGAAAGACGACGCCGCGTTCGTACTGGTTGGCGATGCGAATACTCTTGAACGCCACCAGCAACACGACTGCTACAAGAACGATGACGATCGCATGAGAAACGAGGAAGTCGACGATAAGCATGGCCTGCTGTGCCTGATCTGCCGGACGATCACACCGACCGGCTCGCCTGTCGGTAGAATGTCTTACCGACAGACCATATCAGTGAGATAGGCATGCGGCTTGTGGGGTTCAAGGTGCCTGCAGTTGCTGTGCAGAGCCTAGTGTCGTCCCGCTAGAGCGCGGTTTTCCAGCCGGCTCAGCAGGCGAACCAGCGGCCACAGCATCAGGAAGTAGATGATGGCCGCCACCACGATTGGCGTCGGATTGTAGGTCAGGCTTTGCGCCTGGCGCGCCTGGTAGAGGAGCTCGGGCACGGCCACCACGCTGCCGAGCGAGGTGAGCTTCACCACTTCCAACGTGTTGGACAGCAGATCGGGCAGCACGTTGCGCACGGCCTGCGGCAGCACGATGTAGCCCATGGCCTGCAGGCGGCTGAGACCGGTCGAACGCGCGGCCTCGACCTGTCCGGCCGGAACCGAGTCGATCCCCGCGCGGAAAATCTCGCCATAATAGGCGCCGGTGTTGAGGAAGAAGGCGATGGCCACGCAGGCGAATCCGCCCAGCTCCAGGCCGGCAAAGGGCAGACCGGCGAACAGCAGGACCAGCAGCACCAGCGGCGGGAAGGCACGGAAGAAATCGACCCAGGCGATCAGCGGCCAGCGCACCAGCGGGTGACGCACGCTGGCGAGCAGCGCCAAAAGAAGGCCGCCGAACAGGCCGAGCGGCACCACGATCAGCGACAGCAGGATGGTGTTCAAAAGCCCCGCCAGCACGATCGGCCAGGCGGCGGCGATGATCTCGGGATTGAGGAACGTCTGGATCATCGCTTCCACGCGAACCTGGTCTCGACCCAGCGCGCCGCGACAACGACCGGCAGGAACAGCACGAGGTAGGCCGCGGCGCCCATCATCAGCGGCGAGGGATTGTAGGAATTGGACATCGCCGAACTCGCCTCGCCCAGGATCTCGGTGACCGCGACGACGGTGCCGAGCGCCGTGCCCTTGGTGATGGCGATGGTGCGGTTGGTGAGCGGCGGGATGGTGAGGCGGAGAGCCTGCGGCAGCACGACGTTCATCAACGTCTGGCCGAAGCCGAGCCCGGTCGAGCGGGCGGCCTCCCACTGGCCCTTGTGCACCGACGTGATGCCGGCCCAGAAGATCTCCTCGGAGAACGCCATCAGCACCAAGGCGAGCGACAGCCAGGTCGAGACGAAGCCTGAGGGCGAGATGTCGGCGGCCGGCCCGCCGAAATAGATCAGCACGATGATGACCAACGGCGGCAGCGAGCGGAACAGGTCGACCACGAAGATGATCAGCCAGTTGATTGGCCGGATGGCGAGGCTGCGCAACAAGGCGAGCACGAGGCCCGCCAGCAATCCGCTGATCACGATCAACACGGCAAGCTCGATGGTGACGACCACGCCGGACAGGATGTCCGGCAGGTACTTCAGCATCACTTTTGCGTTGAAGAACGTCTCGACGAAGCGGTCCCACGCGCTCATGGCTGGGGACCGGAAGAGCATGAGAGCTGGCCGCCGAACATGACTAGTGCCGCTGGATCTGGCCGATGAAGGCGCGGGTGCGTTCCTGGGTCGGCTGCTCGAAAATCGCGGCAGGCGGTCCCTGCTCGACGATCAGCCCGTCATCCATGAATACCACGCGGTCGGCAGCGTTGCGGGCAAAGCCCATCTCGTGGCTGACCACGATCATGGTCATGCCGGACTCGCGCAGCGAGCGCATGACTTCCAGCACCGAGCCCACCAGCTCCGGATCGAGGGCGCTGGTGGGCTCGTCGAACAGCATCACCCTTGGCTCGAGCGCGATCGAGCGCGCGATGGCGACCCGCTGCTGCTGGCCACCCGAGAGCTGGCCCGGCGTGTGGCCGGCGCGGTCGGCGAGCCCTACCCGCTCGAGCGCCGCGCGCCCGAGCTGATCGGCCTCGGCGCGCGATTTGCCCGCCACTTTGCGCAAGGCGAGCGTCACGTTGCCGAGCGCCGTCATGTGCGGATAGAGGTTGAAGGACTGGAACACCATGCCGATCCTCTGGCGGGCATGGTTGATGTCGGTCTTGGGATCGAGCATGTCGATGCCGTCGACCACCACCGAACCGGCGGACGGCTCCTCCAGCCGGTTGAGGCAGCGCAGCAGGGTCGATTTGCCAGACCCTGACGGCCCGATGACGAACACCAACTCGCGCTCGGCCACTTTGAGATCGACGCCCTTCAGGACATGAAGGGCGCCGAAATGCTTGTGGACCCCGCGCGCGTCGACAATCGCCTTAGCCACACTTCAGCTCGTGGGGCGTCGGATCGTAGCCCGGCATGCCCGGCACGCCGTAGCCCGGCGTGATCACCACGGCGAGATCGTCGGCGTCGGGCTTCTTGCCGAACCACTTCTCGGCCAGCCTGGCGATGGTGCCGTCCTTCTTCATGCAGTCGAGCGTGTCCTGCATCTCGTTGCGCAGCGCCACGCTGTCCTTGCGGAACGGCGCCGCCCAGTGGGCGCGCGTTTCCTTGAGCACGAGATCGGCCACGAATTGCGGATTCTTCGACGCGGCATAGACGATGGTCGTGTTGCCGCCCAGCGTGGCATAGGCGCGGCCGGACAGTACGGCCTGGGTGGCGTCGGGCTGAGTGTCGTAGACCTGCACGGTGAAGCCGTACTTCTCGCCCATCTGCTTGGAAAGCGTCTCATAGGGCGTGCCCTTGTTGACCGACACCGACTTGCCCTTGAGATCCTCCCAGCCCGTGATCGGCGGCGTGCCCTTCTTGATGCCGAACTGGAAGGCGGTCCACAGATAGCCCGCGGTGAACAGCATGTTCTCCGCCCGCTCCTTGGTGACCGTGGTCGGCGCGGCGATGAAGTCGTAGCGGCCGGACTGCATGCCCGGAATCAGCGTCGAGAAGCTCACCGCGTCGAAGACGATTTCGCGCTTCATGCGTCGCGCTGCCTCGGTGAACAGGTCGATCTGGAAGCCCTCGATGCCGCCGCCCAGCTTGGGCATCGCGTGCGGTGCGAAAGTGCCGTCGACGCCGGTCTTGAGCGGGGGCCGTTGAGCGAGCGCTGGACTCGCGCAGAGCAACGCTGCGATCGCGATCGCAGCAAACCGGCGTTGCATCATTTTCAGTGCCTTCCTTGAAAAAAATCCCACTATAAATCCCCAGGCGCGGACGTTAGATCAGGCATTGTTGAATGGCAATTTAGGGACCATCCTTCGGCTCATGTCCGACCGCATCCTCGTCATCAATCCCAACTCCACCGAGGCCGTCACCAAGGGCATCGACTCCGCGATGGAGCCGCTGCGCCTGCCGGGCGGACCGGCCATCGAATGCGTGACCCTGAAAGAAGGCCCGCCCGGCATTGAAAGCCAGGCCCATGTCGAGCAGGTTGTCGGCCCGATCGGCGACATGGTGAAGAAGCGCGACAACGACTGCTCGGCCTTCGTCATCGCCTGCTACTCCGATCCCGGCCTGCATGCGGCGCGCGAGATCACGACCAAGCCGGTGCTGGGCATCGCCGAGTGCGGCATCCTGACCGCGCTGACGCTTGGCCAGCGTTTCGGCGTGATCTCCATCCTGCGGAAATCGATTCCGCGCCATCTGCGTTATGTCGGCCAGATGGGATTGACCGACCGCATGGCAGGCGATCGCGCGATCGGGCTGGGCGTCGTCGAGCTCAGCAACGAAGCCACGACCTTCGCGCGCATGGCCGAAGTCGCCGCCGAGCTGCGCGACGAGGACGGCGCCGACGTGCTGGTCATGGGCTGCGCCGGCATGGCGCGCTACCGCGACCGCCTGCAGCGCCATGTCGGCCTGCCGGTGGTCGAGCCGAGCCAGGCGGCGGTGTCGATGGCGATCGGCCGATCGCGGCTGGGCTGGTCGGCGTGATTCGAGACCTCGCCATCCGCTGTTCGGAACTTGCAGGGTATTTCCGCATTTTCCGCAATTTCCGCTGACGGTTTTCACGCCTCCTCCAATGCCGGATTGACCTGCCAGCGTTTGGCCGGGCGGCCGGGTCCTTCTCTGTCGTCGCAGCGATCGGGGCGGACGAAGCCGAGAAAGTGCAGGCACTGGAGCACATGGTTGGTGTCGCTCGCATTCACGGTCTGGCCGAGCGCCCTGCGCCGGATGTCCTCGCGCGACACGACCGTCGCACCGGCTTCCTTGAGCCAGCGCGCAACGCGCCGCACCTGATGGTCAAAGACCGACGGCGCCGCACGGTCGAACACCGCGCGGGCGTGGGGCCGCAAATAGCCAGTCCAAAGCGCCGCAGCGGCCGCGACCTGCTCGCAGCCGATATCGCCGGGCAGACCCGGCGCGTCGCGGCCCGACCAGGCGAGCAACTCCAGCGCGCCGGCCAGCCGCGCCACTGTTGACCGCCCCTTGCCCAGCCAAGCCGCCTCCAGCCCCTCGGTCCTGCGCCGGTCGGCATGCAGGCCGGCCAGGAAGCCGTCGAAGGCTTCCACGCCGCGCCGGTCGAAGGAAAGCACCAGCGGATCATCCGGCGTGCGCGCCAAGCGGCTAATGCGCCGAAGCATCCTAAGCGCATCGTCATCCGGGGCGATCCTGCCGTGTGCCAGCGGGCAATAAGGCTGCGGGCCGGGCCAGGCATAGAGGAAACGCGCCGCCGGCCCGTCATCGCCCTCCTCCAACACCACCTTCAGCCCGGCCGACGGCGTCGTGGCGAGGATGCTGACCGGAAATCTTTCGAGGTGCAGCGATGATTTTCCCGTCCGGCATTTGAGAGTGACACTGCCGGCGTTCCATGCCTCCAGCCATCGGGCGCGATCGCCGCCGTCGTTTCCGGCTTCGCCGAGCTGGGCGAGCCAGGCCGGCTCGTCGCGCCACAGGATCACGCCGCGCGGATTGCCCGAGACGACATCGGCGATGGCTTCCAGATCAGTGTCGGCGACGACGACCTGCGACCGCACGAAGGCGTCGCACGAGCCGGCCTCCTTGGCACGTCCGGCGTGAGCCTGCTGTCGCACGTCATCGTGCACTCGACGCTCCACCTCGAGCGTGCCGAGCAGCCTGCGCATCGAGGCGAGCGCGGACGACTTGCCGCTGGACGGTTCGCCGACCATCGCCTGCCACAGCACCAGCGGTTCGGACCAGACGGGCGTGATGCGGACCGCCACGCCCGCGCCGCAGAGGCCGGCGAGAGCTGCCAGCAATGCCTGCACCACGTAGTCTGTGGGAGCGCCGGCCGACGAGGCCGTGTCGCTCACCCAGTCGCGCCAGGGTTGGGCCAGCAGATCGAGAGGAAAAGGCGGAACGGCGCCGCGCTCTTCCTCCAGGATGCTGACATCCATCTCGGGCCAACCTGCTCCGGGCTGTCCTGCGGCAAAAACGAGATGTTGCGTTCGGGCGATTTCGACCGGAACGCCGGTATCGAGCGGAAAACGGGACATGCGCGGGTCCTCTCTCCTCTGGCTTAGGAGGACGGTATAGCGCGATATTAAGTAATAGGCAAGTCTTAAGTATAGTAGTACTAAAAATGATAGAGGGCATTAGAGGAGAGCCATCTGCCAGGGCGTGTACTCACTTTGCGTTGGATACCCGCATCAAGCCTGCCGAACGCAAGCGGCTGGTATATACTCGCTTCTGTTGCCGAGTAACTGTTGGTCCGCAAATTAGGGGGACGGGGATGCTTGCCAACTTTACCGTCAGAATGATTCTTGTGGGCGTGGCCGTTGCGAGCCTCACGCCTGCCACGCTCTTCGCGCAGACCCCGCCGCCAAAGACAGAAACGGAGCTGGTCGCTGCCGGCAACAAACCCCTTACCGGGCAGCAGATCAGCGCGTTGGTCCTGGGGAACACCGCCTATATTGTGTTTCTGGTTCCTGTCGGGACGGCACCGGCAGGCACGCAAATCATGGCATTTTACCGCGATGCCAGAAGCCGCGTTGTGGCTCCCCGCGCTGGCTCCGTGGCTTTCAAGAAATTCGAAGCCAAGTGGTGGGTTGAGGGCAATCAACTGTGCCACGAGGTTCAGGTCGTGGGACAGGGGACTACTTGCCTGTTGGTCTATCAGACGTCGTCCGCCATTTATCTGTGCAAAGACGGAAACTGCCGGCAAATGTGGCGCATGGTTCCGGGCAACCCCGAAAAGCTTTGAAACATGACTGTGCGCTCTCAAGCCAGATAGCCTGCCAGAAAGGCGAGCAGCGCCGCGGCCGATGCTTCAGTCGATGCCTGATTGTAGCGGTAGGTCGCCGTGCCGCGATTGCCCAGGGGCTTACGGAACTCTCGGCTGCCCAACATCGCGAAGTCGAAGGCGTGCGTGGTGTCCTCGTAAACCTTGTAGCTGACCGGCTGGCCGCGCGAGCGGGCGCGGTCTGCCTTGTCGGTGCAGAAGCGCGGCGGCGATTCATCGTCCTTGGCGCCGAGGAACAGCATGAGCGGCGTCGTCACGTCACCGCCCCAGTCGTAGAACTCAGTCCAACGCGCCGGCGCGAAGGGTTCGCTGGTGCCGCAGCCCGGATAGAACGCCGCGACCGCCCGCAAGCCGACGATAGCCGGCGTGAGCCGCCTCTGGAGGCTGCCGGCCGATAGCTTGATCCCCGTCATCCCTCCAAGGGAAAAGCCGACCACCGCAAACCGGTCAGGCTTGACCATCGGCAGGGTGCGCAACCAGGCAAGTGCGGCTGCGGTGTCATCGGCCATATGCCGCTGCGTCACCAGCGCATCGGCACCTTGGCAGTTGTTCTGGACATTGCGCGGCGTGTAGCTGTCCAGGACCAGAGCCATCCTGCCGGCACGAACCAGGCGCCCTGCCCAATCGTAAGTCGCGGCGTTGACGCCGCCGCACGTCGGCAGCAGCACGACAACTGACCACGGCCCCGTGCCGCCATCGGGCTGAAACAGGATCGTGCTCGGCGCAGCAACCTGTCGATACGGAACGGGTCCGCTTGGAAATCTAACGGGACTTTGTGCCGCCGCACCATTTGCCAAAGCTATGCTTATGGAGGCGGTAACAGAAATAATGTGCGCAGGCCTCATCGACGGCCTCCCTGGTTGACGGAGAACTAAGCCACGCCATCAACTCGCACGCTGCAATTTGTAAGCCGGCCGGCGGAGTTTACCCGAGGGATTCGAGGGGCGCGGCTCCTCAACATGAGGTTGGAATTTAACCAGTGAAGGCGCGCGACTGCAGTAGCGCGCGCACCGCTACGAGTTCAGCGCCTCCCACACCCGCTCGGGCGTGGCCGGCATATTGATGTGCTTGCCGCCCAGGGCGTCGACGATGGCGTTCATCACCGAGGGCAGCGAGCCCGCGCAGCCCGCCTCGCCGCAGCCCTTGGCGCCCAGCACGTTGGTCTTGGCCGGCACCAAGTGGTAGTCGAGGCGGAAGGACGGCGTGTCCGAGGCGCGCGGCAGCGCGTAGTCGGTGAAGCTGCCGGTGAGCGGCTGGCCCTCTTCGCTGTAGACGACGTGCTCGAACAGCGCCTGGCCGATGCCCTGCACGACGCCGCCATGGCTCTGGCCTTCGACCAGCAGCGGATTGATGACCGTGCCGAAGTCGTTGACCATGGTGTACTTCACCACCTCGACCCAGCCGGTGTCGGGATCGATCTCGACCTCGGCGACATGCGCGCCGTTGGGAAAGGCCGAGGGCGCCGCTTCGTGCACGTGGCTGACGTCGAGCGTGGCGGGCACGCCCTCGGGCAGCTTCATGCCGCCGCGCAGGCGCTCGGCCAGATCCATGATGCCGATGCCGCGGTCGGTGCCGACGATGGTGAAGCGCCCGAGCCTGAACTCGATGTCGGCCGCCGAGGCTTCCAGCGCCACGCCGGCGATCTGCTTGCCCTTGTCTATAACCTTGTCGGAGGCTTCGACGATCGCGGCACCGCTCGCCATGATCGACTTCGACCCGCCGGTGCCGCCGCCCGCGATCAGCAGGTCGCTGTCGCCCTGGATCAGCTTGATGCGGTGGAACGGGATGCCGAGCTTCTCGGTCAGCACCTGGGCGAACGCCGACCAGTGGCCCTGACCGTAGTCCAGCGTGCCGGTGATGATGGTGACGTCGCCGTTCGGCTCGAAGCGGATGCCGCCCATTTCCTTCATCGGCGGTGCCGTGACTTCGAGATAGTCGCCGATGCCCATGCCACGCAGCCGGCCGCGCGCCTTGCTCTCGGCCTTGCGCGCCACAAAGCCCGCGACGTCGGCGAACTTCAGGGCCTTGTCCAGCAGCGTGGTGAACTCGCCGCTGTCGTAGGTCGTGCCCGACGCCGTCTTGTAGGGCATCTCCTCGGGCCGGATGTGGTTGCGGCGGCGCATCTCGACGCTGTCGATGCCCATCTCGCGCGCGGCCGTGTCGATCAGCCGTTCCATGAAGTAGTTGGCCTCGGGCCGGCCGGCGCCGCGATAGGCGCCGATCGGCGAGGTGTGGGTGAAGGCCACCTTGGTCGCCACTTCGATCAACGGCGTGCGGTAGATGGCGGCGAGGTTGCGCGTGACGCCCATCGATCCCATCAGCGGGCCGACATTGGCGAGATAGCCGCCGACATTGGCGAAGCCGGTCAGGCGCACGGCTAAAAACTTGCCGTCCTTGTCGAGCGCCAGCTCGCCGTCGAAATCGTGGTCGCGGCCGTGCTGGTCGCTTAAAAAGCTGCCCGAGCGTTCGTCGGTCCATTTGACTGGCCGGCCCAGGATCTTGGCGGCGTGGAACAGCCCGGCATATTCGGGATAGGGAGAGCCCTTCATGCCGAACGAGCCGCCGACATTGCCGGTCAGCACGCGCATCTGGTTCGGCTTGATCTTGAGCAGATCGGCCATCTGGTGCTTCAGGCCGAAGGCGCCCTGGTTGCCGGCACGCAGGGTGTAGCGATCGGTCGCGGCGTCGTACTCGCCGATCGCCGAGCGCGGCTCCATGGCGCAGACGACGATACGGTTGCTGACCAGCCGCAGGCGCGTGACGTGAGCCGCCTTGGCGAAGGCCTCGGCGACCTGGGCAGTGTCGCCGTAATGGTAGTCGACGCAGATATTGCCGGGCGCGTCGTCGAACACGATCGGCGCGCCGGGCTGGGCCGCTTCGCGCGCGTCGGTCACCGCCGGCAGGGCGTCGATGTCGAGCATGACCGCTTCGGCCGCGTCTTTGGCCTCAGCCAGGGTCTCGGCCACGACGAAGGCCACCGGATCGCCGACGAAGCGCACCTTGTCGGTGGCGAGCGAATGGCGCACGGGCGTCTTCATCGGCGAGCCGTCGCGGTTGGGCACCGGGATCAAGGTCTTGAGCGGACCGTAGCCCGCCGCGTTCAGGTCGGCGCCGGTCCACACGCCCAGCACGCCCGGCATCGCCTTTGCTTCGGCGGTATCGATGCCCTTCAGCACGCCATGCGCCACCTGGCTGCGCACTATCACGGCATAGGCCTGGTTCGGCAGATTCATGTCGTCGGTGTAGCGGCCCTGGCCCTTGAGCAGGGTCGGGTCTTCCTGGCGGGGCACCGGCTGGCCGATGCCGAATTTCATCAAATTGAGAGTGTCCGCATCGGCCGATAGGCCATGTGGTGCATTCATGGGCGGTCCATCCGAAAAGGGGCGGGGAGCAGGCCTCGATTATAGCGCAGGACCCCGGGGGCTGTGCTAGTCATTGCTGCCATGTCCAACCTCGACCCTGTTACGCTGACTGTCATCCAGAACGGCCTGATCCAGGTCTGTAACGAAATGGACTTGGCCTTCGTCCGCTCGGCCTTCTCGCCGGTGATTTCCGAAGGCATGGACCGCTCCGACGGCATCTACGACGCGTCAGACGGTTCGCTGATCGCCCAGGGCGAGCTCGGCCTGCCGGTATTCGTCGGCACCATGCAATTCTCGAGCCGGGCGGTGATCGACCGGGTGAAATCGCACTATGCCGGCAAGGTTGATCCGGGCGACGTGTTCGTCGTCAACGATCCCTATCTCGGCGGCACTCATCTGATGGATGTGCGGTTCGTGAAGCCGTTCTTCTACAAGGGCGAGCTGTTCGCCTGGCTGGCCAATACCGGCCACTGGCCCGATGTCGGTGGCATGGTGCCGGGCGGCTTCTCGGCCAGCGCCACCGAAGTCGAGCAGGAGGGGCTGCGCCTGCCGCCGGTGAAATTCTGGAAGAAGGGCGAGATGGACCAGGAGATCCTGTCGATCATCCTGTCCAACATCAGGATCGCCGACCAGCGCATCGGCGACATCAAGGCGCAGGCCGCCGCGCTCACCACCGGCGAGGTGCGGCTGACGGCGCTGATCGACCGCTACGGCGCCGACGTGGTGCGCCAGGCCATCGCCGAAATGCGCCATCGCGCCGAGCGCCAGATGCGCGCCAAGATCGCCGCCATTCCCGACGGCGTCTATGAGGGCACCTCGCAGGTCGACAGCGACGGCGTGGTCGACGAGCCGCTCACCATCAAGATGAAGATCACCAAGAAGGGCGAGGATCTTCTGTTCGACATGACGGGCTCCAGCCCGCCTTGCCGCGGACCGATGAACAGCGTCATCGCCACGACGAAGTCGGCGATCTATCTCGCGGTGAAGCACATCTTCCCCGACGTGCCGATCAATGCCGGCACGTTCGAGCCTTTGAAGATCGTCGAGCCCGAGGGCACGTTCCTCTACGCCCACTATCCGCGGCCGGTCTCGGGCTGCGCCGCCGAGGTGAGCCAGCGCATTGCCGAGGCGGTGTTCGCCGCCCTCACCAAGGCGATCCCCGATCTGCTGTTCGCGGCGCCGGCCGGCACCTCGGGCAATCTCGGCGTCGGTGGCTACGATCCCGAACGCGACCGCAGCTACATCATGTATCTCTTCACCGGCGGCGGTTACGGCGGCTTCCAGGGCGGCGACGGCCTGAGCAACGGCTGCTCGACCATCGGCATCTCCAAGATGCCGCCGGTCGAGGTGCTGGAGCAGTTTTATCCCGTGCTGTTCGAGGAATTCTCCCTGCGCGAGGGCTCGGGCGGCGCCGGCGAATTCCGCGGCGGCTTCGGCATCAACTATGCGATCAAGCTGCGCCGCGGTGAGGCCCGCGTCTCGATGGTGATGGACCACGGCCGTACCGGCCCGCAGGGCGTCCTGGGCGGCGCGGCGGGAGGCATCAATACCGTGGCCGTGACTCAGGGTGGCAAGACTTACAGGCCGCCGCATCTGTCCAAGGACCAGGACATCGAAATCGGCGTCGGCGACGTGGTCCGCGTGTCGACGCCCGGTGGCGGCGGCTTCGGCGATCCGGCGAAGCGCAAGCCCGAGGCGATCGCTCGCGACGTGGCGAAGGGCTACTACAGCGAGGCCGAGGCGCGCGAGAAGTTCGGCAAGCGGCAAATACCAGCCGCGTTGTCATCTCGCGCGGGGTAACCCCCGCGCTGAAGCGCAGCGCCGGCCCTGAGCGAGGTCGAAGGGAAGGATCTCATGGCGATTGCTACCGATGTGCTCGTTGACCTGCCATGAGGTCCTTCGCTGCGCTCAGGACGACAGTCGTCGCTACTAGACGTACGGTGCTCACTCTGCTGGCGCTGGGTGCGCCGGCAGCGCAGGCCCAGCTCAAGCAGCCCCCGCCACCATCCCAGGCCCCGCAGTCCGTCTGGTACGCCGTACGAGGCGTCGACAATTCGTTCATCGTCGATATGCCGGGCGAGCCCGTCTACAAGCTGATCGATACCAGATCGGCGGGCGGCACGCCGTTCGTCTATCACTCCTACAGCCTGGACTATCGCCGCCTCGCGTTCGTCGCGCAGACCGCGCTCTATCCGGCCGATGTCGATGTGCGTCAGCCGAGGCTCAATCTCCAGTCCGTGCTCGACGATCGCGCGCAGCGCCTGACCGGCGGCAAGTGGTTCAAGATCGAGTGGCGCGAGGTTTCCGGCGCACCGATGGCCGAATCGATCGGGTCGGTCGCGGGCGGCAGCGTGCTGCGCCAGCTCGTCCTGCTGAAGGGCCGGCGCTATGTGTCGCTCGCCTGCCTGGGGCCGGCCGAGGCGCTGCGCGCACCCGAAGTCGAGCGTTTCTTCAGGTCATTGAGGTTGGGGGCATGAGCAAGCCGCGTATTCACATCCTGGCGCTGGGCGGCACCATCGCCACGCAGCCCGATCCTTCGGGTGCCATGCAGATGGGGCTGGGTGCCGACGATCTGGTGTTGGCCGTGCAGCTGCTCGGCAAGCTGGCCGAGGTCAGCCGTTTGGCCTTGCTCACGTTTCTCCCTATAGCCGCTTCTCCTGTTCGTTTAACGCCTGGCGGATAAGCTGCTTCGACCAGACGAAGTCTGTAGCTGCGAGGGCTTTCCGCAGGGTATTGCGCAGCCGCCCGATTTCGTCGGCGGCTTCGCGCAGCTCCTGTCTATATTTGTCGATCACTTCGGACGGCTGCTCGTCTTCCATTTCTGCGTGGAGGTCGGAGCACAGCCGCTCAAGGATGTCAGTCATGACTTCCCTCCATGTTGTGGGGAAAAGACGGCTCGCAGCACCAAGAACACGTCTCCGACTTATGAAGTGCCATTATTTATACGCCGGGCGGCCTCGAGTGCTGCGGCGTCGATCGGCAAAGGCAACGGCCAGGCACCCGACCGGGTTGCCAGAGACCCGGCATCTCGCACCTGCGAAAAACCTGTCCTCGTGCTGCGACTTGGGGGACGGGACGCTACCAACTGAATTCATCGGTGTATGGGAGCACGAGAACGCCAAAGCGAGTTGTTAGACCTCGGCGCACCATGCCCTTTTGAGCGCTGTCTCCATGTGGCGAAGAAGCTTCTGGAACAGCGCGCCATCATCCGAGAAGCTTAAGTTAACGGGGAGCCAGTTGGACAGGTTGGTCCACGTAAGTGCCGTCAGAGTAGACCGTTCGCTGCACCACTGGCGGTGGGGCGGGAGCAGGAGCCGGCGCTGTCCTCGTCGTGCTGGAGAAGGAAATGCAGCCTGGGGCGAATGTGATGGCTGCCAGGACAAATCCCAGAAATAGGAACTTCATAATGTAGGTTCCCTTGAAGGTCTCTGCGCGCCGCCAGTCGTAATCTTGCAACGATGACCGCGAGAAGTGTTTTGACGTGGCAACATAGTCAATCTCAGAACCGCGAAGTGGGCTTTCCCAAACACCGCCTCCGTGCCCACGCTGCACGCGCCATCCGGTCTTTGAGTTCGGCAGCTGGGCAGGCCAGCGGCGCACTGCGCTCTTCGACGTAAACGCCAACCGACTGCGCAGGTTCCTCGGGTGGTACCGGTTGCGGAACGACCGAGGTTCCGCCGTCAAAACTCAATCGGAACATAGGAGCCGCCCTGAAACGGGATCGGCGCAAGGGCCACGACCGGTCTTCGCACGACTACTTGCCGGATTTCTTCCCGGAGGTTCGACGCTTCGGCACCTTCTTGCCTTTCTTGCGGGCTTCCGAGAGCCCGATGGCGATCGCCTGCTTGCGACTCTTCACCGTGCCGTCCTTGCCACCCTTGCCGCTTTTCAGCGTGCCCTTCTTGTGACGGCGCATGGCGCTCTTCACGTCCTTCCTGGCGCTGCGTGAATACTTCGCCGTCGCGACTCCATGCTCCGCGTCGTGCGTGGCCTGGTATCTTTGAGCAATACAGTGAGCCGCGGGCACCCCTGCCGCGATGCCCGTCGTTTGAGCGCCCTCTACTTCGGCGGGAGCTGGATGGACGAAGTGGCGCCCCACTCATCCGATTTGGTTTCGGCGGCCGCCCGAGTTTTTCACGAGCGAATCCGTCGGGCGACGGGCGCTGCCGGGAAGCGTAGATCTACTCGACTGCCGTGTCCGGAAGCGGACAAGAGGGGCAGCTCAGACTTACCGCCCTTGGCCGCGAGCGATATCACGGACTGCCCAACGATGCGGCTATGTCAGACGCCAAGGACGAGCCGCCGCTGTTCTGAGGCGCCACCTTCTGCACGGGCGCAACCGCTAGCATCGCCCGGCATGGCGGACAGGCAACCTTCCGAGCGTCCGCTTTGCTTGACACGTCGGCGATCAGCCGCCGGACTTCGTCGCCGGCACACGCCGTTCGTATTTGTAGTCCGGCATCTCCTTCAGCGAGTCCTTGGTCCAAGTCGTCGTCAGGATCAGGGACTTGTCGTCGCGCGAGAACCTGATGTCGCTCCAATTCACTGCGACATCCTTCGTCCCCATGCCAAGGAAGCCGCCGACGGAGACCACGACCTTCTTGATGGCCCCGCCACTGTCGACATAGATGTCCTGGACCTTGCCCACCGTCTCGTGATTCTCGTTTTGGACGATTGCGCCGATGATGGCGGCGCCCGACATCTCGCCGGCGGCATTGAAGTCGCCGGTCGAGGTCGTGGCCGCCGCCATATTGCGGTCCGACGCCGGCTTGCCGCCAATCGCCACGCCGCTGTTTGGCATGCGGTCGGCCGCGGACGCCGACCGATTCGGATCGGCGGCGGGCCATGGACCCTTGTCGCTGAAGACCTGGCCACGCCAGGACGTATCGCTGTACTTATATTCCGGCTTGGCCTTCAGCTCGCCCTTGGTCATGTTGACCATGACCTGCTCGCCATAGTTCTCAACGAGCAGGTCGGACCAGGCGATCTTTACCTCGCGCTCACCGAGCCCGAGAAAGCCGCCGACCCCGACCATGACGCTGTCGACGTGGCCATTGGGGCCGATGTAGATCGACATGATCTGCCCGATCGTTTCGTTCTGGGCATCCTGAATCTTGCGGCCGATCAGCTTGCGCGTGTCGGCTGTCGCGGCGGGCGCCGGCAGGGGGCTGATCGCCGCCCCGGGAGGCGGCGGTCGGGTGGCCTGCTGCGGCTGGGCATAGGCGGCCGTGGCGCAGGTCAGCGACGCCGCAAGGACGACGATGTGCTTAAGCATGAAATCCTCCTTGAAGATACCCGGCCAACGGGCGGGAGGGGCTGCCAGTTCCCCGTCCCTTCGACCTGCGGGCACGACATCAGTTTCAAATCTCAACTGAGAGGGAAGTTCGGTGACGCCAAGACGCGCTGTGTAAGACGGAGCGCAGCGAGGACGGCGAAACCTACGATTCCTCGCCGATGAGCCGTATCACAGCCTGACGCCAGCACCGCCCGTACGTGTGGCAGGGAGCGCCGGAAAGCTTGAACGAGCTTCTCAAGAGGCTGGCGTCGTAAGCCGGTCGGCTTCGGCTCAACGTACTGCTTGATGCGTTCCAGGCTCTCGCAACCGAACGAGCGGCGCTGCGTTGCTCAGCCGGCCCTGTGGTGAGGCGAGGATGGTCATGTCTGAGAAGCCTTCTACGTCTGAGAAGCCTCATCCGGCGAAAGGTCCTCCCGCCCCAAACGCCTATGTTGTCCTGTTGGTGGAGAACGAGGCTCTCGAGCGCGTTCCGAAAGCAGTGCATCTGCGCACAGCGGGCTTCGACGTGATCGAGGCAGCGGATGGCGAGGAGGCGCGACGCGTACTCGATTCAGTCCGCGTGAATGTCGTGTTTGCGGACCTCGCAATGCCCGACCATACGAATGGATTGGCCTTCCTGCGCTGGCTGCGCAAGCATCATCCCGCCGTCAAGGCCATCGTCACGTCGGGCACAGAGACAGACATGCCCCTGGACGGCTACGGCATTTTTCTCAGCAAGCCCTATCGGGTGGCCGATCTCGATTACTGCCTTCAGAAAGTCCTGGCCACCGCAAGCATTCCCGCCAGCGAAACCGTCGGGGCCATGAGCGCCGATCCAAGCAGGAAGGCAAATCCCGCGCCGGGTAAGGCGCAGCCAGGCAGCGTGCGCCCAAACGGGCCGCTTGCTTCCGACGAGGCCGACGGCCGCGACGACGACGTCTCCACGCCGTCGAGAGCCGAGCTGTCGCGCCGGCTTGCCGAGCCAGCGGCTCGACAACGGGCGGTCGATCCAGCTGCTGCAAAAGCGGCGCACCGTGCCGCCCTCAAGGCGTACGACCGTACGCGCGCGCGCCGGCAGAGATTGGTGCTGGGGTTCGCCGTAGGGGCGATCGCCTGCTCGGCTGTCGCCTACCTTGTCCCGACGGTGGTCACGGGAACTGTCCCGCTGTCTCCAAGTGCTGCGGCGGTCCCGGAGCCCGCGTCCCTCCTCCCGACGGCCGCCGTCGGGCCAGCGGCCGCGCAAGCGGCAGCGTTGGCGGACAGCCAACAGGCACTTTTTGAGCCGGCGCCGACCGCGCTGCGGCGCGACGAAGCGAGGGAAGTCCAGGCGAGACTGCGATCCTTTGGCTTCAATCCAGGGCAAGTTGACGGAACCCCGGGGGCCATGACGGAAGACGCCATCATGCGCTACCAGCAGAGCAGGGGCCAACCGCAGAGCGGCAAGGTCGACCGCGAACTGCTGGACCAGCTCCGCCAGGATCCTGCGCCCCAGATTGTCCAGCGCCCCGCGGGCCCCTACGCTCGCCCGACCGCTTCGCCCGGACCGCGGCGCTCCGATCCGTTCGCATCCGTGCGGGCCGCGGGAGATCGCCTTGGCCAATGGCTGGACTCACGGGCGCGCTAACGGTCACGTGATGGTCAGACGCCTCAGCGCAACACAAGGTCTAGCGTTTTGACGCCGACCTAGCCGGATTTGGGGCCTCAGCCAAAGCGCCAGTCCTCCGAGGCGGCCGTTGTCGAGCCGCAACGCTAACCGGTCAGAGGCGTTGCATAATTGCCACACTCCCTCATGCGGCCGGGAAGGCCGCGATTTCCGGAGGCAGCGGGGCACGGGAACGGTCCTATAGCCCGGGGAGGACGGCCATGCCGGCGCGAAAGAAGCCAACCGCAAGTCGGGCCCCCACTCCGGCTCCCGAAACCCACTCCGAGCGGCGAGCTCCGTCTGAGGTCTCATCGCCAGAGGCGAAAGGGCGCGTTCTGATTGTGGAAGACGACGTCCCTCTGAGCACGGTGATTGAAGACACCCTGACGTATGAGGGCTACGCGGTGGTGGGGACGGCCAGAAGCGCTGAACAAGCAATCTCCATGGCGGTCGACCACGGACCCGACCTCGTCCTCATGGACGTCAAGCTGCTCGACAACTCCGACGGCATCGCGGCGGCCGGGGAAATCCTGGAGCGCACGGGCATCCGGTGCCTGATGGCGACCGGCCAAACCGACGCCAAGACGAAAGCCCGCGCCGCCATGGTGCAGCCATTAGGTTGGCTGCCGAAGCCTTATGGCAACGAGGAGATGGTGCAGGCTGTGGCCAATGCGATGCGCTGCAATCGGGCTTCATGACCGTACCGGACGACCGGCGCCGAGAAAGTTTCCACGCCGTTCAGTAGGATCGCGGACTGGGCCAGGACATGAAGACATCCCAGACGCCGCTCCCGTTTTTCTCTAAGATGAAGGTGACCCGGTTGCAGGCAAGTGTTCGGGCAAGCATGGGGAAAGGATGCGCGACAGTCTTGTGGTCGTCGCGGTCGTCGCGGCTCTGGCCGCGTGCACGCGTCCGCAACAGTCGCGGCCGGATCATGGTGTGCGGTGAGGTGAACGGCCGCAACACGGCGGGTCGCCAAGCCGGCATGTCGCCGTTCGTCGGCGTCCTGATGGGGCCGGACGTGGACGCCGATTTCGTCCTGGTCGGCATCGGCTCGTCCGGCCGCGAGCGCGCCGAAGTGATCCAGCTTTGCCGTGCGAGCGGGATCTACGGGGTCAAGTAGCGCAACGTTGCTGACCTATCGCCAGCCGCGGCCAGAGACCGCGACGTTGAGGCCATGTGGGGATACGCGGACGCGAATTTCTACTGGTGCGGCGGGTATGTCGTTCGCCTGCGCGACGGCCGGCGCGCGTATGTCGAGGGGACGTCCGTTCCGGAATTCAGCGAGGACGGCGAGATCTGCGAACTGGAGTAGACATTCGATGTCCGCTTCCTCGCGGATGAACCGCACCATAGCCCGACGCCGCTCCAGCGAATCTTTCGCGACCGCCTTCCACCGATACGCTGACGACCTGCGGTCGCGGCAGGGGTAACGGCGCGCTATTCGCGCCATCCGCTTTTGCTGGTCTGTGTCCCACCTTTGGGAGGCGTCGGCTTGCGACCGAGATAGCGTCGGTGGTTGGCGCAAGCCCACCCTCCTCGATCTCGACGTTGCAGAGCACTCGCTTCTCGTTGGTATGAATTCGAACGCGCTTTTGATTCGAAGCGCGTTGCTTTAGGGCCTATGCAGGCCTGGAAGAATGCAGCTTCTGCTACAGGAGCGAATACATGCCCCCAGATGGTCCACGCTTCCTGCAAAATCCCAAAGGCGCGCAGCTTGCTTTCCGCGACGCAGCCAGTCGCGGGCTGGTCGAGATGAATCACCGTATCGCGAACAGCCTTCAACTGACCGTTGGCTATTTGAGAATGCAGGCGAACGAACTTGGCGGGGAGTCCGGCGCCAGCCAGGCACTTAACACGGCGGCAGCGCGTGTTGCGTTGACGGCCGACTTACATCGGCAGATCAGCACCCATCCCGACAGCCTGGGCGTCGATCTGGCGGCCTACCTGACGATACTCTGTCGCAACCTCACCAGCAGCACCGGAGTCAAAGTCGCCTTTGCGGGTGAGACGGTGGGCGTTTCATTCGGCACGGCGCATCGAATCGCCCAGATCGTCGTGGAATTCGCCATAAACGCTGGCAAGCACGCCGGCACTGGCTGCGGCTCGGGACGGCTCCGCGTCGACTGCCGGAGAGACAACGCCGCGGCTTTACGGCTGACCTTGAGCGACGACGGGCGCGGCCTGCCGGCAACGCTCGTTCCAAGGGCGGGCGGTGGACTGGGCCTGGCGATCGTGGCGGCCATCGTCGAAGATCTCGATGGCCAACTTGATGTCAAGCGCAACAACGGAACCACTTTCGAACTGACGGTGCCGCTTCGTCATTAACCAAACAACCGGGCGTACTGCGCCTCGGGCACCCCATAGCTGCCGTTCGCGTGTTTGTGGAGTCCCGGGCGATCGACCACCGAGATATGGCTACGCGTCGACTTGATCAGGCCTCTGCCCTCGAGGAAATGCATCGCCAACGTGACGCCGGGACGGCGGACGCCAAGGCACAAAGCGAGCACGTCATGTGTGACACCGAGATGGCCGCCGAAACGATCCTGGGACATCAGAATCCATCTCGCCAGCCGCTCTTCGAGCTTGGCGTATCCGTTGGCCAGGGCTGTCTGACTGGCTTGGGCCAGGAATACGTGGGCGAAGTGCAAAAGGCAGCTGCGAAGGGTAGCGCTGGAAAGCATCGCGCGCTTGAGCTCGTCGGTCGATATGCGCCAAGCAGTGCCGGCACCCTGCACGACCGTCTCGTTGGCCGACCGATCGTCGTCCAAGATCGCGGCCAGACCGGTCATCCCCTCGCTTCCGATCATTCCGACCTCGAGACGTCGACGTGGTGACGTCGCGAGTACCGACAAGACGCCGGCTTCGACGAAGTACACACTTGCGATCGGCTGCCCGGGCAATTCGATCACTTGCCTCAGCCTAAGCGAAACTTCGTCCAGCGAAGGGCGCAGCCGATCGAGATCGGTGCTACACAGTGCCGCAAGAAGACGATTCTCGACGCTATGGTTCCGAGGCAACATGGAGCCTCACAGAGCTCGAGGCCGGACAAAGCCGACAGTGAGGGCGGCGGCCCTTTGTTCGATCTCGAACTTTTCAACAATGAGAATGAGGGTGAACGTTCGCTCGCCTGGGTCGTCCACCACAAGTCCGCAATGCTACGCGACCGATCACTTCGCCGCTTGTAGCGGGAGGTCCGTCGCCTTGGGCCACAGCAGCGCGAATGAGAAGTAGCGAAGCAATACCACGACCGTGTCGCCGAAGCCACACGCTCTCTGCGTTTTGAAAGCGGCAGCGAAGGTCGACATCGAATGATCGGTGCTTGAAAGCCGATGGTTTCCGCAGCAGCGAGTCGTTATCGCAACGTTGCTGACCTATCGACAGCCGTGGCCAGAACACCGCGACGCGCGAGTGTGTGCGCTCAGAGTCGCGAGCCCGGTGCGCGGCAAAAGAAAGGCCCGCACCGGACATGGGCGGGCGCCTGCATCCCCTGAAGGCGCGCGTGCTGCTGGAGACCTGTCTCAGGGCCGGTCTTGCCCGCGACACCATTGCCGAGGTGTTCGACGCCTTCGGCTAGAGTAGAATGTCCGGCGTGAGGTGATCGCCATGCTCGACGCTCTCGATGCAACCCTGTTGGCCCGCCTGCAGTTCGCCTTCACCGTCTCGTTCCATTTCATTTTCCCGTCCTTCACAATCGGGCTTGCGAGTTATCTCGCCGTGCTCGAGGGGTTGTGGCTGTGGACAGGCCGCCAAGTCTATCTCGACCTGTTCAAATACTGGCTAAAAATCTTTGCGCTCACCTTCGGCATGGGCGTGGTCTCGGGCCTGGTCATGTCCTACCAGTTCGGCACCAACTGGTCGGCGTTCTCCGATCGGGCGGGGCCGATCATTGGCCCGCTGATGGCCTACGAGGTGCTGACGGCCTTCTTCCTCGAGGCCGGATTCCTGGGCGTCATGCTGTTCGGGATGAACAAGGTCGGGCGCGGGCTGCACTTCACCGCCACGCTCGCCGTCGCCGCAGGCACCTTCATCTCGGCCTTCTGGATCCTGTCGGCCAATAGTTTCATGCAGACGCCGGCCGGCTACGCCACCAATCAAGCCGGCCAGTTCGTGCCGGCCGACTGGCTCGCCATCATCTTCAGCCCGTCCTTCCCCTATCGCCTCGTGCACACCGTGTTCGCGGCCTACCTGACGACGGCGCTGGTGGTGGGCGCGGTCGGCGCCTGGCATCTCCTGCGCGGGCGCGCCAGCGAAGGCGCGCGCGTGATGTTCTCCATGGCCATGGGCATGATCACCGTGGTGGCGCCGCTGCAGATCCTGGCGGGCGACCAGCACGGGCTGAACACGCTCGAGCACCAGCCGGTCAAGGTCATGGCCATGGAAGGCCACTTCAAGAGCTACGCCGACGGCGCCCCGCTGATCCTGTTCGGCTGGCCCGACGCGGCCAAGGCCGAAACGCTCTACGCCGTCGAGATCCCCAAGGCGTCGTCGCTGATCCTGAAACATTCGCTCGACGCGCCGCTCAAGGGGCTGGATTCGGTGGACCGCAAGGAATGGCCGCCGGTGGCCGCCGTGTTCTGGGCCTTCCGCGTCATGGTCGGACTGGGCATGGAGATGCTGGGCCTCGCCGCCTTCAGCCTGCTGGCGCGCGTGATGCACCGATTTTACGACTGGAAGCTGCTGCATCTTCTGGCGCTGGTGATGGGGCCGGCGGGCTTCGTGGCCGTGATCGCCGGCTGGGTGACGACCGAGGTCGGCCGCCAGCCTTATACGGTGCACGGCCTGCTGCGCACGGCGGACTCGGCTTCGCCGCTGCAGGTGCCGGCGGTCGGTACCTCGCTGCTGGCTTTCATCGCCGTCTACTGCATCGTGTTCGGCGCCGGCATCTTCTACATCCTGAGGTTGATGAGCCACCCGCCGCATCGCGACGAGCAGGGGCCCGAACGCGACCAGCCGGTGCGGGCGGCCGGCCTAACGCCGTCGCAGGCGGTGCCCGATACGATCGCCTCGCCGGGCGGGGGGAACTGACCATGCTCACCTTCGACCTGCCCACCATCTGGGCTTTCATCATCGCCTTCGCGATCTTCGCCTATGTCGTGATGGACGGTTTCGATCTTGGCATCGGCATTCTCTTCTCGTGGATCCCGCCGGGCCGCGAGCGCGACACCGCGATGAACACCATCGCCCCGGTGTGGGACGGCAACGAGACCTGGCTGGTGCTGGGCGGCGGCGGGCTTCTCGCGGCCTTTCCGCTGGCCTACGGCACGATCCTGTCGGCGCTCTATGCGCCGATCGTCGCCATGCTGCTGGCGCTGATCTTCCGCGGCGTCGCCTTCGAATTCCGCTGGCGCGATCCCGCGCACCGCCCCTACTGGGACATCGCCTTCAGCATCGGCTCGATCATGGCGGCCTTCGCGCAGGGCGTCACCTTGGGCGCCCTGCTGCAGGGTATCGCGATCGAAAACCGCGCCTATGCCGGCGGCTGGTTCGACTGGCTGACGCCGTTCAGCATTCTGGTCGGCGCGAGCCTGGTCTGCGGCTATGCACTGCTCGGCTCGACCTGGCTGATCATGAAGAGCGAGGACACCTTGCAAGCGCGCGCCTATCGGCTGGCACTGGGGCTGGGCATCGCGACCATCGTCGCCATAGGCGCGGTGAGTGCCGCGACGCCGTTCCTGAGCGATGTCTACTGGCGACGCTGGTTCGCCTTTCCGCAGGTCCTGTTCACGGCGGTGGTGCCGGTGCTGGTCGCCGCTGCCACGCTGGTCTTCTTCACCAGCCTGAGGCGCCGCCTCAACTACACGCCGTTCCTGATGGCGCTGGCGATCTTCACACTCAGCCTCGCCGGCCTCGGCATCAGCCTGTTCCCTTACGTCGTGCCACCCTCGATCACGATCTGGGACGCCGCGGCGCCAACCGCGAGCCTGATATTCATGCTGCCGGGCGCGCTGATCATGGTGCCCATCATCCTCGCCTACACCGGCTACTCGTACTGGGTGTTCCGCGGCAAGACCGGCCACGAGGGCTATCACTGATGCCGGCACCGCGGCAGTGGCTGTGGTTCGTCGGCCTGTGGTTGGCCGGCGTCGGCGTCACCGCAGCCGTGGGCTACGCCATCAAGTTCTGGCTCAAACAGTGATCACGTCCGTCGCAGCGGTCGGCAGTTGAAGGCCAGCGGCCGACCGGTGCCGCCATATTCGCGCAGGGTGGCGAGTTCATCGCTGCCCGTCCATTCGTTGGCCGTGTCCAGATAGCGAAAGCCGGTATTGGTGGGCTGGTATTCCATGCGCCAGGTCTTGCCGTCGAGCGTCACCGAGGCGCGGTTCTTGGCATAGACCACGGACACTTCCTTGCGGCCGTCGCAGAGATAGGCGATGCCCGACGGTGTCGGGTCGTCGGGCGCAGGCCGCGGGATCAGGTTGGTCATAGGCTGCTGCTGTTGCACGCAGCCGGCCAGCAGGGTGATTGCGGCAATCGACAGACGCTTCATCGTGCGCTTTCCTCCCGGACGGCACCTGACGGGCCATGACAATGGCCCGTCATCCCGAGCGAAGTCGAGGGATCTCGTCTCAAGGCTGGGATAGTTTTGGTGGAAAAAAAGGTCCCTCGGCTTCGCCCGCTGCACGCGGCTCTGCTCGGGACGACGGAGGGGACAACGCAATGCCACATCTCAAGCTGCGCGACGATGCAGAGCTCTACTATGAAACGCATGGCAGCGGGCCGCCGCTGTTCCTGGTGCCCGGGCTGGGCGGCGATGGCCGTTTCTGGGGCGACAATGTCGCGGCCCTTGCCAAGGAATTCACCGTCGTCGTGCACGATCACCGCGGCACGGCGCGCAGCACCCTGTCGAAGATCGCCTACTCGGTCGAGCAGATGGCCGACGACGCCCTGCAGCTGATCGACGCGCTGGGGTACGAGTGCGTCCATTGGTGCGGCCATTCGACCGGGGGCGCCATGGGCCAGGTGCTGGCGATCGAGCAGCCCGAGCGCATCGACCGGCTGGTGCTGAGCTCGACCTGGGCCAGGACCGATACCTTCTTCCGCCGCCTGTTCGAGGTCCGCTCGCTGATGCTGCGCGAACTCGGGCCCGCGGCCTATCTCAAGGCGAGCGCGCTCGCGCTCAACATGCCGTCCTGGGTGCGCGACCACGATGCCGATCTTTTAGCCGCCGAGGCCCGGGCGAACGAGACGATCCCGGTGCCCGAGATCGTGCTCTCCCGCATCGCCGCCATCGTGGCACATGACCGGCGCGATCAGCTGCAGCAGGTACGCGCCTCCACGCTCGCGATCTGCGCCCGCGACGATATGGTGACGCCGCTCTACTTCACAGAGGAGCTGGTGCGGCTGATCCCCGACGCGCGGGCCTATGTGCTGCCCGACGGCGGCCATTTCTATCCGAACGTGCATGGCACGGAGTTTCGCCGAATCATGACGTCGTTTCTGCTGGAGGCGTGAACGCTCAACGAGTGAGGCCTCTCGGACCGGGAGTTTTTGCGTCGGATGGTGCGCAGAAACTCAGAAGCCAGCACCCCCGAGAGAGAGGGCAGGCGAGACGGCTTTAGTACCTGAAAGTAACACTTGACATTAGCATTAGTGTTGATTATGTACATGTTTCCTTCGGCCGGCGCCATTGATCGATGGTCACGGACCCATCTGTTCGCGATTTTGCTGTTTCACTTAGGAGGTGCAGTTCCTCGGGTTTTCGGACGCCGATTGGCGTAACGCTTGCGGGAATTGCGGGAATTCGTCGGGCCGAGCCGGCGGTCTCGTGAATGGGGGGCGACCCTGCATATCCGGGCGTGCATGCCCGCGGAATTCAGCGTGTAATGTTCCTTTCCAGCCGGAGTGCAACAGAGTCCATGAAGATCGAACCCAAGATTGCCGCCGCGTCCGCCGAGCTCACCGCCATCCGGCGCGACATCCATGCCCATCCCGAGCTCGGCTTCGAGGAGGAGCGGACGTCGGAGATCGTGGCCAGGAAACTCAAGGAATGGGGCTGCGAGGTCACGACCGGCATCGGCAAGACCGGCGTCGTGGGCACCATCCGGGTCGGCAACAATCCGCGCGCCATTGGGCTCCGCGCCGACATGGATGCGCTGCCGATGGACGAGCACAACACCTTCGATCATCGGAGCCAGAACAAGGGCCGCATGCATGCCTGCGGCCATGACGGCCACACCACCATGCTGCTGGGCGCCGCCAAGTACCTGTCGGCGACGCGCAACTTCGACGGCACCGTCCATCTCATCTTCCAGCCGGCCGAGGAGGGCCGCGGCGGCGCCGAGGCGATGGTCAAGGACGGGCTGTTCGAGAAATTCCCCTGCGAGCAGATCTTCGGCATGCACAACAGGCCCAAGCTCGATGTCGGCAAGTTCGCCATCCGCTCCGGCCCGCAGATGGCAGGCGGCGGCCTGTTCGACATCCACATCACGGGCAAGGGCGCGCATGGCGCGCGGCCAGAGAGCGGTATCGATCCGGTGATCATCGCGACTCAGATCATCTCGGCGCTGCAGAGCGTGGTGTCGCGCAACGTGGCGGCGCTCGATTCGGCGGTGATCTCGGTCACCCAGATGCATGCCGGCGACGCCTACAACGTGATCCCCCAGGAGGCGGTGCTGCGCGGCACCATGCGCGCCTTCCGTAAGGAGACGATGGCGCTGGTCAAGGAGCGCATCGAGACCATCTCCAAGGGCATCGCCCAGACCCTGGGCGGCAAGGCGGAAGCCGACGTGCGCATCGCCTTTCCGCCGCTGGTCAACAACAAGGACGCGGTGACGTTCATCGCCGACGTAGCGGCCGAGATCGTCGGCCCGGAGAACATGAACCGCGAGGGCCCCTACGTCATGGCCTCGGAGGATTTCTCCTACATGCTGGAGAAGGTGCCGGGCGCCTTCATCAACATCGGCAATGGCGGCGGCGAAGGCGGCTGCGAGGTCCACAATCCGGGCTATGACTTCAACGACGACATCATCACGCTCGGCGCTACCCTGTGGTCGCGCGTGGTCGAGAGGAAGCTCGTCAAGGACGGCCGGTGACGACGCCCGTCGAGCCGCCGCGGACGGCCGGCGTCAAAGGCTGGCTGCTGAAGGACCTGCCCTATGCGGCGATGCTGGCGCTCGCGCTGGGCGGCATCGTGCTCACGGCTTTCCGGGGTCCGACAACTTACTACTACTGGATGGCGCTGGCGCCGATCTACGGCCTGATCAGCGTCATCTCGGGCTGGGGCAGGCTCGACACGGGCAGTGAGCGCCTGCAGCTCATCGTCACGCAGGCGCTGCACTGGCTGGCCTTCGTGGTGGCGATGTGGCTGATGTTCCTGCCCCAGGTCCGCGGCATCGAGAACGACAACGCCACCAGCCTCACCCTGTTGATCCTGCTAGCGCTCGGCACGTTCGTTGCCGGCGTGCATGCCAGGGCCTGGCGCATCTGCACGGTCGGCGTCTTTCTTGCGCTATCGGTGCCGGCGGTGGCGTGGATCCAGGAATCCGCCATGCTGCTGCTGGTCGGCGCGCTGCTGCTGGCCGCCGTCGGCTTCGCCTTCTGGTGGATGTGGCGTCGCGAAAGCAAGCGGACGTGATCAGCCTCTGGATCGACTATGTGAGCCCCTACGCCTTCGTCGCCAAGGCAGGGGCCTATGCGCTCGCCGAAGATTACGAGGTCGAGCTGCAATGGCTGCCCTACACGCTCGACGTCGCGTCTTTCATGGGTCGGGTGGAAGAGCGCGATCCCCATCATTGGCGCCGTGTGCGCTACTCCTACATGGACGCCCGGCGCTTCGCCAGCAAGCAGGGCCTCGTGCTCAAGGGACCGAAGAAGGTCTACTATGCGCGTCCCGCCAATGCCGGGATGCTCTACGCCCAGAAGCACGGCGTCTTTCGCGCCTACAACGATCTTGCCTTCGACCGCTTCTGGCGGCGCGAGCTCGATCCGGAAAGCGTCGAGGCCGTGACGGCGCTGCTGGCCGAGGCGGGCGCGCCGCCGGGCTTTGCGGCGTTTCTGACGGGCGAGGGCGGCGCCGAGCACGATCGTCTGCGCGGCGAAGCGGAGGCTGCGGGCATCTTCGGCGTGCCGACCTTCGTCTTCGACGGCGAGCTGTTCTGGGGCGGCGACCGCATCGGCCTGCTGCGCGAGCGGCTCGACGAGAAGGGCGTGAAGCGCCGACGAGGCTAGGGCGCGCGGCTAAGGCGTCTTGGCTGCGGGCGGCCGGTCGAGCGTGCGGTCGATGCGCTCGTGCAGCGTCTTCACCGCGCCGCGCTGCTTGTGCAGGCGCTCCTTGATCAGCCGCTTAGCACGACGGAAGGCGTCGGTCACGGCAAATTGCGGGCTGGAGAAGCGGTCGTCGGCCTGCGGCGTGTGATCGACGTTGATGTCGATGCCGCCCGGCAGGGTGAGGTGAATGTTGGCGCTGTAGAGACCGCTGGAGCGATGATGCTTGTCGGGCACCCGGATCACGACGTGACAGGCGGTCAGCCGACCATGGACATGTTCCAGTGCCTCGACATGCTCCTCGATCATGCGGCGGAGCGCCGCGCTGGGGTCGCTGCCCTGAAAGCTGATCTTGAGCTGTGTCTTCATTCGACCCTCCCTCGCTCTCTATCAGAACGCTGGCCGGTACCGGCAAGTTGCAGGCCTTAGGGCGTGTTCGCCGGCAGGTCCCGGCCTACAAGGTAAGCGTCGAGCGTGGCGCTCCAGAGCTGCGGCGCCGTGCCGATCTGATGGCCGGTCAGCCCCTCGGGCGGCGTGTATTCGTGAAACGCGCCTTTGCCGCCAGCCGCCTCGAAGGCCGCAAAGTTTGCGCGGCTGTGTACCAGCGAATAGAACGGATCCTTGTCGCCGTAGAGCCATATCGTCGGCTGGGCGAAGGCGGCGCCGCGCTTGAACAGCGTCTGGTTGACCTCGCTCGCACTCCAGCACCTTCCGCCGAGCCAGCCGCCCACGAAGTTGACGACGGCCCTCGGCACGTCGGGCTGGCGGCCACTCCAGGCGACGGCGAGCACGCCGCCGCGCGACTGTCCACCGACGGCCACCTTGCCGCGATCGACGAAGGACTGCGCCAGGATCACCGGCGTGATCGCGTCGATGTCGCGCAACGCCCGGTCGGTGCCGGCGAGCGACAGCGGCGGCTCGCAGGTGTAGCCCTGCGTCCGATCGGCGGCGAAACCCTCGTCGTAGGTTCCCTCTGAGCCGCCGCGGCCGCGCCGTGACGGCAATACGACGGCCCAGCCGCGCGCCGTGAACCACTCGGCGAGCGTGCGGGGATCGTAGGGCCGCGCGAAGATCGAGGGATTGGTGCCGCTGCCGGTCGAGCCGTGATGAAAGATCAGCGTGGGGAAGGGTCCGGCGCCTGCCGGCTTGTAGGTGATGACGGCGAGTTTCACCTGCTCGCCATCGACGCTGACCGGCACCATCGTCCGCTCCTGCGCCGCAGCCGGAAGCGCCGCGGCCAGCAGGCCGACAAGGAAGAGGAGTGGCGCTAGTCGCCGGCGGCGGCGAGCGTCGGACTGGCGGGTTCGACCGGTCGCCCGCTTTGCGGGACGACGCGATGGCTCACCATGCGGTGATGCAAGGCGCGGATGGTTTCGCTTCCCCGGGTCAGGCAGAGCCATGGAAAGACAGCGTGCACGAAACAGGCGAGGGCGCCAACCAGCATGCGGCCGCCAAAGCCGAAGGCCATGGCCATGTGCTGGAAGTAGGTCTCGTTGACCGAGGCCGGATGATCGGTGAAGCGGCGAAACATCTGATGATTCTAGCGGTCCGGCCGGGAAACGGCTTGCTACCTTTGCGCCGGATAGCGCAATCTTGAGAATTGCATTCCAAGGAAACGCCGATGGCCGCGAAAATGTCGCTCGATTCCTTCGACAAGAAGATCCTGGATTGCCTGCAGGACGATTCCAGCATGGCCCTGGCCGAGATCGCCCGCCGGGTCGGGCTGTCGACCACGCCGTGCTGGCGGCGCATCAACCGGCTGCAGGAGGCCGGCATCATCCGCGCCCGCGTGGCGCTGCTCGAGCGCAAGGCGGTGAATGCCGGGGTCACCGTGTTCGTGGCCGTGCGCACCGCCCAGCACAACGCCCAGTGGCTCGGCCGCTTCGCCAAGGCGGTGGCCTCGTTCCCCGAGGTCATGGACTGCTACCGCATGAGCGGCGAGATCGACTACCTGATCCGCCTGGCATTGCCCGACATCGAGGCCTACGACGCCTTCTACAAGCGGCTGATCGCCAAGGTCGAGCTGTCCGACGTCACTTCGATGTTCGCCATGGAGGAGATCAAGTCCACCACGCGGCTCCCGCTCAGCTACCTCCCGTGACCTTTGCCGCTATGCGAGGGAACACCGGCTGAAGGCTGGCGTGGCACCTATCCCGCCTTTAGAGTCACCGCCATCGCAAGACTGCAGGGGAAACGATGACCACGGGCAAGAACCGCAAGAAGGTATTGATCGTCGGCCGCATGCCACAGGCCGGCATCGACGTGCTGAAGAAGCGCGACGACGTCGACTACGAGATCCTGACCGACGATTCGGCAGCCTCGCTGCATCCCAAGCTCAAGGATGCCAACGCGGTGACCCTGGGTGGCACTGCCTTCCGCCAGGCCGAGCTCGACGCCGCGCCCTCCATGATGGTGGTGGCCCGTCTCGGCGTCGGTTTCGATGCCGTCGAGATCCCGGCGCTCAACAAGCGCAAGATCCCGCTGATGACTACGGGCATCGCCAACTCGGTGTCGGTGGCCGAGCACGCCATGTACATGCTGCTCGCCTCGGCGCGGCTCACCCGCAAGCACGACCGCTTTGTGCGCGAGGGCACCTGGGGTCAGCGCCTCAGCGACCTGCCGGCCGATCTCGCCGGCAAGTCGATCCTGGTGGTCGGCATGGGCCGCATCGGCTCCCGCACAGTGAAGCGCTGCGTGGCTTTCGAGATGGACGTCTTCGTGCTTGACCCCAACATCTCCGAGGCGGAGATCAAGAAGGCCGGCGCCAAGAAGGTCACCGACCTCAAGGCGATCTTGCCCAAGGTCGACTTCGTGTCGGTCCATTGCCCGAAGTCACCCGAGACGGTGAACATGTTTAACGCCGAGACCTTGGCGCTGATGAAGCCTGACGCCTTCCTGGTGAACACCGCGCGCGGCGGCATCATCAACGAGGAGGCGCTCCACAAGGCGCTGAGCACCGGCAAGTTGCGCGGTGCGGGGCTCGACGTGCTCGACAAGGAGCCGCCGGATGCCAGCAACAAGCTGTTCGGCCTGGAGAACGTGATCCTGAGCCCGCACATGGCCGGCGTCACCAAGGAGGCGAGCGATCGCATGGCGACCACCGCCATCGAGAACATCTTGAGCGTGTTCGACGGCCATCCCATCGCGGCGCATGTCGTGAACAAGGAGGTTTTGTCGTAGCGCACCACTGTCATCCCGAGCGCAGCGAGGGACCTTTAGGGCAACGGGAAGGTCCCTCGCTGCGCTCGGGATGACTAATCTTCAGGACGACAGAATGTCCTCGATCTCGTCGTCGGTCGGGAACCGGCCGGTCGTGCTGCGGGTATATTTGAGCGTGCCGTCGACGGTGACGTCGAACTGGCCGGATTTGCCGGGGCGCAGCTCGATGTCGGCTGGGCCCCGCTTCTGGAGGTGATCCCTCACACGGAGGGCCTGCGGCTTATAACCTCAAGCGCCGCAATATTCGATCAGCACTTTCACGTAGACTCCTCTTCTCTGTAGTTCCGAAGGGATTGCTCAGATGTGATGAGCACCCTATCGTTCGTCAAGGACGAAGGGGAGGGCCAGATGCGCGCCATGGTTGCCATCTTCGCGGCGCTTGCCTTGCCGGCGGCTGCGACCCAGGCGCAGGAGAAGCGGGTATCTGCTCAAGAGTCCAAAATACTGCTTCTGCTACCTCATCTCGAGAATATCGCTCCGGTCTACCAGTATTTCGGCTGGAACGCCCAGGCGAGTGTCGAAACGGCCTATGGCGGGATTGCCACCAACGCGTCGCCGCCGTCGCGGGGTCAAGTCTTTCTGCAGCAGACCGCGCCCTTGACCTACTGGCGGACCGGTAGCGCGCTCGATGTGGCCTGGGTGCGAAGCTTATTTCCCTTCTTCAAGAATCTGTCCGTCAACGTCACGGCGCCGCCGCCGGCGCCCGGCCCGTTCGCCCGCAAGGCGACATTCGAGGTCGATACGGCTCGCTGCATGGCGTTCGAACTTCGGCACGTTTCCAACGATGTCGGGACACCGACACTTGATCAACGACAGTCCGTGTCTGGGATCTATTGTCCGCCAACCGGAACGGCGCTCGACAGCGCGTTGATTCAACGCGTTTACGAAGGCATCTTTGCGCGCCGCGACGGTCGCATTGAGCGCGTCCTTCGCGGGGTGAACAAGCCGATTCCTCCAGAGCTTTTACGCAGCGAACGCCAACAAGGATGAACACGTGAAATACGGACCGCTTGGCCGCTCGGGCCTGATCGTGAGCAGGATTTGCCTTGGCGGCAATTCGTGGGGCGCCAAGGGCCGCCGCGGCTGGGGCAAGTTCGACGAGGCCGAGGCGCCGGCCTATTTCAAGCGCGCGCTCGATGTCGGCATCACCTTCTTCGACACCGCCGACAACTATAATGCCGGCCGCTCCGAGGAGATCATGGGCGCCACGCTTATGAAGATGGTCAAGCGCGAGGAGATCGTGCTGTCGACCAAGGTCGGCATCCGCCAGAGCCCAGTCGCCAACGATGTCGGCACCGGCCGCAAGCATCTGATGGCCTCGATCGACCTGCAGCTTAGGCGCCTGCAGACCGATTACATCGACGTCTACCAGGTCCACCGGCTTGATCCGCACACACCGATGGAAGAGACCATGTACTCGCTCGATCAGCTCGTGCGCTCGGGCAAGGTGCGCTACATCGGCGGCTCGACCATGCCGGCCTACAAGTTCGCCCAGATGGTGATGATCGCCGACTGGAAGGGCTACGCGCGGCCGATTGCCATGCAGAACCTTTACAACATGATTCAGCGCGAGGAAGAGCGCGAGATGAACCGGCTGTGCCACGAGCAGGGCGTCGGGCTGATCCCGTATTCGCCGCTGGCACGCGGCTTCCTCGCGGCCAACCGCAGCAAGGAAGGCGGCGGCGCCACCGAGCGCGCCAAGAACGACGTCCAGGTTCAGGCCGGCACCTACCGCGACTGCGACTGGGAGATCGCCGAGCGGCTGAAGAAGGTCGCCGCCGGGAAGAATGCGTCGCCCGCCCAGACGGCACTCGCCTGGCTGCTCAGCAAGCCCTACATGGGCTCGCCCATCATCGGCGCCACCAGCCTCGACCAGCTCACGTCGGCCGCCCAGGCGACGGAGTTCACGATCACCCCGGATGAGGCGAAGATGCTCGAGGAGCCCTATCAGTTCCGCGTTTCGCCGACGAACTGACGCTACTTGAGCGAGTTCTATTTCGACAGAATCACCTCACCCTGAGGAGCGCACGAAGTGCGCGTCTCGAAGGGTGGGCAACGAGACGGTCCGTGGCCCACCCTTCGAGACGCATCGCTACGCGATGCTCCTCAGGGTGAGGTGGTGTGGTTTCACCTTTTTCGAAATCTGCGCTATTCCGCCGCCTCGACGCGGCGAGGGAGGGGCGCCACCCGGGCGGCGCAGTATTTGAACTCCGGGATCTTGCCGAACGGGTCGAGCATCGGATTGGTGAGCGCGTTCGCCGGGCTTTCGTTGAAGCAGAACGGCATGAACACCATGCCGTCGGCGACCTCGCGGTCGGCGCGCAGGATCGCCTCGATGATGCCGCGCCTTGTCTCGACCGTGATCATGTCGCCGATCGAGAGCCCACGGCGTTCGATCTCGTAGGGGTTCATGGCGGCGATGCCCTGCGGCTCGATCGCGTCGAGCACCCCGGCGCGTCTCGTCATGGCGCCGGTATGCCAGTGTTCGAGCATGCGGCCGGTCGTCAGCACCAGCGGATATTCCTCGTCCGGCACCTCGTCAGGCGGCAGCAGGTCGGCCGGCACGATGCGGCCCCGCCCGTCGGTGGTCGGGAATCCGGAGGTGAACACGATCTCGTTGCCTGGCACGTCAGGACCGTCAGCCGGGTAGATGACCGAGTCCTCGCGCGCGACGCGATCCCAGGAAATGTGCTGCAGCGAGGGCATGACCCGGGCCATCTCGGTATAGACCTCCGAGATGTGACCGTAATGCCAGTCGAGGCCGAGGCGCTGGGCGAGCTCGACGATCAATTCCCAGTCCTGCCGCGCGTCGCCCGGCAGGTCGAGCGCCGGCCGGCCGATCTGGACCTGGCGGTTGGTGTTGGTGTAGGTGCCGAGCTTCTCGGCATGCGCCGAGGCGGGCAGCACGACATCGGCGTGCCAAGCCGTTTCGGTCAGGAAGATGTCCTGCACCACGAGATGCTCGAGCATGGCGAGCGCGCCGCGCGCGTGGTGCTGGTCGGGATCCGACATCGCCGGATTCTCGCCCATGATGTACATGCCCTTGATGCCGCCGGCATGGATGTCGTCGATGATCTCGACCACGGTCAGGCCGCGCTTGGGATCGAGGGTCTGGCCCCAGAAGTTCTCGTACTGGCCGCGGATGTCGATGTTCTCCACCGACTTGTAGTCGGGGTAATACATCGGGATCAGGCCGACGTCGGAGGCGCCCTGCACGTTGTTCTGGCCGCGCAACGGATGGAGCCCGGTGCCCGGCCGTCCGACATGGCCGGTGATCAGCGAGAGCGCGATCAGGCAGCGTGAATTGTCGGTGCCGTGGGTGTGCTGGGAGATGCCCATGCCCCAGAAGATGATCGAGCTCTCGGCCTTGGCGTAGGTCCGCGCGACATCGCGCAGGGTCGCGGCGTCGATGCCAACGACCTCGGCCATCGCCTCGGGCGAGAAATCCTTGACCTTGGCTTTCAGCGCCTCGAAGCCCGAGACGTTGGCCTGGATGTACTGTTCGTCGTAGAGCTTCTCCTCGATGATCGTGTGCAGGAACGCGTTCAGCAGGGCGACGTCGCTGCCCGCCCGGAAGCGCAGCGAATGGGTGGCGTGGCGCATCAGGTCCTGGCCGCGCGGGTCGATGACGATCAGCTTGGCGCCGCGCTTGGCGGCCTGCTTGAAGAAGGTCGCGGCGACGGGATGGTTGGTCGTCGGACGGGCGCCGATGACCATGATGCATTCGGCCTTCAGGGCATCATTGAATGGCGCCGACACCGCGCCCGAGCCGACACCCTCCATGAGGGCCGCGACCGACGAGGCATGGCAAAGCCGGGTGCAATGGTCGACGTTGTTGGTGCCGAAGCCCTGGCGCACCAGCTTCTGGAACAGATAGGCCTCCTCGTTGGAGCCCTTGGCCGAGCCGAAGCCGGCCAGTGAGCGCCCGCCATGCTGCTGCAGGATCTTCTTCAAGCCATCGGCGGCGCGCGCCAGGGCCTCTTCCCAGGTGGCTTCGCGGAAGACGGTCAGCGGATCGACGCCGCGCAGGTCGGCGTCGGCCGACTTGGGCGCATCGTCGCGCCGGATCAAGGGCCTGGTCAGCCGCTCGGGCGACATCGCATAGTCGAAGCCAAAGCGCCCCTTGACGCACAACCGGTTTTCGTTGGCAAAGCCGTTGCGGCCGTCGATCTGGACGATCCGGTTGTCCTTGACGGCGACGCGCGTCTGGCAGCCGACGCCGCAATAGGGACAGAGCGAATCGACGACCTTGTCGAAGTCTCCCACCGCCCGGGTCTTGCCCGCCTTGTCCATCAGGGTCTTCTCGAACAGCGCGCCGGTCGGGCAGGCCTGCACGCACTCGCCGCAGGTCACGCAGGTCGACAGCCCCATCGGGTCGTGCATGTCGAACACCGGGATCGTATGGCCGCCGCGATCGGCCATGCCGATGACGTCGTTGACCTGGACCTCGCGGCAGGCGCGCACGCAGGCGCCGCAAGCGATGCAGGCGTCGAGGTTGACGGCGATGGCGGGATTGGTGATGTCGAACTCGGCGATCTCGTGGTCATCGAACTTGCTGGCGTAGCGTTCGCTGCCGGCAATGCCCATCGAGGACGCCCATTGCCAGAAATTCGACTGGTTGTCGGGACCGGCATCGGCCGACCGCATGTTGCTGGCTAAAAGCTCGAACACCATCTCGCGCGACTTCTTCGCGCGCTCCGTATCGGTCTTGACCACCATGCCCGCGGCCGGTTTACGGATGCAGGAGGCGGCCAGCACGCGCTCGCCGTCGATTTCCACCATGCAGGAACGACAGTTGCCGTCGGGCCGGTAGCCGGGCAGATCGACGTGGCAGAGATGGGGGATGCGTGTGCCTTCGCGCTTGGCGACCTCCCAGATCGTCTCGCCCTTGTCCGCGACGACCGTCTTGCCGTCGAGCGTGAATTCGATCTTGTCCGTCATCTCAGGTGTCCTCGCGGAAATGCACCAACAGGTGATTGACCGGATTGGGCGCGGCCTGACCGAGGCCGCAAATCGAAGAATCGCGCATGACCGTTTCCAGATCGCGCAAGGCAGGCTCGTCGAGCGCGCCTTTCCTCTCCAGCAGCGAAACCATCTTGCCCGTTCCCTCGCGGCACGGCGTACACTGGCCGCAGCTTTCGTGGCTGAAGAACTTCAGCAGGTTGATCGTCGCCGCCCTGGCGCTGTCCTTGTCCGAGAATATCACCACCGCATGTGACCCGACGAAGGCACCCTGCTTGGCGAGCTCGCCGCCGAAATCCAGGGGAATGTCGCCCATCGACGCCGGCAGGATACCGCCGGAGGCGCCGCCTGGCAAAAACGCCTTGAATTCATGGCCTTCCGTCATGCCGCCGCAATGCTGTTCGATCAGCTCGCGAGCGGTGACGCCGGCCGGCGCCAGTTTTAGGCCAGGGTCCTTCACCCGGCCCGACACCGACCACGAGCGCACGCCGGGATGGCCGGGCTTGCCGAGAGCGGCAAACCATTTCGCCCCCTTCTCGACGATGTCGCGCACCCACCACAAGGTCTCGACATTGTGATTGAGCGTCGGACGTCCGAACAGGCCGACCTCGGCGACATAGGGCGGGCGGTTGCGCGGCAGGCCGCGCTTGCCCTCGATGCTTTCCAGCATCGCGCTTTCCTCGCCGCAGATATAGGCGCCGGCGCCCCGTCGCAGCTCGATGAAACCCGGCGCTGTGATCCCGGCGGCCTCGAGGTTGGCGATCTCGGTGCGCAGGATGGCGAGTACCGCGGGATATTCGTCGCGCATGTAGAAATAGATCCGCTCGGCCGCGACGGCGTGCGCGGCGATCAGCGCGCCCTCAAAGGTGCGGTGTGGATCACGCTCGAGATAGACGCGGTCCTTGAAGGTGCCGGGCTCGCCTTCATCGCCATTGATCGACATCAGGCGCGGGCCGGGATAGGTGCGGACGATCTCCCATTTCTTGCCGGCCGGAAAGCCGGCGCCGCCCAGGCCGCGCAGCCCGGCATCCTGCAGCGTGGCGATGAGCGCTTCGGCCGCGATCGCGCCGTCGCGCACCTTGCGCAGGAGCTGGTATCCGCCCGCCGCGCGATAGGCCTCGAGCGCGGCGTAGGATGGCACGACGACCTTGGTGTCGCCGGCGCGTGCCATTGCCAGCAAGCCCTGGCTCGTGGCGTTATCGACTTCGCGGTTGCCGATCCGGGCGGCCGGCGCGCCGGCGCAGCGACCCACGCAGGGCGCGCGCATGACGCGGATGGCGGCGGGATCGACGGTGCCGGCAAGCTCGGCCAAAAGCGTCTCGGCGCCGGCCAGCATGCAGCTGATCGAATCGCACACCCTGATCGTGAGCGGCGCTGGCGCTGCTTCGCCTTCCTTGACTACGTCGAAATGGTCGTAGAAGGAGGCGACCTCGTAGACCTCCGCCTGCGCCATGCGCATCTCCTCGGCGAGCGCCCGTAGATGGCGCGCCGAGAGACAGCGATATTCGTCCTGGATCAGATGCAGGAACTCAATGAGCAGGTCTCGTCTGCGCGGACGGCTGCCGAGAAGGCTGCGGATTTCGGCCAGGGCGCTGTCGTCGAGGGGCCGACCTTTGGGCCCGCGATCGCGGCGGCGGCGTTCTTGAACCTTCATTCTCTCTCCAATGCGCGGTCGCTCAAAGCAGGCTCGAATAGGCCAGGAAGGCAACGCTCTGGCCGGGCTCGACGCCGCTCGTCTGCTCGCTGAGCTCGACCAGGCCGTCGGTCTCGACCAGCGAGGATAGAAGGCCAGCCCCCTCGCGGGGAAACTTCACGGCCTCGAACGCCCCATCGTCACCCTTGCGCAGACTAACGCGGACATACTCGCGACGGCCCGCTTTTTTTCGATACTTGAAGGCGGCGCGGACTTGGACGGACGGCGGCATCTGCAGGGGGGTGCCGGACAGCGCCAGGATCGCCGGGCGCGCCAGATAGGCGAAGGTCACGAAGCTCGCCACCGGATTGCCCGGCAGCCCGATGAAGGGCGTGCCGCCGATCACCCCCATGGCGACGGGACGGCCGGGCTTGATGGCCATGCGCCAGAACACCAGCTTGCCGACGCTCTCGACCGCCGCCTTGACGTAGTCCGCTTCGCCCGTGGAAACCCCGCCGGAGGTCAGGATCAGGTCATGCGAGGCTGAGGCGTTCTCGAGCACGGCGGCGATCGCCTTGGGGTCGTCGCGCAGAATGCCGAGATCGTCGACTTCGCAGCCGAGGCGGGCCAGCATCGCCATCAGCATGAAGCGGTTCGAATCGAAGAGCTGGACCGGTTTGCGGCTGGTGCCGGGCGCCACGATCTCGTCGCCGGTCGAGAACACGGCGACCCGGATCCGCCGGCGGACCTCGACCTGGGTGTGGCCGAGCGCTGCCGCGAGCGCGATATCCTGTGGGCGCAGGCGATGGCCGGCCTTCAGCACGACCTGCCCCGCGGCGACGTCCTCCCCGGTCGGCCGGACGTTGGCGCCGCGTTTCAGGCCGGGCGGCAGGATGACCTGGCCGGCCTCCTCGACCCGCACGTCTTCCTGCATGAAGACCGTGTCGGCGCCCGCCGGCATCGGCGCGCCGGTGAAGATGCGGACGGCCCGGCCCGGCGCCGCCGTGTGGTCGACGGCGGCGCCGGCCTGGATCCAATCGACGACGGGAAAGGTCTTTTCGGCGCCGACCGGCAGGTCTTCGCCGCGCAGCGCATAGCCGTCGACGGCGGAATTGGTGAAGGGCGGCAGCGGCATTGGCGCCGTCAGGTCCTGCGCGAGCACGCGGCCATCCGACAGGACGAGCGCGACCGGCTCGCTGCCCTCGACCACGCTGAGCCGCGATGCGAGCAGGGCGACGGCGTCCTCGACCGACAGCATCGGTCCGCCGAAGGCAAAGCAATCATCCGACAGTTGTGCCATTGCCCTAACATATCGTTTTTTGCCGGGTGCGCGCCACTTGGGCCAGGTGGAGTGGTGCGGCCAACCGTCTGATACAGTCGTCCTGGTACACCGCCCAGTGAAGGAATCGATCAATGAGCAAGTCCTATCCGGTTACGCACAGCGACGCAGAATGGCGACGGATCCTGACGCCCGAGCAGTATGACGTGATGCGCGGGCACGGTACCGAGGCGCCGGGAAGCTGCGCATTGCTCTTGGAGAAGCGGCCCGGCCATTTCACCTGCGCCGGCTGCGGCACGACGCTGTTCGAGACGAAGCGCAAGTTCGAGAGCGGAACCGGCTGGCCGAGCTTCGACGAGCCGGTCGCGGGCACGACCGAGACGTCGGTCGATCGCACCTTCGGCATGGTCCGGACCGAGGTCCACTGCGCGACCTGCGGCAGTCACCTCGGGCACGTCTTCGACGACGGCCCGCCGCCCACCCATCAACGCTACTGCATCAACGGCGTGGCGATGAATTTCGTTCCTGACGGTCCCAAACAATAGCGGCAAGGGGTCAGCGGCCGGTATTAATCCAGACGACTTTCGGCTCGGTGAAGTTCTCGATGATGCTCTCGCCATGTTCGCAGCCGTGTGCCACCCGCAGCAATCCGTGCCCAAGACGGTAAACGAGGTGTTCCGCCAGTCTGCCTGTTCGTTCAGGCGGCGCGCGCGTCCTTCACGGCGGCATCGATCCGCTCGATCAGATCGCGCGGCAAGGGACCGGCCTCGGCCGCCGCCACGCACTCGGCCAGCTCCTGGCGGTTCTTCACGCCCAGCACCAGCGTGTCGATGTCGAACGACAGCGCGTAGCGGTGGGCGATGACGGCCGGGTTGGCCCCGAGCTCGGCGCAGATCTGTCGAAACGGCGCGGCAAGCCGGTAATCGCGCATTTCGGCATGATCGGCCGGCAGCGGCCGATCGATCGCACCGGTGAGCGCGCCCGCCTGGACGGCGCGGATGCCCATCACGCCGACCCGGTTGGTGCGCGCCGCCGCAATCACCGCGCGCGGCTTTGCCGGACCGTCGAAGAATTTCAGACCGCCGGGCGAGTCGAGCAGGTTGGTGATGCATTGCACGGCCGCCGGCGCAGGGCGTTCGCCCAGCACCTTGATGATGGTGTCGGGATGGCCGATGCCGGTCAGCCCCCAGGCGCCGATCAGGCCCTCGGCGACGAAGCGCTCGAAGCGCGGCCGCACGCGGTCGACGAAGACGGCATAGGGAGTCATCCGGACGGCGGCATCGGGTCCGGCGCGGGCGATGAAGCCCGCGTCCGGGACGATATTGGAATGCAGGAAGAACAGGTCGAGCCGCGGCAGGCGCAGGCGTTGCAGGCTCGCTTCGATGGACTGCCGCAACAGCGATTCGATGCGCTCGGGTGGCGCATTGCCGAGGTTGCATTTGCTGGTGACCCGAATGCCGGGCGGCAGTCGGCCGGCAAAGGCCTCACCGACGACCAGCTCGGCCTTGCCGTCGCCGTAGCGCGGCGCGAGGTCGAGCAACGTGATGCCCGCGGCCACTGCTTCATGCACGGTGGCGATGCATTCCTCGACGGTCGTGTCGCCCCACAGCATGCCGAGGCCGCCGCCGCCCAGGGTGAGCGTCGAGACCGGCGGGAGCGGACCGAAGGTGTGCTGCCGCATGTCGGGGCGACCTCAGTCAATCCTAGCGGTCGGCATCGACCGCCCGCCAGCCGTGAGTGATCTCATCAAGCTTGGTCTTGAGATCGCCCGGCAACGCGCCTTTCTCGGCGGCGGCCAGGCTGTCGGCCAGCTGCTCGGGCCGGCTGGCGCCGACGATCGGTGCGGTGATCGCCGGATTGGACAGCACCCAGCGCATCGCGAGCGTGGCCATGTTCAGGCCCGCCGCCGCGGCCACCTGGCTCAGGGCGTCGATGGTTTCGAATTCCCGGTCGTGCCAGTAGCGTGCCTGATAGCGGGCGCCCGCGGTGCCGAGCTGGAAGCGCGAGCCTTCCGGCGGCGGCGCCTTGCGGTCGTGCTTGCCGGTGAGCAGGCCGCCGGCCAGCGGATTGTAGGGTATCACCGCGATCGCTTCCTCGGCGCAAAGCGGCAGCAGGTCTCGCTCGAAGCTGCGGAACAGCAGATTGTAGCGCGGCTGAACGGACTCGATGCGGCCGATGTTCTTCACTTCGCTGCGGCCGAGCGCGCGGGCGACCTTGTAGGCCGGCCAGTTGGAGACGCCGGCGTAGCGCGCTTTTCCCGAGCGCACGACCGTATCGAGCGCCTCCAGCGCCTCGTCGATCGGCGTGTGCTGGTCGTAGCCGTGAAGCTGGTAGAGATCGACATAGTCGGTGCCGAGGCGCTTCAGCGAGGCCTCGATCGCGTCGAGGATGTGCTTGCGCGACATGCCGAGATCCCAGGGCTTCGGTCCCATCTGGCCGACGCATTTGGTCGCCACGATGAACTGGTGACGCTTGCCCCTGAGCCAGTCGCCGACGATCTGCTCGGTCCGCCCCGCGGTGTTATGGCCGCCGCCCAGGGGATAGACGTCGGCGGCATCGAAGAAATCGATCCCGCCGGCCGCCGCTTCATCCATGATCGCATGGCTTTGGGCCACGTCGCACTGCAGGCCGAACGTCATCGTCCCGAGGCACAGCTTCGAGACGCGCAGGCCCGTGCGGCCCAATTTGGTGTGGTGCATTGATTCTCCGGGACGTGCGTTATCTCCCTGTGAAAATAACGGGACGCTCGGCTTCTCACAAGCTCCGCTCGAGGTGTCGCCTCGGCCGTGCAAAGGAAAGGTTGAATTGACGCCAAGCGCGGCCACATGATCGAACCGGCCATGCACGACATCATCGTTCTGCTCTCCGATCCCGCCGCCTGGCTGGCATTGGCGACCCTGGTCGTCATGGAGGTCGTGCTGGGCATCGACAACCTGATCTTCATCTCCATCCTGACCAACAAGCTGCCCGAGCATCAGCGTTCCCAAGCGCGCCGCGTCGGCATCGGGCTCGCCGTGATCCTGCGGCTGGGTCTGCTGGCCAGCGTCGCCTTCATCGTGCAGCTCACCCAGCCGCTGTTCGTCGTGCTCGACCATGCCTTCTCGTGGCGCGACCTGATCCTAATGGCGGGCGGCCTGTTCCTGATCTGGAAGGCCACGACCGAGATCCACGACCATGTCGCGGGCGAGGCCGAGCACAAGGGCGAGTCTGGGTCGACGCCCGCCGGCGTCGCCGGCCTGACGATGACCGCCGCCATCGGCCAGATCCTGGTGCTCGACCTCGTCTTCTCGCTCGACAGCATCATCACCGCGGTCGGCATGACCAACGAGATCCCGATCATGGTGGTGGCCGTGCTGGTCGCGGTCACCCTGATGCTGGCCGCCGCCGATCCGCTGGCGCGTTTCATCGGCAATAATCCGACCATCGTCATGCTGGCGCTGGGCTTCCTGCTGATGATCGGCGCCACCCTGCTGGCCGACGGCGTCGGCGTGCATGTGCCCAAAGGCTACATCTACGCCGCCATGGCCTTCTCGGCGCTGATCGAGGGGCTGAACATGCTGGCCCGGCGGCGGAAGAGGAAGAAGTAGGGCTCAAGCGGACCGCCCGCGGTCCGGAGATACTGGAGCCGCGCACGCTTCTCGCGCTAAGCTCGTGCCATGAAGCTCCAGGACAAAGTCGCCATCGTTACCGGCGCGGCGTCGGGCATTGGCGCGGCGTCGGCCCGTCTGTTTGCGGCCGAGGGCGCGCGGCTTGCCCTCGTCGATCAGGACAAGGTGGGGCTGGGCCAGGTCGCGGCCGACATCGAGGCGGTTGGCGGCAGCGCCATCATCCTTCCCGCCGACGTCAGCAGCGATGCCCAAGCGCGCGCCGGCGTGGCCCAGGTCATGGAAAAATGGGGCCGCATCGACGTGCTGCTGACGGCGGCCGGCATGTCGACCGGCGGCACGGTCGACGCCATCGAGGAGGCGGCCTGGGACCGTACCTTCGCGGTCAACGTCAAGGGCACCTATCTCTGGATCCACTATGCCATCCAGCCGATGATCGTGGCCCAGGCGGGTGCCATCGTCACCATCGGCTCGCAGCTCGCGCAGTCGAGCCCGGGCAAGAACGCCGCCTATGTCGCGTCCAAGGGCGCCATCGCCTCCTTCACCAAGACCATCGCCGTCGACCACGCCGCGCAGGGCATCCGCGTCAATGCGCTGATGCCGGGTGTCATCGACACGCCGATGCCGGCGCGCACGCTGCAGCGCTATGCCGATCCCGAGGCGATGAAGGCCTGGTGGAAGCAGCGCCATCCCATGGGCCGCATCGGCCGGCCGGAGGAGGTGGCGCGCGCGGCGCTCTTCCTCGCCAGCGATGATTCGTCCTTTGTCACCGGAACGCTGCTGTTCGTCGACGGCGGCTGGACGGCGCACTGATGCCGAAGAAGCTGACACTCGAACAGATCGCCGGCTACGAGCGCGACGGCTATATCTGCCCCGTCGACGCCTTTTCGCCCGATCGGGCGCGTGGATGGCGCGAGCGGCTGGAAGACTTCGAACGCGCCGAGGGCCGCAAGATGAGTCGCGGCCATAACTTCAAGCCGCATCTGCTGTTTCCCTGGGTCGACGAGATCGTGCATGCGCCCGAGGTGCTCGACGCGGTCGAGGATCTGATCGGGCCGCACATCCGCCTGTTCCATCTCACCGCCTGGCCCAAGGATGCGGGCTCCGGCACCTACGTGAGCTGGCACCAGGACGCGACCTATTTCGCACTCGAACCGGCCTGCCACGTCACCGCCTGGGTGGCGCTGACCGACGCGCCGGTCGAGGCGGGCTGCATGGAAGTGGTGCCGGCCTCGCACAGGCTGGGTCAGCTGCCGCACGCCGAGATGCAGGATCCGGAGAACCTTTTGTCGCGCGGCCAGACCCTGGCGAGCGATGTCGATCGCACGAAGACGGCCTTCATGCCGGTGAAGGCGGGTCAGTTCTCGCTGCATCACACGCATCTGGTGCACAATTCGCGGCCCAACCGTTCGCACGACCGGCGCATCGGCCTCGGCATCAGCTATATCCCGACCTCGGCGCATTGCAGGTCGGCCACGCGCGTCACCGCCATGCTGGTGCGCGGCGAGGACCGATACGGACATTTCGACGACGAGCGGCGGCCGACCGAGGAAGCTGGACCCGCCGAGCGTGCTTTCCACGCCGAGGCAGTGGCGCGTTTCCGCGCGATGAATGCTGCGGAGTCTGACAATAGAGTCGCCGTCGTGAAACGATGAGTTCGTCGCGCACACTGTCATCCTGAGCGCAACGAAGGATCTCATGGCGCCGATCATGAGATCCTTCGCTTCGCTCAGGATGACGAAGGAGTCAAAATGCTGCGCCTTCCCCACCACAACCGCTACGCCTACTCGCCGATCGTCGAGCGCAAGGACTACTCTTGGCCCGACGGCAAGCGGCTGGCGGTCTATCTCGGCCTCAATATCGAGCATTTCGCCTTTGGCGCCGGCGACGGCCATCTGCTGACGGTGGCCGGCACGCCGCCCGATCCGCGCACCTTCGCCTGGCGCGACTACGGCAACAGGGTGGGCGTCTGGCGCTGCCTCGAATTGTTCGACGAGCTCAACTTGCCGGCGGCGCACCTCATCAACACCACGGTGTTCGATTACGCGCCGCAGATCGCGGCCGCGCTCAAGGCGCGAGGCGACGAGTTCATCGGCCACGGCCGGACCAACGCCGAGCGCCATGGCCAGATGTGGGAGGCCGACGAGAAGCGTTTCCTCGAGGAGGTACGCGACGCCATCGAGAAAGCCTCGGGCAAGCGTCCGCGCGGCTGGATGGCACCGTGGATGAGCTCCAGCCATCACACGCCCGACCTTTTGAAGGAAACCGGCTTCGACTTCCTGATGGACTGGCCGGCCGACGACCAGCCGCTGTGGATGAAGACGCGCTCGGGCCCGCTGATGAGCGTGCCCTATCCGATCGAGATCAACGACAGCCCGCAGATCCTGGTGCGCCATCACACACCCGAGCAGTTCCGCGACTTCATCATCGGCCAGTTCGAGGAGCTCTTGCGCCAGTCGGCCAGGCAGCCGCTGGTCTGTGGCATCGCGCTCCACACCATGGTGGTGGGCCAGCCCTATCGCCTGCGCATGCTGCGCGAGGCGCTGCAGCACATCACGAGCCATCCGCAGAAGGAGAAGGTGTGGTTCACCCGGCCCTCGGCGATCTACGACCACTGCGCCGCCCTACCGAAGGGGACGATGATGGCAGCGCCGGTCTAGCGTCCTGCACCGCGTGGACGTCAGTACGCGGTAGTTCGGCGACATGACATAGAGAAGGAATTGAAGCATGTCGGCGCCGTTACTGACGATTCCGCCGTAACCATATTCGACGATGCTGCATGGAGCTGGGATTTTCGGCTGGAAGCTTGCATCATAGCCAACCGGCAGCGAGCCGACATCGGCTTGATTGTAGACGACCGTCGTCGGCGTCGAACCCTCATCCACCTGAAAAAAATAGATCAGCGTTCAACCTCTGGTAGAATGTGTGGTCGCTGTCGTCGTCAGGTGTGATGCGCAGGAGGTGCGCTGCACCAGGACTTCCAGCTGTGCGGCGGCCGTCCCCGACCTCGACGACGCGGTTCGCGCTCTTGACTTGGCCTTTTCAGTCGTGCAACCTATACGGGCAGTAAATGACATCAGAAGTGGCGCGAAGCCGTCGGGGCGGAGGATCGGCTGATGGGCATTGGCGAGTGGTGCGCCGGCAAGGCGCGACAGGCTTGGTGGGCCACGACCGACCTTTGGAAATTGATCTGGGCCTGCCGTGCCCCGTTCGTGGCCATTGCCGCCGGAGGCCTGCTCATTGCCCAGACCGACCAGGCGCGTGACATCGTCATCGCCACAAGCTCACCCAAGGAAGGCGGGCTGCCCATTCCACTGGCGGTTCTGCTGTGGGCGAGCATGGGTTGGTACTGGTCCCGCATCACGCTCGAGTTCATGAAGGGCGAGGCGGCGAGGTCGCCAGTGCCGGTCGATCCCGAAGTGGCTGCATGGGGGTGGGCGCCCGGCTGGCGTTGCTTCTGGAGCGATCATCTGCCGCGCCTGATCGGCGCGGCGGCGATATTCTCGGTCGCAGTTGCGTTCTGGCGCGCCCACAACGTCTATGCGAGGTATGGCGACTTCGCATCTGCCGCGATCTTTCTTCGTCAGGCCGCCTTCTATCTGGTCGCCACCGGCGTCTTCTATGCCGTCGTCGCCTACCGCAAGGAGCTGATGGAATGGGTCGTCGGGTCGCGAAGGGGCGATCGCTGGCGGCGAAACCTGGTGCCCGAGCGCGCTCCGCTGCGGCAATTCAACGACATCGCACCGCTCGCCAAATGGATCCTGTATCTGTCCGTGCTGGGCTCTCCGGTCTTCTTCCTCCTCTTTGCCTTCGTGCCGATCCAAACGGCTGCGCTGCTTGGCAGTGCTGTCGCGGTGATCCTGGTCGGGTTGGCGCTCGCGGTGGCGGCCCCGAGCTTTCTCGTCATTTGGTCGATTCGGACCAGGATGCCGCTACTGGGCACGGCATGCGTGCTGTTCTTCGTCATGCCGTGGCTCTTCGGCGACAATCACGACGTGCGGACCTGTCGCGCCCTGCAATCGGCCGGAAACGCCGGCAAAGCCTGCGTCGACAAGGACTACGCGGATAGGCCGTTCGTGCGCGACGTCTTCAACGCCTGGTATGAGGCGAACAAGAAGATAACCAAGCCCATCGAAGGGCCGGGCACCTCGGCCGTGGCGCCGCCCATGATCGTCGTGGCGACGGCTGGCGGGGCGAGCCGAGCCGCCTATTTCACCACCCAGGTGCTGGGCGAGATCGCCAGCCGCGAGGAGAATTTCGCCGAGCGCCTGTTCCTGCTGAGCGGCGTGTCCGGAGGATCGCTCGGCGCCACCGTCTTCAGATCGCTCGTCGAAGTGAAGCGGCGGTCGTCGGTCGACAAGGAAGGAATGGTTGGGCTGATGAAAGACGCCGCGAAGGACGGCGACACGTTCATCGACCATGACTTCCTCGCGCCGGCGCTCGGGGTCGGCTTCTATGTCGACGCTCCGTACAGCGCCGTGTCGTTCCTTAGGTCGCGGTGGGCTCCCTATGACCGGGCGGCGGCGCTGGAAAAGGCATGGGAAGCAGCCTGGCTCGAAAGCGGCATTTCCCATACCGGCGCCAAGTTCGAATGGTCGGACGGCTTGACGCGGACCTTCACGAAGGAAGCCAAACGCCCATGGCCCATTCTTGCCTTGAATGGAACGTCCGTCGAGAAGGGCAAGCGGATCATCACCTCGAACGTTCGCTTCGCCATCGACAACTACCGGAGCCAGAGAAATCTGTCTGGCGGCATCAATCGATACGATGCGCTCGAAATCGTCCAGTCCGATATCCCCATCAGCACCGCCGTGACGATGAGTGCACGCTTTCCGATAATTTCGCCGTCCGGCTCAATGCGCGACAAGGACGGCAAGCTGGTGACGCGAGTCGTCGACGGCGGGCTGTTCGAGAATTTTGGCGCGGTATTGGCGGACGAGGTCCTTCGCTACTTCGTCGAAAGAATCTCGGAAGCGCAGGAGCCGGAGCACAGGATGCTGGTCATGCCGATCGCCATCCTGATCAGCAGCGATCCCTCTCTGGACAAGCTCGAACTTCAGGGCGGAACGGCGTCGAGAAAGGTCAATCCGGATTGCCTGCCGATGGCGACGGAACCAGTTCTACACCCGGGCAATGGTTGGCCCGAGTGTCCAGTCGATACGGCGGCGAAGCTCATGCCGGTGGTCGTCGATCCGGCGACAGCCTTGTATGACGGCCGAACGGCACGCGGGGAGCTCGCCGCGACGGCCCTGCGCGACCGGATCGTCGAGACGAAGACGATGGTCCGGGATCGATTGATTGCCGACGTGAAGGACGAGGCCTTGGTGAACAGGCGTACCGGCGTGGCGGATAACGACGACTTCTTCCACTTCCGCCAGTGCCGCGTGCCCGACAGCAAGAGCCCGACCATGAGCTGGCATGACTCGGGAACGGCGTGGAAGGCGATGCGGCGTATGCTGGGGCTGGATGCGGAACCGAACGGCCAGATCGCGGATCCCTGCGGGAACAAGGTCGAGTTCTTCCGGCTTTGCGTTCGCCTCGCGCGATTGTCTGGAGATGCGACTGGCGATGAAGAGGCGACGCGGAGCTGCGAGGCCAAATGGCCGCGACCGGAGAATTGGGAATGCCGGCCCGCCGACAATGGTCCTCCGCGTATCTTCTGCGGGCCGACTTGGGCGGCCGTCGCGCGTCATAGCTCTCTCGACACGGGCACTCTTCGCCGACACAGTCTAGGCGAGGAGAACGGTCATGCCAGTCGGAGAGGCGCCAGGCGCGGGCGCCGGCCCAAGGATCCCCGCGGGCGGGACAGGCGCCGCCCTCGGGCACGATGTCTCGCCATCGGCCTAGCGGTCTTCGACCCCTCAAACAACCGCGCTGGTTGCCCCAGGCCAACACATGGAGCTGCGGCAGCACGGTCGCCTCGAACCAGCGATCGCGCGCCACCTTGTCGACCAGCCAGCGGAAACGCGCGAGCCGTCGGCCCGAAGATCTCCGAAATGCGGATCGTGCTCATGATGCCGCAGGTTCGCGGTCGAGATCATTGATGCTGCTGTCTGCGCGCCGCCACCAGTCGGCGCGATTGCCCGCGGCCGGACGCTCGGGCAGCACCTGGGCGGGATCGCCCGCGAAGGTCACGGTGTTGGTCGGCGTCTCCTCGACCATGACCTCGACGCAGCGCAGGAAGCTGCCGTCCTTTTCCAGGAAGGCGTTGAGCTTGGCCATGAAGCAGGCGGCCAGCATTTCGGTGGTGGGATCGCCCGGCGTGACCAGCAGGCGTGCCAGCCGGTCGGGTTCATGGTCCCGGAAGTAGCCGATCAGCGGGTCCCGGTCGGAGAGCTGGAGGGCGTGATCGACTTGCTCGTCGATCCAACGGTGCCAATGCGCCTTGGCGATCTCGAACGGTTCCACCATGTTGGCGACGCCGTCGAGGCGCCGCGCCGCGACGGCGGCTGCGACGGGAAATGTGGCATCACGCGACCTTGATCCGCAGGGGCAGCAAAGGCACGGTGAATGCATCGTGATGCAACTGATTGCTCTCGCCGACTGGCTGGCCGAATCGGGCCTGCGCAACCTGCCGCTGGAGGAGATGGTCGACGGCCTCTCGCGACGGCTGAACGACCTGGGCGTGCCCGTGGCGCGCACCTTCATCGGCATGAACACGCTCCATCCCATGGTGCGGGCGCGCAGCATGATCTGGGATAGGGCAACGGGCATCGGCCAGCACTTCGAGTTCGGCCATGGCGAGATCGACTCACCGATCGTGCGCGAGAGTCCCTTCACGCCGATGCTGCGCGACGGCATCGCCGAGCGGCGCTGCCGCGTCGACGATCCGGCCATCGCCGGCGAAGCGCCGTTGTTCGAGGAGCTGCGCGCGGCAGGCATGACGGAGTGGCTGGGCCGCGTTTTTCCCATGGGCGAGCTGATGCCGAAGATCGGCGGTCAGCGCGAGGCCGAGCACGCCGATCGGCTGGGGCTCGTCTGTTCGGTCACCACCGACCGGCCGGGCGGCTATCTCGACTCCGACCTGGCGATCCTGAAGCAGACGCTGCCGCTGTTCGCGCTCGCCGCCAAGGCCGTCACCCTGCGCACGATCGGCCGTGGGCTGTTGGCTGCCTATCTCGGCAACGACCCGGCGAGCCGCGTCTTCGCCGGCACCGTGCAGCGCGGCGAGGTGCAGAGCGTCGACGCTATCGTCTTCTTCACAGACTTGCGCGGCTTCACCGCGCTGGCCGATGTCACGCCCGGCAAGGAGCTGATCGCCCTGCTCGACGAGTGCTTCGAGTGCATGGTGGCGCCGGTCGTGCAGCGCGGCGGCGAGGTGCTGAAATTCATGGGCGACGGCCTGCTCGCGGCCTTCGCCGCCGGCCCGGCGACCCGCGCCGAGGCCTGCAATGCCGCGCTCGACGCCGCCACCGAGGCGCTGGCCCTGATCGAGGCGCTGAACGAACGGCGGCGGGCCGAGGGACGGCCGGCGACCGCGCTCGATATCTCGCTGCATCTCGGCACGGTGCAGTACGGCAATGTCGGCACCGCCGCGCGGCTCGACTTCACGGTGATCGGGCCGGCGGTGAACGAGGCGTCGCGCATCGAGAAATTGTGCGAGCCGCTGGGGCACAGCCTGCTGATCTCGCGGCCGTTCGCCGAAGCGGCGGTATCGTGCCGTTCCCGCCTGGTCTCGCTCGGCCGCCACCGCCTGCGCGGCGTCCGCGAGGAGACGGAGCTCTTCGGGCTGGTATCATAGCTGGGCGCGCGCAACTCCAGTCGCGCGTCTTCGTTGCCTCAAGAGAAGATCGCGCCACTGGAGTGGCGCGCCCCCAGCCATCTACTTCCCGTATACTGCTGACTCGAAAGCATAGAACAGCGGCAGGGACTTCACGTCGGCGAAGGGCAGGACCTGGGTGACGTAGACGCCGCCCACGCCTTTCTTCTGATCGATCCAGTAATAGGTGTTGGCGAGGCCCGCCCAGGCGAGCGCACCGGCCGAGCGGCCGGTCGGCGCCTCTTCGTTGTTGATCATGAAGGAGAGGCCCCACTGCTTGTCCATGCCGGGGAAGAACTCCGCGTCATTGGAGAACGGCGGCGCCGCGGTCTTGAGGAGGCAGACTTTCGACTCGCCCATGGCGTTCTTGGACATATCGGCCACCGTCGCGGGCTTCAGCACGGCTTCGCCTTTGTCCGACTTGCCCTGGTTCAGCATCATGCGGACGAACTTGAGGTAGTCGCCGGCCGTGCTGTAGAGCCCGCCGCCGCCCATCTCGAATTCGGGTTCCTGCGGCAGCTCCAGCGCGGTGTCGGGCTGCAGGGCGCCGTCGGGGCCGCGATGATGGATCTTGGCCAGGCGCTTGCGCATGCCGTCGGTGATCTTGAATCCGGTGCTGTCCATGCCGAGCGGGCCCAGGATGTTGTCGCGCATGTACTGGCCGAGCTTCTTGCCGCTCGCCGCCTCGACCATCTTGCCCGCCCAGTCGATGTTGATGCCGTAGAACCAGCGCTCGCCGGGATCGAACAGTAGGGGGGTGGTCAGCGCCTTGTTCTGGCAGCTGATGACGCCCGGCACCTCCATCGCCTCCATGTACTTGCCGACCTCGGGACTCCAGATGTCATAGCCGAAGCCCGCGGTATGGGTCAGCAGATGGCGCAGGGTGATGTCGCGCTTGGCCTTGCGCGTCTTGGGCTTGCCGGCGGAATCGAAGCCTTCCAGCACCGCCACGTCGCCCAGCGCCGGACTCACCGACTTGGCCGGCGCGTCCAGCGCGAGCTTGCCGCGTTCGACGAGCTGCATTGCGGCCGCCCCGGTGATCGCCTTGGTCATCGAGGCGATCCACGCCACGGTGTCGGGCGTCATGTCGGCGGCCTCGCCCAGCACGCGCTTGCCGAAGCCCGCCTCGTAGGTCGTGCCTCTGGCATCGGTCGCCGCAGCGGTCACGCCCGGCACGTCGCCTTTGCTCACCGCATCCTTCAGAACCTTGTCCGCTTGCGCCTTCATGGTTTCCTCCTGATCGTGGCGTCGATTGTCGAAAGCCTATGCCTCCAGGGCGTGCGATCAAGCCTTCTTGGTCGATTCACGTCCCCGTGACGTGCAGCGCGAACGCATAGGCGATCGCTACCTCGTCGAGGCGATCGAATCGTCCGGCCGCCCCGCCGTGGCCTGCGCCCATGTTGGTGCGCAGCAGGACCGGGCCGCCGCCGGTCATCGTGGCCCTGAGTCGCGCCACCCACTTCGCGGGCTCCCAGTAGGTGACGCGGGGATCGGTGAGGCCGGCCATCGCCAGGATCGCCGGATAGTCCCGGGCGGCGACGTTGTCGTAGGGCGAGTAGGAAAGGATATAGCGGAACGCCGCTTCGTCGATGATCGGGTTGCCCCATTCGGGCCATTCGGGCGGCGTCAGCGGCAGCGTGTCGTCGAGCATGGTGTTCAGCACGTCGACGAAGGGCACCTCGGAGACGATGCCGGCGAAGAGCTCGCCCGCGCGGTTGGCGATGGCCCCCATCAGCATGCCGCCCGCGCTGCCGCCGTGGCCGACGATGCGCCTGGCCGAAGTGTAGTTGTCGTCGATCAGCGCGCGCGCCACGGCGGCGAAGTCGTCGAACGTGTTCGTCTTCTTGTTGCGCTTGCCGTCGAGGTACCAGCCCCAACCCTTGTCCGAGCCGCCCCGCACATGAGCAATGGCGTAGACGAAGCCCCGGTCGACCAGCGACAGGCGATTGGCCGAAAATGACGCCGGCATCGCCATGCCATAGGAGCCGTAGCCGTAGAGCAGGAGCGGTGCCGCGCCGTCGCGCCTGAAATCCCGGCGGTGCAGGATCGACACCGGCACCTGGGCGCCGTCGTGCGATGTCGCCATGATGCGGGTCGTGACGTAGGCGGCCGGATCGTGGCCGGAGGGGATTTGCTGGCGCTTGCGCAAGGTGCGCTGGCGGCTCGCCATGTCGTAGTCATAGGTTTCCGCCGGCGTCGTCATCGAGGAATAGGCGAAGCGCAAGGTGGTGGTGTCGAACTCGTAGCCGTCGATGATGTCGAGCGCGTAGGCCGCTTCCGCGAAGGCGATGACATGCTCGGCGCCGTCGGCAAGGTCGCGGATCACGATCGAGGGCAGCGCGTTCGCCCGTTCCAGCCGCACCAGGTGCCCCGCATAGAGTGCCATGCGGATGATGTAGGTGCCGGGACGATACGGGATCAGCGGCCGCCAATGGCTACGGTCCGGCGTGGCCAGCGGCGCGGTGGCGATGCGGAAGTCGATCGCGTCGCCTTGGTTGGTGAGGATGAAGAGCTCATCGCCGCGATCGAGGACGGTGTAGCGGACGCCCGTCTCGCGCGCCGCCACGAGGCGCGGCATGGCGTCGGGCTGCGAAAGGTCGATCAACCAACGCTCGGAGGTTTCCTGGTTGCCGGTGGCGACGACGGCGAAGCGGCCGCTCGAACTTTCCTCGATGCGCGTGAACCAGCCGCTGTCCTTTTCCTCGTAGACGAGGACGTCGTCGCTCTGCGCCGTGCCCAGCCGATGACGATAGACCTTCAGCGGCCGATGGTTCTCGTCCTGGCGGACATAGAGGAAAAACGTCGAATCGTGACCCCAGACGACGTTGCCGCTGGTCTGCTCCACGATATCGGTTAGGTCTTCGCCGGTCTGCCAGCGTCGCACGCGGATGGTGAAATACTCCGAGCCGCGCAGATCGGCACTCCAGGCTTCGAGGAGATGGTCCGGCGAATGTCGCGTGCCGCCGAAATGGAAGTACGCAGACGCTTTGGCCAGGGCATCGCCGTCGAGGATGATCTCGGCCTCGCCGCCGTCGCGCGGCGTGCGGCCGATCAAGCTGTGTTGCCCGCCTTCGCGATATTTCCAGAGATAGGCGAACGGCCCGTCCGGCTGGGGCACGCCGGAATCGTCCTCCTTGATACGCCCGCGCATCTCGGCGACCAGAGTCTTCTGCAGCGCCTGCGTCGGTTCGAGGATCGCCTCGGTGTAGCGGTTCTCCGCCTCCAGGTACGACCGTATGTCGGCATTGAGCAGCGCCGGGTTGCGCAGCACCTGTTGCCAATTGTCGTCCTTCAGCCAGGCATGGTCGTCCGAGAGGGCGACGCCATGGACCTTGCGCCGGAACGGACGTTTTGGTGCGACGGGCGGTTTCTCGACCGGACGCTCAGGCGTAATTGCCGCGCTCCTTGCCGCTGGTTTTTCCGTTCGCCTTGCCGCGTCCCTTCGAGACGACAGCCGGCGCCGGCTTGGCCGCCGCCTTCTTCGGCTTGGTGCGCAGCAGCTTGCGCATTTCCGCACCCTTGGTGTCCCACCAGTCGGCGAGGATGCGCACGTCCCAGCCGATGCAGAAATGTTTGACCCCCATTTCGAGATAACGGCCGGCCTGGCTCGGATCGCGCAGCTCGATGCGTGGCTGCAGGCCCTTCTCGAGCGCCGTCTGGATGGTCTTGGTCTCGGCCGCCAGGACGTCGGGATGGCCGTACTGGCCGGTTTTGCCGATGCTCATGGAAAAGTCCGAGGCGCCGAACTGCACCATGTCGATGCCCGGCACCGACAGGATGGCGTCGAGATTGTCCACGCACGACTTCTTCTCGACCATGATGGCGATCACGACCTCGTTCAGCGCATCGACGTAAGCCGGCGTGCCGCCCTGGCGCACGATGCCGACGTCGCGCCGCATGCCGACGCCCAGAAGGCCGCGGCCGCGCACGCCCTTGGTCATGGTCGTCTCCGCGCGCACGGCGTTCACGGCCGTCCTGGCGTCCTCGACGGTGCGGATGTCGGCGAACAGCACGCTCTGGAAGCCCGCGCCGATCGCCCGCATCGCCTGGTGGGTGTACTGCGTCTGCTCGATCTTGATCATGCCGGCCAGGCCGGAGAGCTCGAAGGCGCGGCCGAGATTGTCGAGGTCGTGCAGGTCGAACGGCGCGTACTCGGCGGTAAACTCGACATAGTCGTACTGCTTGGAATGGCCGATCAGCTCGACCAGGGTCGGCCAGGCCGAGAGGATGTGCGTGCCGACGGTCGGCTTGCCGGCATTCAGGCGTTCACGAAGCAGATTGCGGCGCATGGCGTTTCCCCATTGTGGTTGGCGCGCATAGTGCGCGATAGACTCGACTTGGGAAAGCGGGGAGGCGGTCTTTTGAAACAGCTCAAGATTACGGCGATGACGGTCTTCGTCACCGACATCCCGGTGCGCCTGGTGCGGCGTCACGGCTCGGGCGACGTCGCGGGCTCGGTCAAGAACGCCATCCTGAAGCTCGAGACCGACGCCGGCCTCACCGGCTGGGGCGATGCCGCGCCGTGGGCGGTGTTCACCGGCACCATCGAGGCCAATGTCGCGGCGCTGCACGTCTATCTCAGGCCGCTGCTGATCGGCGCCGATCCCCATCGCATCGAGGCGCTGATGACGTTGGCCGACCACGCCGTCGTCGGCCATCCCGAGGCGAAGGCAGCGATGGAAATGGCGCTGTTCGACATCGTCGGCCAGGCCTCCGGCCTGCCGGTGGCCGAATTATTGGGCGGACGCTGCCGCGATGACATCCCGTTGTCCTTTTCGGTCGCCGATCCCGATGTCGACCGCGACATGGACATGGTGAAGCGGCTCTATGGCGAGGGCCTGCGGCTGTTCAAGATGAAGACCGGCTTCGCCGGCCACGCCGCCGACCTCAGGCGCATGGAGCGCTTCCGCAAGGAGCTGCCGGCCGATGCCGAGCTGCGCATCGACTATAACCAGGGCATGGACACCCACGAGGCGATCCGCCAGCTGCGCGACGTCGAGGCATTCCAGCCGACCTTCATCGAGCAGCCGGTGCCGGGCCACCAGCGCGCCGCGCTGGCCGAGATCACGCGTGCCCTCGACACGCCGGTGCTGGCCGACGAAAGCGTGTTCACGCCCAGCGACGCGCTGCTGGTCGCCGCCAACCGCATGGCCGACTTGGTCAGCATCAAGATCATGAAGCACGGCGGCATGCTGGCCGGCCGCAAGATCGCGGCGATCTGCGAGGCCGCCGGCATCGCCTGCTATGGCGGCGACATGTTCGAGACCGGGATTGCCCACCTCGCGGGCACGCATATGATCGCCGCCACGCCGAATATTTCGTTGGGCTGCGAATTCTACCAAGCCAGGTATTTCCTCGAGCGCGACCTCCTGGCCAAGCCATTCCCCATCGAGAACGGCCGTGTGATCGTACCCAAAACGCCCGGCCTCGGCGTCGAGGTCGAAGAGGCGCGCGTAAGGCACTATGCGGTGGAGACGTTGAAATGACGCACGCCGCCCGCGTCGTCCACGGTGTCGTCCCGAGCGCAGCGAGGGACCTTTACCTGCAGCCTTAAAGGTCCCTCGCTGCGCTCGGGATGACAGCGGGACTCTTGGCTCGCTTCTTGCGTTACGGAAGCGCGACACCTAGACTTTTGCGTGCGGCAGGAAGGGGCCTGCTGCCAACAGACGAACAATTCTCGAAGGGGGCACACATGACTATCCGTCGTCGTGACATCGGCGCAGTGGGCGTTGCTGCGGCTACGCTTGCGGCCGTGAGCGCCGCACCGGCGCGCGCGCAATCCAAGACCGAATCGACCTGGGACCTGATCAAGCGCACCGGCAAGGTGCGGATGGGCATCTTCGACTATCCGCCCTACTTCCTGCGCGACAAGGCGAGCGGCGAATGGGTCGGCGCCATGGTCGAGATGGCCAAGGACATCGCCAAGGAGCTCGACGTCAAGCTGGAGCTCGTCGAGGTCGGCGGCTTCGCCGAGGCCGTGCTCAGCCTGCAGGCCAACAAGGTCGACATGAATTTCGGCCTGCAGGCGACTCCCAAGCGCGCCACCGCCATCGACTTCGCCGGGCCGACCTACTGGATCGAATGGGTCACGGTGAACAACCCGAAGTTCCACGGCAAGGTGTGGGCCGACTACAACAAGCCCGAGGTCAAGGTCGCGGTCATGACGGGCACGTCGGACTCGCTGCTGCTGAGCAAGATGGCGCCCAAGGTCACCAAGCTCGAAATGCAGGACATCTCGCAGGTCGCGCTGGCGGTTTCATCGGGCCGTGCCGACGCCTTTACGACTACGGTGCTGGCCAGCATGGTCATGAAGGCCAAGAATCCCGGTCTCGGTGACTTCGTCAACCCGACGCCGCGGGTTGCGCTGCCCGGCTACATCGGTTTGCGGCTGGAGGACGATGCACGCTGGCAGAAGTTCCTCAACCGCTGGGCCGAGTGGAACGTCATGCTGGGTTACAACGAGGCCCGCATGAAGGCGTCGCTCAAGACCCTGGGCATCGACGAGATCCCGTCGACCGTCTCGTTCTCGCCCAACTGATGGACAAAACCGTCACCGTGATCGGCGCCGGCATCGTCGGCGTCTGTTGCGCGCTTCACCTCCAGCGCGAAGGCTTCAAGGTACGGCTGATCGAAAAGGGCGAGCCGGGCAGGGCCGCGTCGTTCGGCAACTCCGGCAGCTTCGGTGTCGCCTCCTGCGTGCCCTTCGGCATGCCCGGCATCCTGAAAAAAGTGCCGCGCATGCTGTTCGACCCCGACTCCCCGCTGAAGCTGCGCTGGAGTCACGTGCCGAGGGCGCTGCCGTGGTTCCTGCGTTTCATCGACGCCGCCCGGCCCTCGCGGGTCGAGGCGATCGCCGCCGCCCGCAACAGCCTGCTGGTGCACACCCATGAAGGCTATGCGCCGCTGATCGAAGGCGCCGACGCCGGCAAGTGGGTCAGCGACCAGGGCCTGATGATGACCTTCGAGAGCGAGGCGGCCTTCGCGAGCGCCGCCTACGCGCTCGACCTGCGGCGTCGTCACGGCGTGCACATGGACATCCTCGACGGCAACGAGGCGCGGCAGATGGAGCCGGCGCTGTCGGCCAAGGTGATCAAGGCGGTGTCGCTGCCCGATGTCCACCGCACCATCGATCCGTTTCGCCTGACCTCGTCGCTGGCCGCCGACTTCGTGCGGCGCGGCGGCGAGATCTTGAATGCCGAGGTGCGCGGCTTCGAGATCGGCGGCGAGGGTCCAACCGCGATCCTGACCGACCGCGGCCCGATGCCCGTCGACAGGGTGGTGATCGCGGCCGGGGTATGGTCGCGCCCGCTGGCCGCCCAGCTCGGCACGCACGTGCCGCTCGAGGCCGAACGTGGCTATCACGTGATGTTCGCCAATCCGGGCTTCGCGCTCAGGCGCGCCCTGGTCTCGGCCGATCGCAACGTTTCGCTGGCCCACATGGTGGAGGGCATCCGCGCCACCGGCATCGCCGAGTTCGCCGCCCCCGATGCGCCGCCCGACATGGCCAACGCCCGCCTGGTGCAGCGCCAGGCCCAGGCGCTGATCCCGGGGCTCAAGGGCGAGCCCGCCTCGCAGTGGATGGGCCCGCGCCCGTCGCATCCCGATTCCAAGCCGGTGATCGGCCGCTCGCCGCGTCATGCCAACGTTTTCTTCGCCTTCGGCCACGACCATCTGGGGCTGACGATGGCCGGCATCACCGGCAAGCTGGTCGCCCAACTCGCGACGGGCAAGCCGACGAGCGTCGATCTCTCGCCATTCCGCCCCGACCGCTTCTGACGGGATCGCGCGATGGGCTACAAATGGGATTTCAGCGGCGTCTATTCCTACCTCAATCTGTGGCTCAAGGGGCTGGGCGTCACGCTCGGCTACTCGCTGGGCACGGTGCTGGGCGGCCTCGTCATCGGCGTGATCTGCGGCATGCTGCTGCTCTATCGCCGCAAATGGGTGACTCTGCCGATCCACTACTACGTCGAGATTTTCCGCTGCACGCCGCTCTTGGTGCAGATCGTCTGGTTCTACTACGCGCTGCCGATCGTGCTCAAAGTCGAACTGCCGGCCTGGCTGGCGGCGGGACTGGGCCTCACGCTTTACATGGGCGCATTCTCGACCGAGATCTTCCGCGGCGGCATCATCTCGATCGACAAGGGGCAGTGGCAGGCGGCGCGCGCGCTCGGCATGACCGGCGGCGAGCTGATGCGTCACATCATTCTGCCCCAGGCGATCAAGCGCATGGTGCCGCCCTTCGTCAACCAGTCGATCATCCAGCTCAAGAACACCTCGCTGCTCTACGTCGTGGCGGTGCCCGACCTCATGTACACCGGCTCGATCGTGGTCGCCGACACGTTCCGCCCGCTCGAGGTCTATACCAGCGTCGGCGTCATGTACTTCGCCATCCTCTATCCGCTCACCCTGTGGGCAGCCCGCATGGAGGCGCGCGTTGACCAGTGACGTCATGGTGCGCGTCGACGGCCTGCGCAAAAGCTACGGCACGGTCGAGGCGGTGCGCGGCGTGTCGCTGGAAGTGCATCGCGGCCAGGTCGTGGTGCTGATCGGCCCGTCGGGCTGCGGCAAGTCGACTTTCCTGCGCTGCCTCAACCTTCTCGAGACGCCGTCGTCCGGCACCCTGCAGGTCGGCGATCGCACGATGGATTTCAGCCCCGGCCATTCGATGCCGCATGGTCGCACGCTGGCGCGCTTCCGCGCCCGCATCGGCATGGTGTTCCAACAATTCGACCTTTTCCCGCACATGACGGCGCTCAGGAACGTCATGGCGGGGCCGGTGATCGTGAAGAAGATGGGCCAGGGCGAGGCCGAGGCGATCGCGCGCGGCCTGCTGGCCAAGGTCGGGCTCGGCGCCTTCACCGGGCGCTATCCGCGCGAGCTGTCGGGCGGCCAGCAGCAGCGGGTCGCCATCGCCCGCGCCATGGCGATGGCGCCGGAGGTCATGCTGTTCG
>Ga0308309_10000151_pt1 | contig 57968 bp, 54 predicted proteins | sample HubBroMetageWFT5_FD_192491 | JGI IMG/M metagenome (GOLD analysis project Ga0308309, IMG submission 192491) | Warmed and freeze-thawed soil microbial communities from the Hubbard Brook experimental Forest, New Hampshire - Hubbard Brook CCASE Soil... | ecosystem: Environmental > Terrestrial >...
CGAGCAGCAGCGCCTGCTCGGCAAGACCGCGCCCTCGCTCTACGACCTGCGCAACCTCTTCCAGATCAATGTCGAGGAAGGCCGCCACTTGTGGGCGATGGTCTACCTGCTGCACGCCTATTTCGGCCGCGACGGCCGCGAGGAGGCCGAGGCCCTGCTGGAGCGCCATTCGGGCGATCCCGACAAACCGCGCATCCTCGGTGCCTTCAACGAGCAGACGCCGGACTGGCTCTCCTTCTTCATGTTCACCTTCTTCACCGACCGCGACGGCAAGTACCAACTCGCCTCGCTCGCCGAATCGGGCTTCGATCCCTTGTCGCGTTCCTGCCGCTTCATGCTGACCGAGGAAGCCCACCACATGTTCGTGGGCGAGACCGGCATCAGCCGCATCATCCAGCGCACCTGCGAGCTGATGAAGGAGCACAAGACCGAGGATGTGCGGGCGTTCGGCGCCATCGACCTGCCGACCATGCAGAAGTACCTCAACTTCCACTTCTCGGTGTCGCTCGACCTGTTCGGCCAGGAAGCCTCCACCAACGCCGCCAACTACTACACGATGGGCGTAAAAGGCCGCTTCCTCGAGACCCGCATCGACGACGATCATCTTCTCACCAACTCGAGCTACGAGATCGAGACCATCGAGGATGGCCGCATCGTCAGGAAGGCCGTGCCGGCGCTGCAGGCGCTGAACGAGCGGCTGCGCCAGGACTACGTCGAGGATTGCGCCCGCGGCGTGCTGCGCTGGAACAAGATCATCGAAAAGGCCGGCGTCAATTTCGAGATGAAGCTGCCGCATCGCGGCTTCGACCGCCGCATCGGCGCCTTCGCCGGCTCGCGCGTCTCGCCCGACGGCAAGGTGCTGAGCGAGGCCGAGTGGAAGGCGAACGAGGCCAAATGGCTGCCAACCGACGAGGACCGCGCTTACGTCACCTCGCTGATGGGTCCGGCGGTGGTGCAACCCGGCAAGTTCGCCCACTGGATCGCCCCGCCGGCGCGCGGCATCAACGGCCAGCCAGCCGACTTCGAGTACGTGCGGTTCAATTGATGGCCGGCGAGCTGTGAGCCGAAGACATCGCTGTGTAACGCGTCGTCCACAAATCCGTTGTTCATAATTCGAGGCACCGACTCTCAACCGACGCCGAATCTTCGTTTGCGGGTCAATTTATCGCAAAGTTCGGGCTGCTAGTAGCCGCAGGAGGCGGACTGAGGAGCATTCCTGCCGCCGTAGTGAAGGGACAGCAGCATGGACAACACGACACTTTCCGACGCGGCAACCGGCATATTCCGGTTGCGCAGTGACGACCCGCACATGACCAACAGCACCATCGTCGACCTGAACGACGACGCCTATACGACCCTGACAACCGTCGAGGTCCGCAGCGGCGCAGTCGTCCTGCATTGTTTCACCTCCTTGGAAGCGGCCGAGCTCGCGGACGAGGAAGAAGAGGAAGAAGAGTCCGAAGAGGGATCGGAGGGGAAAGAAGACTCCGACGATGAAGCCGAAGACGAGGACGAGGACGAGGACGACGACGAGGAAGAAGACGACGACAAGCAGGCGAAGACCTACACCATCGCCAGCGGCAACAGCGTGACCGTGCGCGCGACGGTCGTCCGGCTGAAGCCGGTCGGCATGGAAACGGCGGAAGGCGTCTACCGGGTCCAGATGATGAAATCGGCCGACTGAGGTCGGTCACGCCGCGATCGGCAGCCGCCCTGGGCAAGGGCGGCTGCTGCGCATCCGAAGGCGCAGGCGCCCGAAAGGACCGCGGCGCCCCTTTTTTCAGCTCACCGCGGGAGGCGCGCCTTCGAGGTAGGTGCTCTTGCCCGGCGCGAAGGGCTCCAGCACCGGCCAGATGAAGAGAACGCGCGCGGTGCCCGGGCCCACGGTTCCCCAGGCATGGGTCGTATGCGGTGGAATGATGACGGACTGCCCGGGGCTCGCCGTCAGCCGGACCTTGTCCAGTTCGACCCAGACCTGCCCTGCCTCGACGAGAATGACCTCCTCATATTCATGAAAATGCCGCGGCACGGCGACGTCGGGCTGCACGGTATTGGAGAGCACGCTCAGCGCTGTCGACCCGTGCTCGTGCCCGGCGATCCACTTGCCGGTGATCCCGGCCCGCATGGGAAATTCCGGCAGCGCCGCGTAGTCAATGACCGGCATTTTTGGCTCCTTCACGCTGCGCCGCGATCCAGCCACTCTGCCATTTGGCGCCGGCTTAGGCTACACACGATAGCCCTGCAACTTCCTTCCAGGCGCCGGTGAAGGCGTCGTGGGCCAAGCTCAACTCACAGTGGCTGGCCGTTCCAAAGGGACGCGATTAGAATAGCGCCATGGCCGCCACCGATTTCGATCCCAACACCTTGAGCGTCGAAGAACGCTTGGCGCTTATCAATCGTCTCTGGATGAGCATTCTGGAAGATGCCGGTCGCGGGGACGAGTTGGCGACGCAAGCCCTCGATATGGGTCACGGGCTCGATCCCGAGGTGATTGAGGAACTGGAACGACGCGCCGATGAGCTCGAGCGGGATCCTTCGAAAGGCGTTCCCTGGGAGGACTTTCTCGAGGAGCTTCGCAGCAAGCGCGGGTGACGCGCGCAATCATCCTCGGCAAAGCGGCGGCGCGCGAACTGGAGGAGCGCCTGTCGTACCTGCGCGATGCCCGGCCAGGCGCCGAAGAGCGACTTGCCAGCGAGCTGGCGCGTCTGTTGAACTTGATCTCCGAGTTTCCCCAGCTTCACGCGCCCTTTGGGCGCACACTTCGAAAGGCGGTACTGGAGCAGTGGTCTCTTGGGGTTTTCTATCGGTCGAATGCTCGCTACGTCTTCGTCACTGCCATCCTCGATCTCCGGCGCGATCCGACTGCCATCCGGCGCCGGCTTGGGCTACATGAGGGTTCGACAGAATTCGTGACAGGTCCGCCTATGGCACTCCCCTCCGGCATCTCCTTCAGCACCGACCTCCGGCTGAAGCTACCTGACCGTTTCAACGTCGCGGCGCCGTTCATCGACCGGCACATCGGCGAAGGCCGCGGCGCCAAGGCTGCCATCCGCACGGCGCAGGAGACGGTCACCTACGCCGAGCTGGCCGAGCGCGTGAACCGCGCTGGCAACGCGCTGCTGGCGCGGGGCCTCAAGCCCGGCGATCGGCTGCTGATGGTGGTGAAGGATTGCCCCGCCTTCTTCTATCTCTTCTGGGGTGCCATTAAGGCCGGCATCGTGCCGGTGCCGCCCAACACGCTGCTGCGCGCGCCGGACTACGCCTACATGTTCGAGGATTCGGGCTGCAAGCTCGCCGTCTATTCCAGCGAGTTCGCGGGTGAGATCGAGCCGGCGCTAAAACAGGTTCCGATCAAGGCCCTGACGGTCGACACCTTCCTCGCCGAAATGGCGAAGGCTTCTCCCGTACTGGAGCCGCGTCTCACCTCTCCCGATGACGATTGCTTCTGGCTCTACTCCTCGGGCTCGACCGGCCGGCCCAAGGGCGCCGTCCATGCCCATCGCGACATGGTGGTGACCAGCGAGCTCTATGGGGTGCGCGTGCTGGGCGTCACCGAACAGGACATCTGCTATTCGGCCGCCAAGCTTTTCTTCGCCTACGGCATGGGCAACGCCATGACCTTCCCGCTGTGGACGGGCGGCACCGCCATCCTCGACGACCGCCGGCCGACGCCTGACACGACCTTCGAGAACATTGATAAGTTCAAGCCCACCTTCTACTACGGCGTGCCGACGCTCTACGCTGCCCTCCTGGTGGCGCTCGAGGCCGCGCCACGCAAGCTCGACAGCGTCAAGGCCTGCGTCTCGGCCGGCGAGGCGCTGCCAGCCGACATGTTTCGCCGCTGGAAGGAGAAGACCGGCACGGTGATCCTCGATGGCATCGGCTCGACCGAGTGCCTGCACATCTTCATCGGCAACAGCCTGAAAGATCATCGTCCCGGCACCAGCGGCAAGCCGGTGCCGGGCTACGAGGTGAAGATCCTCGACGATGCCGGTAAGCCGGTGGCGAAGGGCGAAAGCGGCCGGCTGTGGATCCGCTCGGAGTCCGCCGCCAAGTACTATTGGAACAAGCCGGAGAAGACCGCCGAGACCATGGTCGGCGGCTGGCTCAACACCGGCGACACCTATCGCGAGGATGCCGACGGCTACCTGATCTACGACGGCCGCAGCGACGACATGCTGAAGGTGGGTGGCATCTGGTGCTCGCCGGTCGAGATCGAGAATTGCCTGGTTGGCCATCCTGCCGTGCTCGAGGCCGCCGTGGTCGGCCACGCCGACGCCGACGCGCTGGTCAAGCCCAAGGCCATCGTCGTGCTGAAGCAGGCGGGCGGCGGCAGCGTGGCGCTGACCGACGAGCTGATGACGCTCTGCAAGAAGACGCTGGCGCCCTACAAGTACCCGCGCTGGGTCGAGTACGTAACCGAGCTGCCCAAGACCGCGACCGGCAAGATCCAGCGCTTCAAATTGCGCTCATAATCCCCCTCCCCTGCGCGGAGTCCACGCAGGGGAGGTGTCGCGGTCTTACCGCGACGGAGGGGTCATGAGCGCCAATTCGTGCTTCCGACCCCTCCGCCGCTTCGCGGCACCTCCCCTTCGCGGAGTCCGCGAAGGGGAGGAGAAGATGTTGTTGCACGCGACTTTTTCGGCTTTTATGGCGCCAATCAAACGACAGGGATGAGGCAGGGAGACAACCTATGAAAAGCAAATTGTTTGGTCCCGCAACAATCGCGGCGCTGGTCTTCGGCCTGCAGCCGGTCATGGCGCAGACGCCGATCAAGATCGGCTTCATCAGCACCTTCTCCGGCTCGCAGGCCGCCATCGGCGAGGACATGCGCCGTTCGGTCGAGCTCGCCAAGGAGCATCTCGGCGGCAAGATGGGCGGCGTGCCGTTCGAGATCGTCTACGAGGACGACCAGTTCAAGCCCGACGTCGGCAAGCAGAAGTCCGAGAAGCTCGTGCAGCAGGACAAGGTGGCCGTCGTCGCCGGCTACATCTGGTCGAACGTGCTTCTGGCCTCGCTCAAGACCGTGACCGACGAGGGCGACACCATCCTGATCTCGGCCAATGCCGGCCCGTCGCAGATCGCGGGCGAGCTTTGCAACAAGAACTTCTTCTCGACCTCGTGGCAGAACGACCAGACGCCGATGGCGATGGGCGAGTACCTCAACACCAAGGGCGTCAAAAGCCTTTACCTGATGGGTCCCAACTACGCCGCCGGCAAGGACATGCTGGCCGGCGTCAGGCGCACCTACAAGGGCCAGATCATCGGCGAGGACTTCACCAAATGGCCCGATCAGCTCGACTTCTCGGCCGAACTCGCCAAGATCGCCGCAGCCAAGCCCGACGGCATCTTCATCTTCTATCCCGGCGCGCATGGTGTTCAGTTCGTCAAGCAGTGGGCACAATCCGGCCTCAACAAGACCGTGCCGCTCTACCAGGTGTTCTCGATCGACGCGATCACGCTGCCGCAGCAGGGTGAGCTGGCGCTCGGCACGCTGGGCGCCCAGGAGTGGGTCAACGACCAGCCCAACGAGCAGAACAAGCGCTACGTCGCCGACTTCAAGAAGAAGCACGGCGTCTATCCGTCCTACTACGGCGCCCAGAGCTACGACGCGATCATGCTGATCGCCTCGGCAGCCGAGGCGCTGAAGGGCGACCTCTCGAACAAGGACAAGGTCCGTGCCGAACTGAAGAAGGCCAACTTCAAGTCGCTGCGCGGCGACTTCAAGTACAACACCAACAACTTCCCGATCGAGAACTTCTACATCCAGGAGACGGTGAAGGACCCCCAGGGCGTGATGACGGTGAAGACCATCGCCACGGCGGTGAAGGATGCCAAGGATTCCTACTACGAAAAGTGCCCGATGAAATGAGATCGGGGAGCGACGTCGACGGGAGCGCGGGTGACGCGCTCCCGTTTCGTTTGTCTTGGTCCTCTCCGCCGCGCAGCGGGGGAAAGGGCTTCTAAGCGGGAACACGAGGTGGACTATCTGCTGCTCCAGGTGCTGAACGGCGTGCAGCTCGGCCTGCTGATGTTCCTGCTCGCCGCCGGCCTGACGCTCACCTTCGGCATCATGGACCTGGTCAACCTGGCGCACGGCTCGCTTTACATGATGGGCGCCTACATCGCCTGGACCCTGATCGGCTGGACCGATTCCTTCATGCTGGGCGTCTTGCTGGCGCTGCCCGCCACCTTCCTGCTGGGCGTCGTGGTCGAGGCCGCGGTCATGCGACGGCTCTATGGCCGCGATCATCTCGACCAGGTGCTGGCGACCTTCGGCCTGATCCTGTTCTTCAACGAGCTGGTGCGCGCCGTCTGGGGACCGGCGGGCAAGAGCATATCAGTGCCGGCTTTCCTGGCACGCACCGTCGAGATCCTGCCCGGCGTGCCCTACCCCGCCTACCGCTTCGCCATCATCGTGGTCGGCGCCGCCGTCGCCGCGCTGCTCGCCTGGCTGGTGGCGCGTACCAGGCTCGGCATGCTGATCCGTGCCGGCGCTTCCAACCGGCGCATGATCGGGGCGCTGGGCGTCAACATCGAGCTGCTGTTCAGCCTGGTGTTCGGCCTCGGCGCAGTGTTCGCCGGTCTCGCCGGCCTGATGGCAGCGCCTCTGAGCTCGGTGAAGATCGGCATGGGCGACGACATCCTGATCGTGGCCTTCGTCATCATCGTCATCGGCGGCATCGGTTCGATCAAGGGTGCCTTCGTGGCCGCCATGGTGGTCGGCCAGATCGACATCGTCGGTCGCGCCTTCCTGCCCGACTTCTTGAAGACTTTCCTCAGCACCTCCGCCGCCTCGAGCGCCGCGCCCGCCATCTCCCAGGTGCTGGTCTACATCGTCATGGCGGGCGTGCTGGTCTGGCGGCCGACCGGCCTGTTCGGCCAGCGGACATGAGGACGGCTTGGCGCACGCCGCGCGGGCTGGCGACGGTTCTGCTGCTGCTGGTCCTGGCCGTCCTGCCCCTGCTGACGCAGGTCTTCGACCAGCGCTACCTGCTGTCGATCGGCACCCGCATCGTCATCTGGGCGATCGCGGCCATCAGCCTCAACATGATCCTGGGCTATGGCGGGATGGTGAGCTTCGGCCACGCCATGTTCTTCGGCATCGGCGGCTATGCCGTGGGCATCCTGGCCCATCACGGTATCGCCAGCGGCTGGATCCAATGGCCGGCCGGCATCGTGGCCGCCGCCTTGTGGGCCGCCGTGATCGGCGCGCTGTCGCTGCGCACGCGCGGCCTCTATTTCATCATGATCACCTTGGCCTTCGCCCAGCTCGTCTACTATCTGGGGGCGGGCCTCGAGGCCTATGGCGGCGATGACGGCCTCAACATCAGCCGCAGCCGCTTCACCGGCCTTTTAGACCTGCGCGACAAGGCGTCGTTCTATTGGCTTTGCTTCGCGCTCCTCTGCGGCACCTTGTGGTTCTGCAGCCGCTTCGCCAATTCGCGCTTCGGCCTGGTGATCCGCGGCGCCAAGTCGAACGATCTGCGCATGACGGCGCTCGGCTTCCCGGTGTTCCGCTATCGGCTGGCGGCGTTCATCCTGTCCGGGGCCTTCGGCGGACTGGCCGGCATCCTGCTCGCCAACGAAGGCGCGTATATTTCGCCCGCCATGATGTCGTGGGTGAAGTCGGGCGACCTCATCGTCATCGTGGTGTTGGGCGGCATGGGCACGCTGTTCGGCCCGCTCTACGGCGCCATCGCCTTCTTCGCGCTGGAGGAATCGCTGCCGCCGCTGCTCGATCTCGGCCGCAAGGGCTGGGGTGAATACTGGCAGATCGCGTTCGGGCCCATGCTGGTGCTGGTGGCACTCTACGCCAAGGGCGGCATCGACTCGTTGTTCGGGCGCCGTCATGCCTGAGCCGCTGCTCTCCGCCGACCGCCTGATCAAGCGCTTCGGCGGCCTTCTCGCCACCGATTCGGTCTCGATCGACGTCCGGCCGGGCGAGATCCACGCGCTGATCGGCCCCAACGGCGCGGGCAAGACCACGCTGGTGAGCCAGCTCACCGGCAATCTCAGGCCCGACTCCGGCACCATTCATTTCGCCGGCCGCGACATCACGCACCTGCCGACGCACGCCAGGGTGCGGCTGGGGCTGGCGCGCTCCTTCCAGATCACCTCGGTGCTGCGCGAGTTCACCGCCCTCGACAACGTGGCACTGGCCGTCCAGGCGCACGCCGGCCATTCCTTCCGCTTCCTGGCCGACGCCTGCCGCGACGAGACCCTGCGCCGGCCGGCGCGGCAGGGCCTCGCCGAGGTGGGCCTCGCCCAGCGCGCCGACACACAAGCCACCGCGCTCAGCCATGGCGAGCAGCGCCTGCTCGAGATCGCCATGGCGCTGGCCGGCGATCCCATCCTGCTGCTGCTCGACGAACCGATGGCCGGCATGGGCGCGGAGGAAAGCCAGCGCATGATCGGCTTCCTGCGCGGGTTCAAGGGAAAGCGCGCCATGCTGCTGATCGAGCATGACATGGACGCCGTTTTCCAGCTCGCCGACCGCATCACCGTGCTGGTCTATGGCCGCGCCATCGCCAGCGGCACGCCCGAGGAGATCCGCGCCAATCCGGACGTCCGTCAGGCCTATCTCGGCGACGATCTCGTGCCTCCTCCGTCATACGGGGGAGGTGGCCGCAGGCCGGAGGGGGAAGGCGACACGAAGAACTCATGATCGACTCATGACCAAGCGCCAATTCGTGCTTTCCCCCTCCTGTATCCTCCCCCGTATGACGGGGGAGGAGAAAGAATTCTGATGCTCCGCGTGCGCGAGCTAACGGCTTTCTACGGCGCGAGCCAGGCTCTGTTCGGCATGGAACTCGCCGTCGACGCCGGCGAAGTGGTGACCCTGATGGGACGGAACGGCATGGGCAAGACCACGACCGTGAACGCCATCATGGGCCTGCTGCCGGCGCAGGGCGGCGTCGTGGAGTTCGCGGGCTACCGGGTCGACCACCTGCCCGCCTTCCGCATCGCCCGCCTCGGCCTGGGGCTGGTGCCCGAGGGTCGCCAGATCTTCCCCAACCTGTCGGTGCGCGAGAACCTTGTCGCGTCGGCGGCGAACCGCACGTCGCGCGGCAATCCCTGGACCCTCGAGCGCGCCTTCGGGTTCTTTCCGCGGCTCGCCGAGCGCCAGCGCAACATGGGCAACCAGCTCTCCGGCGGCGAGCAGCAGATGCTGGCGATCGGCCGGGCGCTGATGACCAATCCCAAGCTCCTGATCCTCGACGAGGCGACCGAGGGATTGGCGCCCTTGATCCGCCAGGAGATCTGGTCGTGCCTCGACCGGCTGAAGCGCGAGGGCCAGGCGATCCTGGTGATCGACAAGAGCGTGGGCGCACTGATCGGGCTGGCCGACCGCCATCACATCGTCGAAAAGGGCCGCGTCGTCTGGACCGGCACCTCCGACGCGCTGGCCCGCGACAGCGAGCTGCAGCACAGATATCTTGGGGTCTGATCTCGCCGGAGTTGTCGATGCGTCTGCCCGTCCTCGCCTCTCTCCTCGCCTTGACTGCAGTGCCTGCCTTTGGTCAGGGACAGGTCAACGTCTACAATTGGTCGGACTATATCGCCGAGGCAGAGGTCAAGAATTTCGAGAAGGACACCGGCATCAAGGTCAACTACACGACCTACGATTCCAACGAGATCCTCGACGCCAAGCTCAAGACCGGCCGCTCGGGCTACGATGTCGTGGTGCCGACCGCCTCGCCGTTTCTCGTGCGCCAGCTCGCCGCCGGCCTGTTCATGCCGCTCGACAGGGCCAAGCTCAGGAACTGGGGCAACCTCGATCCCGACATCATGGCCGCGCTCGCCAAGTACGATCCCGGCAACGCCCACGCCATCCCCTGGATGTGGGGCACCACGGGCATCGGCTACAACGTGGCCGAGATCAGGAAGCGCATGCCCGATGCGCCTGTCGATTCGCTGAAAATGGTGTTCGATCCGGCGGTGGTGTCGAAGTTCAAGGACTGCGGCGTCATGCTGCTCGACAGCGCGACCGACGTCCTGCCGGCGGCGCTGAACTATCTCGGTCTCGATCCCGATTCCAAGAAGCCCGAGGACCTCGCCAAGGCCGCTGACGTCGTGAAGGCGGTGCGGCCCTTCATCCGCAAGTTCCATTCCTCCGAGTACATCAACGCACTCGCCGGCGGGAACATCTGCCTGGCCTTCGGTTATTCCGGCGACATCTTCCAGGCGCGCGACCGCGCCGCCAAGGCCAAGGACAGGCAGGACATCGCCTATGCCATTCCGAAGGAAGGCTCGATGCTCTGGATCGACGTGGCGGCCATCCCCAAGGATGCGCCCGATCCCGCGCAGGCGCTCAGCTTCCTCGATTTCATGCTGGAACCCAAGGTTGCCGCCGCCTCGAGCGAGCTCACAGGCTACGCCAACGCCAACAAGGCGGCGACGGCCTTGATGCCCAAGGACATCACAGGCAATCCGCTGATCTATCCGCCGCCCGCCGTGCGCGCGCGCTTCTATACCATCACGGCCGGCAACGCCGATCAGGTGCGCGAGCGCACGCGGCTGTGGACCACCATCAAGACGGGCCGTTGATGTGAGCGGCAGCGCGATTGTCCGCATCGAAGGCCTGACCAAGCGCTTCGGCGCTGTCACTGCCGTCGACGGCGTCGACCTCGTCATCGAACGCGGCGAGCTGTTCGCTCTTCTGGGCAGCTCGGGCTGCGGCAAGACCACGCTGCTGCGCCTGCTGGCGGGCTTCGAAATGCCCGATGCCGGCCGCGTCGTCATCGATGGCCAGGACATGACCGGCGTGCCGCCCCATCGCCGCCCGGTCAACATGATGTTCCAGTCCTACGCCCTCTTCCCGCACATGAACGTGGCGGAGAACGTGGGCTACGGGCTGCGCCGCGAGGGCTTGGCCAAAACCGAGATCGCTAACCGCGTCGCCGCGGCGCTCGAGCAGGTGCGGCTGTCGGATTACGCCGCGCGACGGCCGGCGCAGCTCTCGGGCGGCCAGCGCCAGCGCGTGGCGCTGGCCCGGGCGCTGGTCAAGCGGCCCAAGCTGCTGCTGCTCGACGAGCCGCTGGCCGCGCTCGATCGCAAGCTGCGCGAGGGCACGCGCTTCGAGCTGGTACGCCTGCAGGAGGAGCTCGGGCTCACCTTCGTCATGGTGACCCACGATCAGGAAGAGGCGATGTCCATGGCGAGTCGGCTGGCGGTCATGGATCTCGGCCGGGTCGTCCAGGTCGGCACGCCGCATGAGGTCTACGAGCGGCCGCGCTCGCGTTTCGTCGCCGATTTCATCGGCATCGCCAACATCCTGCCCCTGGGCGACGGTCGCCGCTGGCTGGCGCTGCGGCCGGAGAAGATCGCCTTGTGCGCGGCGCGGCCGGACACGGCGAACGCCGTCGCCGGCAGGGTCGTCGACGCTGCCTACGAGGGCGATCGCTCGCTCTATCGCGTCGCCATTGACGACGGCTCCGTGCTGTCGGTCTCGATCGCCAATGTCGGGCGCACGGCAGAGACGTTCCGACGCGGCCAAAGCGTGTGGTTGGGCTGGGCCACCGACGCCGTGCATGAGCTGGAGGAGTAGAGATGCGGTTCGGATTTCATTGGACCGCGGGCCTCCAGGCCCGCTCATGGCTGGAAAATAAAGAAGCGGGCCTGGAGGCCCGCGGTCCGCTGAGTTTGAGCCCCAGCTAAGACCATGCGCTTCGTCATCGCCCTGCCCTATGCCTGGCTCGTCATCTTCTTCCTGCTGCCGTTCGCGCTGGTGCTGGGCATAGCGCTCGGCACCAACGCACCCGATTCGGCGCCGCCGGTCGAGCTGGGCATGAGCCTGAAAAACTTCGCATTGCTCTTCACCGACGATCTCTATGTCGCGGCCTGGCTGTCCTCGCTTCGGATCGCTGCCACCGCGACCGTCATCGCGCTGCTGCTGGGCTATCCCATGGCCTACGCCATCGCGCGCGCGGCACCGCGGCGGCGGCCGCTGCTGCTGATGCTGGTCATCCTGCCCTTCTGGACGTCGTTCCTGATCCGCGTCTACGCCTGGATGGGACTTCTGGCCGAGAACGGCATCCTCAATCAGTTCCTGCGCTGGAGCGGGCTTGCCTACGATCCCGGCACGATCCTGGGCACCGAATGGGCGGTGCAGTTGGGCATTGTCTACGCCTACCTGCCCTTCATGGTGCTGCCGCTCTACGCCTCCCTGGAGAAGCTCGACACCAGCCTGCTCGAGGCGGCGGCCGATCTCGGCGCCCGGCCGTTCGCGACCTTCCTCACCGTCACGCTGCCGCTGTCGCTGCCCGGCATCGTGGCGGGCTGCCTGCTGTTGTTCATCCCGGCGGTCGGCGAGTTCGTGATCCCCGATCTTTTGGGCGGCACCGACACGCTGATGATCGGCAAGGTGCTGTGGGACGAGTTCTTCACCAATTCAGACTGGCCGCTCGCGTCGGCGGTGGCGATCTGCCTGCTGGTGCTGCTGGTCGGGCCGATTGTCCTCTTCCAGCGCCAGCAGGCGAAAAGCCTGGAGCGGCGCTGATGCTTGGCCGCGCCCGCTTCGCTTTCGCCGTGCTGGCCTTCGGCTATGCCTTCCTTTACCTGCCGCTGGTCATCGTCATCGCCTACTCCTTCAACGAATCGCGCATGGTCACGGTCTGGGCGGGCTTCTCGACCAAGTGGTGGGCCGCGCTGTTCGCCAACGAGGCCATGCTCTCCGCCGCGTGGCTGTCGCTCCGCATCGGCCTGGTGAGCGCCACGGCGGCGGCGGTGATCGGTCTGGCGGCGGGCTACGTGCTGGCGCGCGTGCCGACCTTCTTCGGCCGCACCCTGTTCGGCAGCCTGGTCATCGCCCCCATGGTGATGCCCGAGGTGGTGATGGGCATCTCCATGCTGCTGCTGTTCGTCGGCTCCGAGCGCCTGTTCGGCGGGCCCGACCGCGGCTTCCTCACCATCGCCATCGCCCACGTCACCTTCTCGATTTCCTTCGTCGCCATCGTGGTGCAGGCGCGGCTCGCCGATTTCGACCGCTCGCTCGAGGAGGCGGCGATGGATCTCGGCGCCACGCCCTGGGTCACCTTCCTCACGGTGACGTTACCGCTGATCGCGCCGGCGGTCGGCTCAGGCTGGCTGCTCGCCTTCACCCTCTCGCTCGACGACCTGATCCTGACCCAGTTCGTCGCCGGCGCGCAGTCGCAAACCCTGCCGATGCGCGTCTATTCCAGCGTGCGGCTGGGCGTCGACCCGCAGATCAACGTGCTCGCCACCATCATCGTCGTGATCGCCGCAAGCGCACTAATCTTCTCCGGCTGGCTGACGCGCCGCAGGGCCTAGGCTATCTTTTAGGCGTTGTCCAAAAATGGAATAACCCTCGGAGGAAGCCATGATCCACAGAAGAACCCTGCTGAAGCAGTCCGGCGCCATCATGGCGGCGTTGGGCACAACCGCCGTCTTCGATCCGCTGCGCGCCTTTGCCGACACGGTCAAGATGCCCTTCGAGAACGGCGAGCGGCCACTGGTAAAATATCCGCAAAAGCGGCTGATGATCGGCATGACCAGCCGGCCGCCCCAACTCGAAACGCCGTTCTCGGTTTTCAATGACGGGGTGATCACGCCCAACGACGCCTTCTTCGTGCGCTACCATCTCGCCGGCATTCCCCTCGAAATCGATCCCGATACCTTCACCCTCGAGGTCAAGGGCAAGGTCGACAAGCCGCTAAAGCTGTCTTTGGCCGAGCTCAAGAGAATGCCGTCGGTCGAGATCGTCGCGGTCAACGAGTGCTCGGGCAACAGCCGCGGCTTCTTCGAGCCGCGGGTGGCCGGCGGGCAGCTCGGCAACGGCGCGATGGGCAACGCGCGCTGGAGGGGCGTGGCGCTCAAGGCGGTTCTCGACCGGGCCGGCGTCCAGAAGGACGCGCGCCAGGTGACATTCAACGGCCTCGACGGACCGGTCGTCGACAAGACGCCGGATTTCGTGAAGGCGCTCGACATCGATCAGGCGCGCAACGGCGAGGTCATGCTGGCCTATTCGATGAACGGCCAGGACCTGCCCTTCCTCAACGGCTTTCCGCTCCGCCTCGTCGTGCCCGGCTACTACGGCACCTACTGGGTAAAGCATCTCAGCGAGATCACGGTCATCGACAGCGTGTTCGACGGCTTCTGGATGAAGAGCGCCTACCGTATCCCCGACAACGACTGCAACTGCACCGAGCCGGGCACGCCGCCCAAGACGACGATTCCGATTGGCCGCCTCACCGTGCGGTCTTTCATCACCAGCGTCGGCAATGACGCCAAGCTGGCGGCCGGCCAGCCGATCACCCTCAAGGGGATCGCGTTCGACGGCGGCACCGGCATCAAGGAGGTCGCCGTCTCGACCGACGACGGCAAGAGCTGGACGCCGGCCAAGCTCGGCCAGGATCTCGGCAAGTTCTCGTTCCGCGAATGGCAGCTTCCGGTCACCCTGGCGGCCGGCCCGCACGAACTCAAGGTGCGCGCCACCAACAACGGCGGCCAGACGCAGCCGATGAAGCCGCTGTGGAACCCCGCCGGCTATCTGCGCAACGTCGTCGAAACCACGCACGTCACGGCAGCCTGAGGAGGACGACCATGAAACGCTCGAAATTCCTCGCGCTGGCCGGCCTCGCCGGATTGACCGTCGCCCTGTCTGGCGCGGGACTCGTCGCCGTCAACGCCAAGCCCTTGACCTATGTGCTGCCCGACGAAACCGCTGCCTTCAAGCCGGGACCCAACCTCGAAACCGTCCAGGGCAATTGCGGCGCCTGCCACTCGGCGGACTACATCGCCACCCAGCCGCAGGGGCCGGCCTTCAAGAAGGCCTTCTGGGACGCCGAGGTCACCAAGATGATCAAGGTCTACGGCGCACCGATCGACGAGGCGGACGTGCCCAAGATCGTCGACTACCTTAGCCAGGTCTACTGACGCGCCTCACGGAGCGATGGCCTTCGCCCATTTCTCCGACCACATGTGCAGCGGCAGGAAGAGCCGCAGCAGCTCGCGGCCCAGGGACGTGAGACGGTAGCCCGTCTCATCGTCCAGCTCGACCAGCCGGGCGATGCGCAACTCGGCCAGCCGTGAGTTGACGATGGTCGGGCTGGCGCCGATCGCATCCTGCAGCTCGCGGAAGCGCAGCGGCTTGTCGCGCAGCTCCCAGACGATCCGCAGGGTCCAGCGGCGGCCCAGCAGATCGAGCAGCGCCATGATCGGCCGGCCGCTTTTCGAGCCGCGGGCCGGGCGTCCGGGCAGGACGGCCTTCACCATCTATTTCACTCCGTTACTACATTTCCTGTAGCGCTTGTACTACGGAAATTGTAGCACCAATGCACTGTGAGACGAAAGGATACACGCCATGACCCGCATCGCCCCTGCCGAACCGCCTTACGAGCCCGCGATCGCCGCCGAACTGGAACGCATCATGCCGCCCGGCGTGCCGCCACTGGTCCTGTTCCGCACCATGGCCAAGAGCCCGCGCATAATCGCCAAGATGTTCGCCGGTGGCCTTTTAGACAAAGGCCCGCTCGCCCTGCGCCAGCGTGAGATCCTGATCGATCGCACCACGGCACGGCTGGGCTGCGAGTACGAATGGGGCGTCCACATCACCTTCTTTGCCGAGAGGGTCGGCTTCACGCCCGAGCATGTGGCCGCGATCGCGACCGGTGCGAGCAACGCCGCCTGCTGGACTGAGGAGGAGCAGGCACTGATCGCCCTGGTCGACGATCTGGTCGACCGGCGGGCCATCGTTGCCAGCACATGGACTCAGCTGGCCACGCACTTCGACGAGCCGCAGATCCTCGAGGCCATTGCCCTGGTAGGCTACTACCACACGATCAGCTTCCTTTGCGTCGGCCTCGAGTTGCCACTCGAAGGCTACGCCGCGCGCTTCCCCGCTACGCTGCCGCCGCGATCTCGCTGATCCGCCCCACGATGCGGCCCCAGCCGGAGCTCATGGCATCGTAGGCGAAGTCGTTGTCGGGCGAGCGGAAGCCGGCATGGACCATGCGCAGCCTCGTGCCGCTTCCCTCTGCCTGCAGTGTCCAGGTGACGACGCTGTCGAGTCGCGACGCGTAGTTGGGTTTGGCATTGTTGGAGTCGGCTCCACCCTTCCACGAATAGACCAGCCGGCGGTGCGGCACCATTTCCAGCACTTCGCAGTGCACGACGCCGTCCCAGTCGCCGATCGGCGTGGTCTTGAAGGTGAAGCGCTTGCCGATGACCGGCTCGAAATCGTTGGGCATCAGCCATTGGCCGATCAGCTCGGCCGTGGTCAGCGCCTTCCACACCTTCTCAGGCGGCTGCGGGACCACGTCCTCGACGACGATGTCGCGCGTGGCGGACCTTGCTTGGCTCTTGGCCGGGCTCGTCATCATCCATCTCCTTCAATACGCTCCTGAGGTTGGCGAATCGCTCGCGCCAGAAGGCGCCGTAGTGGCCGATCCAGTCGATCAGGGGGCCGAGCCCGCGTGGCTCGCAGCGATAGTGGATGAGCCGCCCGTCTCGCCTCTCGCCCAGCAAGCCCGCCTCCTTGAGCGCGCGCACGTGCTGGGAGATCGCCGGCTGCGAGACGTCGTTGCGGTGCGTGAGCGCGCCCACCGTGAGTTCCCCCGCCTCGACGATCTGCTCGAACACCGCGCGCCGGGTCGGATCGGCCAGCACGCGCATGACGGTGTTGATGCCTGTTGAAGCGATGTCGATGGCAGGGTTCATGGGCTATATATAAGTGTTCACTTATACGTCGTCAAGTAAGAATGGACCGGCCGTATCGCCGGTCCGATGGACGGCTCGTGATTACTGGTTGGGCCGGCGCGTCGCCTGCACGAGCCGGTAGACACCTTCGATGTTGAGCTGGCCCATCTGCTCGTAGCCCGCCCAGTCCTTGTACTTGGAGAGATCGACCAGCTTCTTGGTCTCCTCAAGCGTCTTGCCGGCGCGTGCTGCCGCCAGCACCTGGGCGCGCAGGTCCTCGAGGTAGTTGCGGAAGGCCGTCACGTTGGCCTTGTTGCCGAGCGGCCCATGGCCCGGCGCCAGGATGTCGAAATCCATCGCCTCGACCCGGCGCAGCGAGTCGATCCACTCGTCGAGATAGGCGTCCGGGAAGTCGCGGAACGCCACGCTGTTGACCGGGATGAAGTCGACGGCGAAGGCGATCTTTTCCTTGGGGAAGCGCATCACCAGCGAATTGTTGGAGTGGTTGCGGCCGACATAGCTGAGCTCCACCACCGTGCCGCCGAGCTCGATCGTCGCGCGATCGCTGAAGGTGATTTGCGGCACCGTCGTCGGCCGCTTCTCGCCGATGATGGCCGCTTTGGCATTGTCGTGCGCAATCACCGTCGCGGTGTCGGCCCACACTTCGCCGCCCGAGATGTGATCGGCATGGTCGTGGCTGTAGACGACAAACTTGATCGCCTTGTCCGGCCAGCGCTTGTTCATCTCGTCCTTGAGCCAGGTCGCGGCCTCTGCATTGATCGGATCGGTGGCGATGATGCCGGCCGGCGTCACGGCGAACACCGAATAGTGGCCGTTGTTGCGGAAGCGATAGACCTCGCCCGCGATCCTGGTGATCTCGCGCACCGGGGCCTGCGCCGCGGGCGTCGCCGGTGTCTGCGCCCGCACGGCGCCGGGCAGCGACAGGACGAATGCCGCAACGGCAGCTACGACAAAGTGTTTCATGAAGGCCTTCCCCTTTGATTGAAGGGAGCCTGCCCATGCCGCGCCCCGCCCGCGACACACGTTTGCGTCAGCGGCGCAGCACGCGCTCCCCGGCCAGCACCAAAAGGCCGAAGCAGAGACCCCAGAAGGCCGAGCCGACGCCCATCAGGGTGATGCCCGACGCGGTGACGGCGAGCGTGCCGGCGGCGGCAAACCGTTCCTTGTCGGCAGCGAGGGCGGTGCCCATGGCGCTCGCCATCGAACCCAGCAGGGCCGTGCCCGCGACGGTGGCCAGCAACGCCGGCGGCAGGGCTCCGAACAGACCGACCAGCGAGGCGCCGAACAGCGCGATCAGGGCCCACCACAAGGCATAGAAGATCCCGGCCTTCCATCGCTGATTGGGATCGGGATGCGCCTCGGGACCGGTGCACAAAGCGGCCGAGATCGCCGCGAGATTGGACGTGTGTGCGCCCAGGAAGGCCGTGCCCAGCGATACCGCGCCGGTAACCGCCAGCACCGGCTGGGTCGGCGGCTGGTAGCCCGAGGCGCGCAGCACCGCGAAGCCCGGCAGGTTCTGCGACGCCATGGTCACGAGATAGAGCGGCACGCCCAGCCCGACGAGGGTCGCGAGGTCCCAGGCTGGAGTCACCAGCTCGAGATGGGAGAGACCGAGCGGCGGGATCGGCTTCACCAGCCCCAGGGACCAGGCAAGCAGCGCACCCGCCGCCAGGACGATCAGCGAGGCCAGCGTCGGCAGCAACATCCGCGCCACCAGGAACAGCACGATCAAGGGCAGCACCAGCAGCGGCGCGCCGGGCACCTGCTCGAACATCGCCACCACGAGATGCAGCAGGATGCCGCCCAGCATGGCGGCGGCGATGCTTGCCGGAATCCTCTCGATCAGCCGGCCGAGCGGACGAATGGCGGCGGTCAGCAGGATCAGCACCGCCGCCAGCACGAAGGCGCCAACGGCGGCCCGCAAGTCCGGCACGCCCGACGTCGAGGCGATCAGGGCGGCGCCGGGAGTCGACCAGGCGGTGATGATCGGCATGCGGTAGCGCAGGCTGAGGATAAGCGCGCTCGCCGCCGTGGCGATGCCGAGGCCGGAGACCCAGGAGCTCGCTTGCTCGGGCGTGGCGCCGACCGCCTGCGCGGCCGCCAGCACGACCGGCAGCGTGCCGCCGACCCCCGCCACCGTCGCGACCAGGGCGGCCGTCGCGACCGAAATCAGGCCCGATCTCACCAGCCGGCTCTTACGCGTTCGCCCGTTCGACCATCGCCTGCAGCAGGATCTGGCAGCCCGCGCCGATATCGGCCTTGGTCGCGTCCTCGATCTCGTTGTGACTGATGCCGTCCTTGCACGGCACGAAGACCATGGCGGTCGGCGCCACGCGCGAGACATAGCAGGCGTCATGGCCCGCGCCGCTCACGATGTCCATGTGCGGGTAACCCGCCTGCTCCGCCCCGCGCCGCACGGCCTCCACGAGCTCCTTGGCGAAGGGCGAGGGCGGGAAGTACCAGATCTCCTCGATCTTGACCTCGAGACCGTGACGCGCGGCGATATCGGCCGCCGCCGTCCGCATCTCGGCATCCATCCGGGTGAGCTCGTCATTGTCGGGATGGCGGAAATCCACGGTCATGAAAACGCGGCCGGGAATCGTGTTGCGCGACTGCGGCTGGCTCTCGATCACACCCACGGTCGAGCGCCCGTTCGGCCGATTGCCGATCCTGCGCGCCGCGACGATCAGTTCGGCGGCACCGGCCAGCGCGTCGCGGCGGCCCTCCATGGGCGTGGTGCCGGCGTGGCTTTCCATCCCCGTCCAGGAAATCTCGTACCAGCGCTGCCCCTGCGCGCCGGTGACGACTCCGATCGTCTTCTTCTCGCGCTCGAGGATCGGGCCCTGCTCGATATGCGCCTCGAAGAAGGCCCCGACCCGCCGGCCGCCGACCGGCTCGCTGCCGTCGTAGCCGATCTTCTTCAGCGCCTCGCTAAAACTCACACCGTCGCGGTCCTTGATGTTGAGCGCATGATCGAACGTGAAGGCGCCGCCGAACACGCCGGAAGCCACCATGGCCGGCGCGAACCGGCAACCCTCCTCGTTGGTCCACACCGCGACTTCGATCGGCGCCTCGGTGACGTAGCCGGAATCGTGCAGCACGCGCAGCACCTCCAGCCCCGCCATGACCCCGTAGGCGCCGTCGAATTTGCCGCCGGTCGGCTGGGTGTCGAGATGCGAGCCGGTCATGACCGGCGGCTTGATCGGATCGCGACCCTCGCGGCGGGCGAAGATGTTGCCGAGCCGGTCGATCTTGATCGAGCAGCCCGCTTCCTTCGCCCAGCGCACGAACAGGTCGCGGCCCTGGCGGTCGAGATCGGTCAAGGCGATGCGACAGACGCCGCCCTTCTCCGTGCCGCCGATCTCGGCCAGCTCCATCAGGCTCGACCACAGCCGGTCGGAGTCGATGCGCAGATTGGGGCGGTCGGCGGCTTTCATGCAAACTCCGTTGTGAACGATCCGTTGTCGGGCCCGTCAAGAGTCCGACCAAACGACCCTAGCATGCTGCCGGCGGCCACGGCGATGCGACGAGTCCGCAACCGGATTCAGCAGACACTGCCGATGCCGTCGCGCAGATCGACCGGGTGTCACCGCGGCGCCGCGGAGACCTGAACCGGTGTGTCCTGCACCAGCTCATGGCCGGTGAAGCTGCGCGTATGTGGCGGCGGTGGTTTGGCGCCGTCGGCGAATTCTTCCTTGAGGGCTTGCTTGCGCTCCGTCAGGCGTTGTCCCAGGCGCTCGAGATCGAGGCCGGCTTACTTGGCCTGGGCAGCACTCAGAGGTGTCGTTCTTCTTGGTGCCTGCAGCAAGTTTGGTTCCGAGCCGTCGCCAAGACGGGTAACCAGCCGCAGTCGGATCTTGGACTACTCCGTAGGTTGTAGAGCACCGTGGAACCATCGGGATGCGTCTGGCGTTCCGAGTTCACGTCACAGGGAGCAACCAAATGAATGCCATCATCTACCTGGTCGGCCTGGTCGTGATCGTCATGTTCATTCTGTCCTTCCTCGGACTTCGCTGAAGGAGCACGCCATGACTGTCACCACCAGCTCTTCTCCCACCGCGGTGACCGCCACCGAGCGTCCCGCCTCCGACTACATCGAGTGGGGGCCCTTGATCCTGGGCGCCCTTGGGGCGACGGCAATGTCCGTCGTGCTGCTGACCTTCGGCGCGGCGCTCGGCCTTAGCGTCGTCTCGCCCTATCCCTTCGCCGGTATTTCGGCCAGGGGCCTGGCTGTCCTGACCGGGACCTATACGGCCCTGGCGCTGGTGGCGAGCTTCGCCGCCGGCGGCTATCTCGCCGGACGGCTGCGCACCCCCTGGGCGTCGGCCGACGCGGTCGAAAGCCACTTCCGCGACGGCGCGCACGGCTTCGGCGTATGGGCGCTGGGCGTGTTGCTGGGCGCAGCCCTTGCCGTGTCGGGAGCGGGCGCGATCCTGAAGACCGCCGTCTACACTTCAGGGGCGGTTGCCGCCGCCGGAACGGCGGGCGCCGCCTCGAGCCCAGCCGCCGGCGCCGCGCTCGATCGTCTTTCGACGACACCGACCGACTACGCCGTGGACCGGCTGCTCGCCGGCGCTCCTGCGGGTGCCGCAGGCGCCGTGCCCGCGCCGGGCGCCCCGCGCTCGGATCTCGCCGCGCCGATCGCCCGCGCCTTCGCCGCGAACCTAAATAATCCGCAACTCGACGCACGCGACCGCGCCAACCTGGTGCAGCTCGTCGTCCAGCGGACCGGCATGGCCCAGGCCGACGCCGAGAAGCGCGTCGACGATGCTTTCACCGAATTGAAGGCGGCCGAGCAGAAGGCGCGTGATGCCGCCGAGCACGCCCGGAAGGCCGCCCTCATTGCGGCCTTCCTGGCGGCAGCCACGCTGGCAATCGGCTGCGCTGCCGCCTGTGCCGGCGCCGAAGTCGGTGCACGCCATCGCGACCAGAGGACGCTGGTTGTGCTCTTCGGCTCACGCCGCTTCTGGTAATCGCAACCCGAGGAAGCAGGGCGCGGAACCTTCGCTACAACGGCCCGTTGTCGTGGCCAAATGTAAAGGAATTGACATGGTCGATACCGTTATCGTTGAAGCCGAAGCGCCGCCTGTTTCAGCGGTATCGTGGCCAGCAATCATTGCCGGCGGCTTCGTCGCCGCAGCCTTTACCTTGCTGCTGCTCGCCTTGGGCTCGGGCATCGGCTTCAGCGTCATCTCGCCGTGGTCGGCGCCGACCGACATCACCACGACCAAGGCCGCCACCGTGGCGGGCATCTACATGGCCGTCACGGCGGTCATGGCCTCGGCGCTGGGCGGCTACATCACCGGCCGGCTGCGCGCGCGCTGGCTGCGCGCGCCGCTCGACGAGATCTACTTCCGCGATACCGCGCACGGCGTGCTGGCCTGGGCCTTCGCCACGGTGATGGGGGCGGCTCTGCTGGCCTCGGCCGCAACGATCGTCGCCGGCGGCGCCGCAGCAGGCGCGGGCCCAAGTGCAGCCATTGCGTCGGCCAGCGGCACGACGCCCAACGACATCGCCGCGCCGTTCCTGGATCGTTTGTTCCGACCAGACTACGCGGCGTTGACAGGCGACACCGGTCAACGCGCGGCCGGCGTGTTCGCTGGTGGCCGCGACCTTGCCGCCGACCGTGAGGCAGCGCGCCGCCTGCTGCTGGGCGTGCGCCACCGCGAGCTCGCGGCCGACGACCGGCAGTACCTTGTCCAGATGGTGGCGGCGCGCACCGGGCTCGCCCCGGCCGACGCCGAACGCCGGGTCACCACCATCGAGACCGAGATCCGCGGGGCACTCGACACGGCACGGCGGGTCGCCATGCAGCTTTCCTTCTGGCTGGTCGCTGCGCTGTTTTTGGGCGCCTTCGCCGCAGGCTTCGCTGCCACCGAAGGCGGCGCGGCACGCGACGGGCGCTGAGTTAAGACGTCAAACCAAGGAGATTCGCTATGGGTCGTTCCATCCTGCTCTGGCTACTCGGCGTTCCCATCCCCATCATTATCCTGCTGGCGCTGTTCTGGCGGTAGCGGATACGCGGCGGTGTAGCCGGCGACGAAGCTGCGGACTGGCCGCAAATCTCCTTACTTCGCCAGCTGTTCGAGGGGCGCTGTCCAACGAATGGTCAAACCCTCCGGGAGCCATTCTCGGGACATCTTGGCGCCAAGCTGAGCTGTCATTCCTTGGGCCAGCTTGCCGCCGAATCCGTTGCTTTCAGGCTCTGCGTCAAGCGACGCGCCGCCGCTTTCGCTCCAGATCAGCGCGACTTCGTCCGCGGCTATGGTCCATTTGACATGGACGTCGCCCGTTGGCGACGACAGGCCGCCGTACTTTACGGCATTGGTCGCGAACTCGTGGAGAAGCAGAGCGACGCTTGTTACCGCATTGCCGCCGATCGGCACCTCCGGTCCGGCAATGACGACGCGTGAATCGTTGTCGTCTGCCATGAAGGGCCTGAAGATCGCCTGCAGGAGAGCGCCCAGCGTGGTTGGCGCGTCGGCCCTTGCACCGCCCTTCGAGAGGTCGGGAAGGGTGAGTTCGTGGGCTCGGGCGAGTGCCGCCAGACGCTTCTGGAGAGCCCCGATGATCTCCTCCGTGGTTTGCGCTCCCCGAGATCGCGCACTCAGCGACACCAATCCACCGGCGAGCGCGAACAGGTTTTTCACGCGATGGCTCATTTCTCGAAGGAGCAACCTCTTTTGCTCCTCGGCCTGTCTGCGCTCGGTTATGTCGCGGGCGATTTTCGACGCGCCGATCACCTTTCCTTGGGCGTTCCTGAGCGGCGATATCGTCAGCGAGATTTCAACCAGGCTTCCATCCTTGCGCCGGCGGATGGTTTCAAAATGGTCGACGCGCTCGCCACGAACGATGCGTGCGATAATCTCCGGTTCTTCATCGGACCGGTCCGCGGGAATCAGGATCGTGATCGGCTTGCCGATCACTTCTTCCGCCGTGTAGCCGAAGAGCTGTTCTGCGCTGTCGTTCCAGCTCGTGATGATGCCATTGAGATCCTTGGTCACAATGGCGTCGTGGGAGGAATCCACGATCGAGGCCAGTCGGAACCCCTTCTCTTCGCCGCGCCTGAGTTCCGAGACGTCGACCAGCGTGTTCAGTCCGCCGATCAACACACCGTTCTCGTCCAACAAAGGTTCTGGATATGGCATGAACCGCACGCGGCTGCCGTCGGGGCGCTCGGCCACGGCTTCCATGCCTCGGTTCGGCCGCTTGTCCTTGAGCGCCTGGGCCATCGGACATTCATCGTGCGGCAGCGGCGTGCCGTCCGGCCAATAGAGCTTCCAGGAGCCGCAAAATTCACTCTTGCCTAGCTCCGGGCGCACACCCCAGAGATCGGCCGCTGCTTCATTGTAGAAGGTGATTCGCCCTGCCGCATCGGTCATGTAGACGGCGACAGGGAGAGCCTGCAGTACCTCGCGCCACTTGCGCTCCCGTTGGCCGAGCGCGGCCTGGTCGCGTCTGCGTTCGGTAACGTCCTGAAAGCAGTTGATCGCACCGATGATGGCGCCGGCGCTGTCCTTGAGCACGTCGATATTGACCAGAGCGACGGCACGCCCGCCGTCCGGTCGTTCGACCACGACCTCCTGATTGCGGACGGGTATGCCCGTCTGCAAAGCCTCGGCCATCGGGCATGCCGCATGCGGAAGCGGACCGCCATCGAGCCGATGAAGGAGATAGGAGCCACAAAAACGCTCGGACGGATCGCCGAGCTTCGGCGTTCGACCCCAGAATTCCGTTGCGCGACGATTCCATCGGACGATCGCGCCATCCCGATCACAGACATAGACACCGGCAGGCAATAGATCGAGTAGCCGATCAGGTGAATCGACCACGTGCTGATCGAGCACGACGTCCAGAGGGCGCGCGGTCCCCAACTGAGCTGACAAGCTGCTCATAGTGCCCTTCCTGATACCGTTGCGGTCACTCCTGCAACCCGGTCTATTTTAGTGTGCTAGCCAGTTTATTCTAGCGACAGTCGAAAGCAAGGCAGGCAGCCTTGCCTGACCGGATTGGTCAGCGCGCCTTGGCGTTCGATGAGCCCCCAACCTGCTGCCCGCCAGGGCAAAGCAGACATTGAACAAGCCGCACTCTGCAAGCATGTTTTGTGATTGCACGCCCTGGCGCCATGCGGACTCGACCGGCCAGACGCCTCCTGGGGCCCAAGCCGAGGCTGGTCGGATGGCTCCGGTGAGGCTATGGGTCGACCCTTCGCCAGCAGGGATATTCATCCGAAAGATGCTTCCGCTCTCCGACACGCTCGTTCTCGACCTCACGCAAGTCATCGCCGGCCCGACCGCCGGCCAGATCCTGGGCGACATGGGCGCCGACGTGATCAAGGTCGAGCCAATCCAGGGCGAGCACTTCCGCCCGCACTTCGGCGGCGCCTGGGTGCCGTCGATGAACCGCAACAAGCGCGGGCTCGCGCTCGACCTGCGCACCGCGGGCGGCCGTGACGTGCTGATGCGGCTGGTCGCCAAGGCCGACGTCTTCATGGAAGCCTTTACGCCGGGCGTCATCGACAAACTGGGCTTCGGCTGGGAGACCCTGTCGAAGGAAAATCCGCGACTGGTCTATGCCTCGATCTCCGGATACGGCCAGACCGGCCCCTATTCTTCGCGCGCCGGCTACGATCCCTGCATCCAGGCCGAGGTCGGATTGATCGAGGCGACCGGACCGCAGGACGGCGAGATGTGCCGGGTCGGCACGGCGCCGATCGACTACTGCACCGGCTCGTTCTGCGCCGCCGGCATCGCCTTCGCCCTGCTCGGCCGGCACAAGACCGGTCGCGGCCAGCGGCTCGACCTCTCGCTGTTCGATGTCGGCATGCACATGATGAGCCATTGGATCACCAACCATGGCCTCACGGGAGAAAACCCGGTGCGCATGGGCACCGGCAATTCACTGATCTTCCCCTTGCGCGTGTTCCCGACCAGGACGCTCTCGGTCTTCGTCGCCGGCACCAACGATCCTTTCTGGCGCGTGTTCTGCACGGCGCTCGACCGTCCCGACTGGCTGGCCGACCAGCGCTTTGCCACCAACGAGAGCCGCGTCGCCAACCGTTCGATCCTGGAACCGATGATCGCGCAGCACTTTGCCGAGCGCACGGCCGAAGAGCTGCTCGACAGGCTGATCCCGGCCGGCATGCCCTGCTCGGCCGCCTACAAGGTGAGCGACGTCATGCAAAGCCCGCACGCCAAGGCGCGCGGCAGCGTGCTGGAGATCGACTATCCCGGCATCGGGCCGGTGAAGTCGGCCGGCAATCCCATAAAACTCTCCGATGCGCCGATCGAGACGCGGCGGAAGTCACCGACGGTGGGCGAGCACACGGTCGAGATCATGCGCGAGGTGGGTTTCAGCGATGCCGAGATCGCCGCGCTGCGTGACGCCAAGGCCATCGCCACGCCATGAGGATCGTCTACTCCGACAAGCACGCCCAGCACGATCCGCAGACCTTCGTCGTGCGCGGGGTGAAGCAGAGGAGCGCCGAACAGCCCGAGCGGGCCACGCGCCTGCTCGCCGCCGCGATGAGCGCCGGCCACAAGATCACCGGATCGAAAGCCTACGGCGCCGCGCCGGCCGCGAGCGTGCACACGGCCGACTATATAGACTTCCTGCAAACCATCTCGCGCGACTGGGCAAAGCTTCCCGGCGCATCGGCGGAAGTCGTGCCCAACGTCCATCCCGCACGCTATCCGGCGACTTATCCGAAAGCGCTGGCCGGTCGCGCCGGCTGGCATCAGGTCGACCTCGCCTGCCCGATCGGGCCGCACACCTGGGACGCAGCCCTTGCCTCGAGCGAAGTGGCGACCACGGCCGCCGACCTGGTGCTGGACGGTGCGCCTCATGCTTATGCGCTTTGCCGGCCGCCCGGCCATCACGCCTATGCCGACATGGCCGGCGGCTTCTGCTTCTTGAACAACACCGCCATCGCCGCCCAGCGATTGCGCGACAAACATGGCCGCGTCGCCGTACTCGATGTCGACGTCCATCATGGCAACGGCACGCAGGGCATCTTCTTCGAGCGCGACGACGTGCTGACCGTATCGATCCACGCCGATCCCAGCCTCTACTATCCGTACTTCTGGGGCCACGCGCACGAGGCCGGCGCGGGCCAAGGGCAGGGCTACAACCTCAACCTGCCGCTGCCGCTGGGCTCGCCCGATGCGCCATGGCTCGCGGCGGGCGACAAGGCGCTGGCACGCATCCGGGAATTCGCGCCGACCGCGCTGGTCGTGGCGCTCGGCCTCGACGCCAGCGAAAGCGATCCGCTGCAGGGTCTCAAGGTCACGGGTGACGGCTTTGGCGCCATGGCGGCACGGATCGCGAGCCTCGGCCTGCCGACGGTGCTGGTGCAGGAAGGCGGCTATTTGAGCGACGATCTCGGCCGCAATCTCGTGCGGTTCCTGGCCGGTTTCGAGAGCGGTCGGCGCTAGCACGAAACCGCTGTCATCCCGAGCGCAGCGAGGGACCTTTGTTCGGCATCGCAAAAGGTCCCTCGCTGCGCTCGGGATGACATCAACTGTGCGGAGACGGGCGATCTCGCAAAATCGACATGCGCTCCAGCTTTCGCCCTCGCGGCAGCGCATGGCATATTCCGCGTGCAGCACTTCTCAAGCAAGACGGAGCCTCACATGCCGCGCACGATCGCCGACTTGATGGCCGAGACCCTGAGCGTCGCTGGCGTGCAGCGCATCTATGGCGTGGTGGGAGATTCGCTGAACGGCTTCACCGATTCGCTGCGCAAGCAGAAGAAGATCGACTGGATCCACATGCGGCACGAGGAGGCGGCCGCCTTCGCCGCCGGCGCCGAGGCGCATCTCACCGGCCAGCTCGCCGTCTGCGCCGGAAGCTGCGGGCCCGGCAACCTGCATCTGATCAACGGCCTGTTCGATTGCCATCGCAGCCGCGTGCCGGTGCTGGCGATCGCCGCTCACATCCCGAGTGCCGAGATCGGCGGCTCCTACTTCCAGGCGACGCATCCCGAGCAGCTCTTCGCCGAGTGCGCGCACTATGTCGAGCTGGTCTCGAACGCCGACCAGATGCCGCGCATCTTCGAAAAGGCGATCCGCATCGCCATCGCCCGGCGCGGCGTGGCGGTGGTGGTCATCCCGGGCGACATCGCGCTGCTCGCGACCGACGCCAAGGCAGCGTCCTGGCTCGCGCCCAAGCCGCCGGTCGTGCGGCCGTCCGACGCCGAGGTCGACGCGCTGGCCTACCTCCTGAACGCCGGCGAGAGGATCACCATGATGTGCGGCGCGGGCTGCGCAGGCGCCCATGCCGGGATCACCGAGCTGGCCGGCAGGCTCAACGCCCCGATCGTGCATTCGCTGCGCGGCAAGGAGCATGTCGAATACGACAACCCGTTCGATGTCGGCATGACCGGCCTGATCGGTTTCGCCTCGGGCTACGCGGCCATGAAGAGCTGCGACACGCTGCTGCTGCTCGGCACCGACTTCCCCTACCGCCAGTTCTATCCCGAGGGCGCCAAGGTGGCGCAGGTCGATATCCGCTCGGAGAGCCTCGGCAATCGCTGCCATCTCGCGCTCGGAGTCGTGGGCGACGTGGGCGCCACGGTGACGGCCTTGCTGCCCAAGCTCAAGAAGAAGACCGATCGCAAATATCTCGATGCCGCGCTCGCCCACTACAGGAAGGCGCGCGAGGATCTCGACAAGCTGGCCGAGGGCAAGCCGGGCGGCAAGATCATCCATCCGCAATATCTGTCGCGGCTGGTGAGCGAGATCGCCGACGACGACGCCGTCTTCACCTGCGACGTTGGCACGCCCACCGTCTGGGCGGCGCGCTACATCAAGATGAACGGCAAGCGCCGCCTGATCGGCTCGTTCAATCACGGCTCGATGGCCAACGCCCTCCTGCAGGCGATCGGCGCGCAGGCGACCTATCCCAAACGTCAGGTCATCTCGATGTCGGGCGACGGCGGCTTCTCGATGATGATGGGCGACTTCATCAGCCTGACGCAGCTCGGCCTGCCGGTGAAGGTGATCGTGCTCAACAACGGCACGCTGGGCTTCGTCGAGATGGAGATGAAAGCGAGCGGCTTTTTGGACACCGGCACCGAGCTGAAAAACCCCAACTTCGCCGCCATGGCCGAGGCGATGGGCATCAAGGGCGTGCGGGTCGAGGCGCCGCAGCAGCTCGAGGGCGCGGTGCGCGACGTGCTGGCGCACAAGGGCCCGGCGCTGCTCGACGTGGTGAGCGCCCGTCAGGAGCTCGCCATGCCGCCCAAGGCCACGCTCGAGCAGGCCTTCGGTTTCAGCCTGTTCATGGCCAAGGCGGTGATGGATGGCCGGGCCGGCCAGTTGATCGACCTCGCGCGCACCAACCTCAGGATCTGAGGGCGGCGGCGATCTGGCATCGGCCTTGCAGACTCTAAAAAGCAGCGCTGGAGCCAAAATATGACCGATACGCCCTCCGACGATGAAATCGTCCATCTCGCCCGCCAAGCAGGCCTCATTCTGCCGGCGGAATATGTGCCCGAGCTGATCGAGGCCTACGGCCATGTCCGCCGGATGATCGGCCGTATTTCCACGGTCCGGCCGCATGGCGACGAGCCTGCGCATGTGTTCGTGCCATCCGTCTTTCTGCCGGGAAAGAGTAGATCATGACGGAGCTCGCCTTCCTGGGCATCGCCGAGGCATCCCGGCTTATCGCTGACCGCAAGCTCTCCCCGGTCGAGCTCACCGAAGCCTATCTCCGCCGGATCGCCAACCTCGACAGCCAGCTCGACAGCTTCGTCACGCTGACCGCCGACCGCGCCCGAGCGGAAGCGAAGGCGGCGGAAGCGGCGATCATGGCGTCCGGCCCGGCCAGTCGCCTGCACGGCATCCCCTACTGCCTGAAAGACATCTTCGACACTGCGGGCATCCGGACGACGGCCATGTCAAAGCTGCTGGCGGACAATGTTCCGGCGCGGGATGCCCACTGTCAGGAGAAGCTCGCCGCCGCGGGCGGCGTGCTCCTGGGCAAGAACGCGACGTGGGAGTTCGCTCATGGCGGCCCGTCGTGGGACGTGCTGTTCCCGCCGGCGCGCAATCCCTGGGATCGCACCTGCTCTCCCGCCGGCTCGTCCTCGGGCTCGGCCGCCGCTGTCGCGGCGGGCTTCGCGCCCGCGACCCTTGGCAGCGATACCGGCGGTTCGATCCGCGGGCCAGCCGCGGCCTGTGGAATCGCCGGCTTGAAGCCGACCTATGGCCTGGTCAGTCGTCGCGGCGTCATTCCAAACTGCTTCAGCCATGACCATGCGGGTCCGCTTGCCTGGACGACCGAGGATGTGGCGATCCTGCTGCAGATCATCGCCGGCCATGATCCGGAGGATCCGGGCTCCGCCCAAGTGGCCATCCCCGACTATTCGTTGGCTCCGACCGGTGACCTCAAAGGCCTGGTGATCGGCGTGCCCACCAAGTGGCTGCAGGACGAAGCGCCGCCCGCGGCCGCCACCATGGCGGCCTTCGAGGCGGCGCTCGACGTGTGCCGCGGCCTCGGCGCGAGCGTGCGCCCCGTGACCTTGCCGCCGCTTCAGCAGTACGACGATTCGAAGAAGGTCATCGCGGTCGCCGAGCTGTTCACGATCCATGGTGCGGATCTGCGCAAGCGTCCCGAGCTTTTCGGCGCCAGCCTGCGCTACCGGATCATCGCCGGCAGCCTGGTGCGCGCCGAGGACTATATCCAGGCGATGCGGCTCCGCACCGACCTGGCGCGCAGCCTGCAGGCGGTCATGTCGACGGTCGATCTCCTGATGCTGCCGACCAGCGAGCCGGCCGGAAAGCTCGAGCCGGTCCCGCCCTCGAGCCTGTTCACGCGGGCATCGTTCACCACGCCGTTCAATGTCGGCGGCAATCCGGCTCTGTCAGTCTGCAGCGGCTTCGACGCACGCGGGCTGCCGTTTTCCCTGCAGATCGTCGGCAAGCTGTTCGATGAAGCTACGGTCCTGCGCGCCGGCGACGCTTACGAAAAAGCGACGCCGTGGCGTGACAAGCGCCCGGCACTGTAATCGGCGCTGGAACGCGGTGATGGACGGCCCCGCCGTCCCGTTGATCGATCTCGCGCGCACAAACCTCAGGATCTAAGGGTGAGGCCGCGCAGCAACGTATTGCTCAGATGCCGAGACGGTAGACTCTCGACGCTGTTCCATGGAACAGGTCGGCCTTCTCGCTCGCACTCGCCCCCTGGGCCAGCCGCTTGCAGGCATTCCAGAACACGCCGTAGCTGTAGGATCCCTTGTCCACTGGGAAATTGCTTTCGAACATCGCGCGGTCCGGGCCGAACGCCGCGATGCAGGTCTCGATGTAGGGCCGCCACGCCGCGGCGAGCTGCTCGGAGTCCGGCGGCAGCTCGCCTTCGTGCACGTCGAAACCGAACATCCGCATGCCAAGGCCGCCCAGCTTCACGTGCACGTTGGGGCATGCCGCCAGCTCGCGCATGCGGGCGCTCCACTCGGCGAAGACTGAGTCGCGCTTGCCCCTGTAGCGGCCGAGCCCGATCGGGCCGCCGACATGGTTCAGCACGATCGGCGTCGCCGGGAAGGCGCGCGCCAGGTCTAAAAGGTCGGCGAGCTGGGGATGGTACAGGAAGGCGTCGAAGCTGAGGCCAAGCGGCGCCAGTTGCGCGAAGCCCTCGCGCAACTGCCGGTCGAGCAGCAAGCCCTGCGGCCGCACGGCCGTGGCGCCCCACTGGGCCTGCTCCGGATCGCTGGCCGAGATGAAGCGGATGCCGCGGAAGCGGCCGCCGCCGGACGCGATCATCGCTTCGAGGACCTTCGCCACGCCCGCGCCCAGCGCAAGGTCGGCATGGCCGACAATACCGGCACAGACACGCGGCTTGCCGTAGCCGCCGCTGGCACTCATCGCCGCGATGCCATTGGCGAACTCGATCTCGCCGACAGGCCGCATTTCCGCCGGCCCGTCGGCGCGATACATCGAAAGCCACTCCAGGTACACGGTCGCGACGACATTGTGCCCGCTGGCGATGTCGGCCAGCAGGTCCGGCAACAGGTAGCGCCCGCTCTCCGGCCGATCGATCAGGTGATGGTGCGGGTCGACGATCGGCAGGTCGGGCTCGAGCGCCGCCTCGCGGCGCCGCTCCAGCCAGTCCGGCCGCACCGCCAGGTGCGAGCTGATCGCGGTTGGCGCTGTCTTGGACGGCATCGCTCTTCCTCCGGGCCTGTTCTGCTTCACATCAGGAAAACGCCTTTGCCGTCCGATTGCTTGTCGAACAGCTTATAAGCCTCCTCCGCCTGGTCGAGCGTCCAGCGATGGGTGAACAGCCGGTCGACATCGACCTTGCGCTCGATGCAGAACGCCGCGCACTCGGCCTGGATGACGGTGGAGAAAGTCCAGGACGCAATCAGCGTCATCTGGCGCCTGAGCAGGTGCGGGCTGACGTCGATCGTGACGTCGCCGCCTTCGCCCACGAAACACATGGTGCCCCAGACCTTCGTGCTGCGAATGGCATTGAGGCGGGCCTCGCGGTTGCTTGAGCTATCGAGCGACAGATCGGCGTATTTGCCGTGGGTCAGTTGCTTGATCGCTTCGACGGGATCGTTGGAGCCCGGGTTGACCAGCTCATCGGCGCCGAACTCCCGGGCGCGCTCCAGCCGCTGCGGGTTGGTGTCGAGCGCAATCACCCGCGCGCCCATCGCCTTGGCGAACTGGGTGCCGGCCAGGCCGACCGGCCCCTGGCCGAAGATGGCAATGGTGTCCCGGCCGGAGATGTTCATGCGCCTGAGCGCGCCATAGGCGGTGCCGGAGCCGCAGGAGATCGCGGCGCCGGCGGTGAAGCTCAGGCTGTCATGCAGCGGCACCATCGTGTTGGCCGGCACCTTCAGGTACTTGGCATGCCCGCCGTGCGCGTTGTTGCCATAGACCTTGACGGGCACCTCCTGGCAGAGCTGCTGCCAGCCGGAGCGGCAATGGCTGCACTGGGTGCAGCCCTGATAGTGATGAACCATCATGCGGTCGCCGATCCTGGCTTCCGCCTCGGTGACCCCGGCGCCGACCGCCACGACGACACCGCAAGGCTCGTGTCCGGCAATGACCGGATCGGGGTTGGCCGGTATGCCCGTGCCTGTCCGGGGCAGGTTCTTCGGGCGCCGGTACTGGTGCAGGTCGGACCCGCACATGCCGGAGGCCTTCATTTCAAGCACCACTTCCCCCGGTCCTGGCGTGGGATCGGGGAAAGTCATGGTCTCGACAGCACGTTCGCCGGGAAACACGACGCCACGCATGGCTTCCTCCGTTCAGTTGTTTATTGCGATGAAATCTATCGAGATTTGTCGCCTCTCCCTACCCGGAAATCAGCAACAAGCGCCGCCGGAGCCTCCTCTGCGAAATGCAGGGCTATCGCATATGCGATTTCCGTCGTCTCGACCGAGGCCCGGAGGGCCGAGTGGAGAGACCTTCTCTCCACGATAAGCCGCTTATCGTGGAGAGAAGGTCTCTCCGCTCCGCGCTTCGCGCTCCGGTCGAGACGACGGCGGGGCTGGATAGCATCAGGCGCCAAGGGCCGCGACGGCGAGGGCCGCGATGGCAAGATCGAGATCAGCCCGCTCGCGGTCAGCGAGGTGCCAGGCAGCCGACAGGCCGGCGAAAGCCAAGGTCCATTTGATGAGCCGATGCCGGTCGAGCGCGGCAGCATCGGCCAGCACGTCGACCTGGCGGCCGAACCGCCCCGCCGCCAGCGCCGTGGCGGCGTCGGGATTGCGCAGGATGTTGACGAAATCGAAGGTTCGCTCGCCCAAAAGGCCCTTGGGGTCAACGGCGACCCAGCCGCGAGCGCCGGCGTCCAGCACATTGCCATGATGGATGTCGCCGTGCAGCGGCACGACCTCGCGCGGCGTGGCCAACAGTTCGCGCGCTGCCGCATCGGCCTGGGCAAGGAGTCCGCCATGGACGCCGGCGGCCGGCGACAGCGCCTCGAACCAGTGCGACAGGGGCGCGAGCGCCGGCGGCGGCCCGCGCCGCGGCGCATGCAGGCGCGTGGCGACCGCGCACAGGATGCGGCTCGCCTCGTCGTCGGCGCCGGCCGCGACCATCGCCGCCAGCGTGCGCGGGCCGGTGGCGCGCTCGAGCAGGAGCGCCTGCTCGTCCTGCGCCAGAACGCGGGCCGCGCCGTCGCCGTCCCACCACGCCATCAGCCGACCGCCACGGCGCTCTTCTTCCTCGCGGGCGATCTTCAGCATGGCGGGCTGGCCGCGGTGGCGTACCGGCAGCAGGAGACTCGAAGGCGTGGTGATCGCCTCGCCGTCCGCGACGAGGTCCCAGCGGACGAGCCAGGCATCGGGCGTCATCGCCGCCGTTGCCGCCGGGTGACGTCGCGCTTGGCTTCGGTCTCGCCGGGCCAGGCACATCGGGCTTCGTCGGTGCCGACCATCACACGGTGAGAAAGCGAGCCCGAATTGTCTCTTCCTCGGCGCGGAAGACGGCCGGGGTCGCCCGGTAGACCATGCGACCCTTGACCATGATATGCAGCTCGTCGGCGACCGCCTCGGCAAGCTTCATGTTCTGCTCGACCAGTAGAATCGTCACACCTTCCTCGCGCAACAGCCGGATGATGCGCGCGAGTTCGCGCACGACCAGGGGAGCCAGCCCCTGGCTTGGCTCGTCGAGCAGCATCACCTTGGGATCGGACACCAGCGCCCGGGCGATCGCCAGCATCTGCTGTTCGCCGCCGGAGAGCTGCGAGCCCCTGCTGCTGGCGCGCTCGCGGAGCGAGGGGAACAGGTCGAGCAGCCGGGCGAGCGGCCAGGCGGTGCCGGGCCCGCGTTCGCCCACCTGGATATTCTCGACCACGGTGAGATCCGGAAAGATCAGCCGTCCCTCCGGCACGTAGGCCACGCCCTCGCGTGCCACGCGGTGCGGCGGCCAGCCGGTGATGTCGGTGCTGCCGACATGCACGCGCCCGCCGCTCAGGACAACGAGCCCCATGATGGTCTTCACCATCGTCGTCTTGCCGACGCCGTTGCGGCCGAGCACGGCGCTGATGCGGCCCTGGGGCATGTCGAGGTCGACGCCCTGCAGGACATGGCTGGCGCCATAATGCGCGTTCACGCCCTCGATCCGCAGCATCAGGCCCTCATCATCAGGCAAAACCTCCGAGATAGGCGTCCTGCACGCCCGGATCGGCCTTCACCTGGTCCGGCGCGCCGTCGGCAATCACCGTGCCTCGATGCAGCACCGTGATCCTGTGGGCGAGGCGAAACACCACCTCCATGTCATGCTCGACAAGAAGAACCGTCATCCGCGAGGTCTGCAGGAATCGCGCAAGCGTATCTACTGCCTGTTCCGTCTCCTCGACCGAGAGCCCCTGCGTCGGCTCGTCGAGCAGAAGCACGCGCGGCTGCTGCGCCATGGCCATGGCGACCTCGAGCAGGCGCTGATCGCCGTGCGAGAGCAGTCCGGCCGGCCGGTCGGCGATGGCGCTGAGGCCGAGCTGCTCGAGCGCCGCATCGGCGCGCAATCCGGCCTCCGTGAAGATCCTGGCGCCGCCGAACGGCTGCCAGCGCCTGGGATGGCGCGCCTGCGCCGCCAGCCGCGCATTCTCGCGCGCCGACATCTCGGGAAAAAGTGCTGTGATCTGGAAGGTGCGCGAAATGCCGAGCCGGCAAATCTGATGGCTTGCCAAGCCGGCGATCGGCTGGCCGGCAAACCGGATCTGTCCGGCGGTCGGCTTGACCGTGCCGGTGATCACGTTGAACAGCGTCGTCTTGCCGGCGCCGTTGGGACCGATGATGGCGCGGACCTCGCCCTCCTCGACCGTCATGGCGACCTGATCGAGCGCGACCAGGGCGCCGTATTTCCGTGTCACTCCGTCGAGCTCGAGCAGCGGCACGGTCAAGGCCTCGGATTGGCACGCAACCGCCCCATCTGCAGCCGCCCTGTCGCCAGTCCCCAGATTCCTTGAGGAGCGAACAGGACGAAGGCGATGAAGATCAGGCCGAAATAGAGCGCCCAGGCCTCCGTCAGCGCGCTGAGCTGGTGCTCCATAAGCATGAAGAAGGCGGCGCCCAGGACCGGCCCGATCAACGTTCCGGCGCCGCCGACGATCACCATGATGAGCACCTGGCCCGACAGGAGCCAGAACAGCAGCTCGGTATTGGCGAAGCCGGCGAACGGCGCGTAGAGGGCGCCGGCCAGTCCGCCAAGCCCGTAGGCGACGGCCACCACGGCGATCTTGTAGAGACGGGTGTTGTAGCCGAGTGACGTCGTCTTGGCTTCGTTCTCGCGAATGCCGCGCAGCACCGCGCCGAACGGCGAACGCACCAGGGCGGAGCACGCGAGGAAACCCCCGACGAGGCAGCCGAGCGCCAGATAGTAGAAGCCGGCCTTGCTCGACAGTGCCGCGAAGCCGAACGGGCCGACCGTGCGCGGAATTCCCGCCAGTCCGTCCGAACCGCCGGTCACCGAAGTCCACTTGAAGGAGATGGCATAGAGCAGCTGGGCAAAGGCCAAGGTCAGCATCGAGAAGGAGACGCCGATCGCCAGCGTGCACATCCAGCCGACACCAATTGCGATGACGCCGGTCAGCAACCCGGCGGCGAACACCGCGAACAGCAGCGGCATGCCGGTGTGCAGCAGCATCCAGCCGCACGCATAGGCGCCGAAGCCGTAGGCGGCAGCGTGGCCGAACGAGACGAGCCGTGTGAAGCCAAACATGAGATCGAGGCTCATGGCGAACAGTCCGAGGATGACCGCCTCGGTCAGCAGCGTCATGGCGAACGGCGGCAGGCCGAGTGGTGCAAGCACCATCGCCAGCGCGACGACGATCCAGATCAGCCGGGTCGTGCCCCTCATCCGCGTCACGCCAAGCATCCGCTCACGCTTCCTTGCCGAGCAGGCCGCCCGGACGCACCACGAGGACGGCCAACATGACCAAGTACATGAAGGCCAGCGCGAAATCGGGCGCGTAGTAGTTGCCGAACACCTGGACGAAGCCGATCAGCAGCGCGCCGATGAGGGAGCCCAGGAAACTGCCCATGCCGCCGATGATGACGATCACGAAGGCGTCGATGATGACGGTCGCCGCCATGCCGTTCGAGGCGGTGACCAGCGGCGCCGCCAGCACGCCGCCCAGCGCCGCAAGCCCGCAGCCGATCCCGAACACGCACGAGCGAATGAGCTTTATGTCGACGCCGAGTGCACTGGCCATGTCGGCGTTCTGTGAGGTGGCGCGGATGAGCAGCCCGAGCCTCGCCCGCTCGAGGAATTGCCAGATCGCCACCGCCACCACGATGCCGGCGGCGACGAGAAAGAGGCGGTAGACGGGGAACGGCTCGTCGAGCAGGAAGATCACGCCGCTCAGAAGCGGCGGGGCTGCCACCTGGAGCGCGTCTGCGCCCCAGATCAGCCGGACGGCCTCGCCGACGACCAGGGCGAGGCCGAAGGTCACCATCAGGAAGGCGTGGGCATCGCGCCGGTAGAGCCTGCGCAGGATCGTGAATTCGAATGCCGTTCCGAAAAGCCCGACGAGCACCGGCGCTCCCGCCAAGGCGAACCAGAAGTTGCCCGACCAGCTGCTGAGCGAATAGCCGACGAAGGCGCCCAGCATGTAGAGCGCGCCGTGGGCAAAATTCACGATCCGCATCAGGCCGAAAATCAGCGTCAGGCCGACGCCGAGGAAGAACAGCAAGGCCGCCTGCGACAGCGCGTTGACGGACTGCGTCAGCAGAAGGGCAAGTGTGCTCATCGGTTCATTGAGTCATGCTCCTCTCCCCCTTGGGGGAGAGGTTGGGTGAGGGGGTGATCAGTCTCGGTGCGTGTAACCCCCTCACCTAGCCTCTCCCCCAGGGGGAGAGGAACATGAGTTGTGTCCACTCCGGACCGAACCAACGCCGTCGTACCCTAGTCGTTGTAGGTCATGGTGTTGCACGTCGGCGTCGTGCTCTCGCCCGGGAACGTGGCGATCACCTTCGGCACCGGCGTGTCGAATCCCTGCTTCTTGACGACCTCGACCATGAAGCCCTGCTGCACGCCCTGGTGATCGCACTTGCGGATATGCACCTTGCCCTTGACGCTCTCGATCTCGATGTCCTCGAGCGCAGGCCGCAGCTTGCCGGCCTCGATGCCGCCCGCCTTGCTGATGCCGGCATCGAACACCTTCATGCACTGCCACTGCTCGCCCTCGAAGGTGTCGGGAAAAGTACCGTGCTCCTTCTGCCACAAAGCGACGAACTCGTTGTTCAACGGGTGATCGTAGGTGAAGCTGTAGCGCGAGGAACCGATGAGGCCGAGCGCCGCATCTCCCACCGCGCGGATGCTGGCGAGATCGACGATCTCGGTCAGCAGGCGGACCTTATCGGGCAGGCGGTACTGCTGCGCCTGGGACAGGAACGCGTTGTTGTCGTCGCCCTGCAGCACCAGGAAGACGGCGTCGGCGCCGGACTGGCGAATCTTGGTGATGTAGGGCGAATAGTCCTTGGTGCCGGTCGGCGCGAAGACCTTGCCAAGGAGCTCCTTCTTGGACTTGAGCGCCTCCTGCTCGAAAACCTGCACGCTGTTGTGTCCCCAGGCGTAGTCGAGCCCCAGCGCATAGAACTTCTGCAGCTTGGCATCGCGCAGATAGAGCGACACCGCGCGCGTGCCCATCGGACCCGAGATGTTGGCGCGGAAGAAGTTCGGTACCAGGCTCTCGGCGGTCAACCGGCCGTCGCCGTTATCGGACGAAATGAAGATCGAGTCCCATTCGGCGAGCTTGGGCACCACCGCCAGGGCCTCCGAGGACAGCGTGATGCCGGTGAACAGGCGGCAGTTCTGACGCTCCACCATCTCCTGCGCCTTGCGTACGCAGGTCGCGGGATTGCCGGCGGTGTCCTCGATCAGGAGCTCGATAGGCCGTCCCAGGATGCCGCCCTTGGCGTTCTGGAGCTTGGCGTAGAGCTCGGCGCCGCGCTTCTGCTGCTGTCCCACCGAGCCCAGCGCGCCAGTCAACGCCAGCGGCATGCCGCTCTTGATCGGGCCGGTCTCAGCCTCGGCGCTGAGACGCAGGACGGCGGGCGACGCGACGGTAGCGGCGCCGGCGAGCCCGACCTTGAGCATTGTCCGTCGCGACGGGCGGAATTGTTGTGCAGACATGGATACTCCTCCCTTTGGTTTCTTCTTTTCCTCCCCCGTCTTCGGGGGAGGATACAGGAGGGGGAGGGCCGCAAAGACGGCCTCTCCGACTCCATGATCTGAAAGGGGCGTCGCCTCGATCGCCGCCTTCCCCCTCCTCGATCCTCCCCCGTATGACGGGGGAGGACGCATGAGCGTGCGGCTACTCCGCGGCCTCGGGCTGCATCTTCGGCGCGTCGACGATCCTGGTCTTGAAGTTCGCCGGCGACACGATCTCGAGCACCTCGAAATCCTCGGAGCAGGCAATCTCGCAATGCGGGATACCCGGGACTTGATTGATGCAATCGCCCTTGCGGATCGTCTTTCGGCCCTGGCCCGCGTACTCGAACGTGGCCCATCCATTCATGACGTAGACCATCTGGAACGTACAGTCATGGACGTGCCACTGCTGCACATCGTCCTTGGCCTTGTTGCCGTTGTGACGAATGAGATGAACCACATAGTCGCCCTTGGTCGCTTCCTTGATGCCGAGGTCGCGATACTCGAATATCTCGCGCAAGCCGGGCGTCCACTTGGCGGAGGTCGAGACACTATGGCTGAACGTCCAGTCCTTGGTGTTGGACACGATTTCCTCCCGTGCAGATCGCGCGCGAGATTATTCACCCAGCGGCGTCTCGTTGTCGAGGGCGGCATGGCTGATCAGCCCACGGCCGCCTGCCGCTTGGCGATCTGCTCGCTCAGGACGTGCCGACGCAGCTTGCCAGTTGGTGTCATCGGCAGCTCGTCCACCTCGACGAGCAGCTCGGGCAGCTTGTAGTCCGCCACCTGGCCCCTGAGGAAGGCGACCATCTCGGCAAGCGTCAGATGATGTCCCGCCTTCGGGATCACGCACAGGCAATTGCGCTCGCCCAGCCGGGCGTCGGCGATGCCGACCATGGCGGCATGCAGGATCTTGGGATGGGTGTAGAGGATCTCCTCGATCTCGCGGGGAAAGAACTTCTTGCCGCCGCGATTGATGATCTCCTTGCGCCGGCCGACGATCTCGACATTGAGCTCGTCATCGACATAGCGCCCGAGATCGCCGCTGCGAAACCAGCCGTCGGCGCTGAAGGTCTCGGCGTTGGCGCCGGCATTGTTGTGGTAGCCGAGATGCACGCTGGGCCCGCGCGCCGCGATCTCGCCGATGGCGCCGTGGGGCACCTCCCGGCCCGCCTCGTCGAGGAGAGCCAGCTCCATGCCGGAAACCACGCGTCCGATCGTGCCGTTCACCTTCTGCGGGTCGTCGCTGAAACGGGTATAGGTGTGATAGCCAGTCTCCAGCATGCCGTAGAGCTCGATCAGATGACCGCGCAGGCGAGCCTGGTAGCTTCGGATCGTCTCGATCGCCGCCGAAGCGCCGCCGGTGATCACCACGCGCAGCGACGAGGTATCGAACCGTTCGAGCTCGGGGTCGTTGAGGATGGCGACGATCGAGGCCGGGGCCGTCGCGATATAGGTGACCGACTCGCGCTCGATCAGCGCCAGCGCTTCACGCGCCGAGAAGCGCTCCATCAGGACCGCGCGCGCGCCCGCCACGATCGACTGGAGCACGCACAAATAGCCCCAGTTGAGGCACACGGGCAGGTAGATGAGCTGCACGTCCGCCGCGGTCACCTTCATGTCGGCGTTGATCCGGTACACCGCAGGCAGCGTCGTGTTGAAAGAATGCAGCACGCATTTCGGATCGCCCGTCGTTCCCGAGGTGAAGGCCATGCGGAAGATCTCGTCCGGGCTCATGACCATGCGCTCTGCAGCGGCGAGCGGCGCGTGCGCGGCGATTCCCTCCTCGAGCGACCAGATTTTCGCGTCCGGGTCGTCGACGCCTCCGCTCACCACGATATGGCTCAGCGACGGCAGGTGTGCGCGCAGGTCGCGCGCCATGGCGACGTAGTCGAAGCCCTTGAACTCGCGCGCACAGATGAACGCCCGGCTGTCGGAGAAGCGCAGGATGTATTCGAGCTCGCGGATGCGAAAATCCGGATTGACCTTGTTGGCGACGGCGCCGATCAGCTCAAGCGCGAAGAACACGATCGGAAACGCGATGCGGTTCGGCAGCTGGATGGTGACGACGTCGCCGCGGCCGATCCCGATCCGCCGCAGGAACGCCGCGCAACGCTCGACCCGCTCCCTGAGCTCGCCATAGGTGATCCGGCCCGCGCCGTCCGCGAAGGCCTCCCGCCCGGGATGGGCGTCGGCGCGCGCCGCGAGGATCGAAAAGAACGTCCGGTCGGGCCACAGGCCCGATTGGCGATAATGCTCGGCCAGAGCGGGCGGGACGGTCTGGAACGCCATGCTCCCTCCTTCAGCGCACCGCGCGCAGCAGGCCACCGTCGACGGCGATGGCGGTGCCCGTCGTGTAGCGCCCGCGCGGCGAGACCAGCAGCGCGACCAGCGACGCGACGTCGTCGACGGTGCCGATCCGGCCCATCGGGATCTCGCCCACGAGCTTGGCGCGCACGGCTTGTGGATCCTCGGCCCCCGACGCGAACACCTTTTCGAGCCGCTGCGTCTCGATGTAGCCGGGACATATCGTGTTGACGTTGATGTTGTGACGGGCCGCCTCGAGCGACAGCGTCTTGGCAAAGCCGATCACACCGGCCCAGGTCGCGACCGAAAGGCCGAAACCCGGGATCGGCTGGATCGCCGAGATCGCCGTGATGTTGAGGATGCTGCCGCCGCCCTTGCTGATCATATGGGGCAGGGCACCGCGCGCCATGCGCACGACGGACATCAGATTCTGCTCGACGGCTCTGGACCAGGCCGCGTCGTCGAAGCTTTGCAGGCTGCCGAGCGGCGGAGCGCCGTCGTTGTTGACCAGGATGTCGATGCCGCCGAGCTCGCCGCTCACCGTGTCGATGACGCGGGCGCAGTCCTCGGCGCGGCGGCAATCGGCCTGGACCGGCAGAATCTCGGCGCCGGTCTCCCGCGCGATCGCCTCGGCGGCGCGGCCGAGCGCGGCCTCGCGGCGCGCCGTCACGGCAACGCGCGCCCCTTCGGCGGCGAGCGTGCGCGCAATGCCGTAGCCGATGCCCATGCTGGCGCCGCCGACGATCGCGACCTTGCCCTTCAGGCCGAGGTCCATGGCGTCACCTGGGAGGCCCGACCTCGGCAAGGAACCGCTCGGCGTTCTTGTGGAAGACCTTCTCCAGGACCTCCTGCGGATAGCCTTCTGCCTGCCAGTCGCGGACCAGCCGGTCGTAGGAGAAAAGCGGATAGTCGCAGCCGAACATGACGCGATCCTTGAGGCGTCGGGGGATCTCATGCTTGAGGTCGGCCGTGTGGTATCTGGGCGACCAGCCGTGCAGCTCGTACCAGATATTGCGTTTGTGCATGAGCACCGCGATCACCTCGGCCTGCCAGGGCCAGCCGGGGCGCGCGGCAACGATCTTGAGCTCGGGATTGCGCGCCGCGACCAGATCGAGGTGGCGCGGATGGCAGTCATCGAGGACGACGCCGTCGCCGCCCGGCAATCCGGCGCCGAGGCCGGTGGTGCCGACGAAGATGAGGACCGGAATGCCGGCCTCGATACAGAGCCTGCAGTAGGGCGTATAGGCCGGATCGCTCGCCGGCGGCGACAGCGAGGCGGAGATCGCATAGCCGAGAAAGCCGATCCGCTTGTCGATGCAGCGGCGCAGCTCCTTGACCCCGTCGGGACCGGCGCGCGCCGGATCGATGTGGATCCAATGCCCGAGAATGACATCGCGGTGTGCGCGCTCGGTGTCGAAGGCGTAGTCGTGCAGCGCCCGCGCCTCCTCGAGCGGCCGGTATTTGGCGAAGCCGAGATCAAGGATGGCGCGCACGGTGTTGGCGCGAAAATGCGTCGCCATCTCGCTCTCGCTATGATAGGTGGGCTCCGAGTTCCAGGTGGCGCGCTGCTGGGCGAGTTCCGTTTCGGTCTGCAGCGGGTAGCCGCGTCGCGTGCCCCAATGCGAATGCAGGTCGATGATTTGCATGACGTGGCACTCTCCCCGTCGGCCAGCCTATCAGGTGCGATGACTGCGGCAAGCGCGGGCCGCGCGGCGCGGCGGCTCGACCGCACCTCGAGAGCGGCTGGCTCAAGTCGGCCGGACCGAATGAGTTGAACTTACAGAGCGTTGAATGGTGCCCTGGGGCGGAATTCAATCTCCGCCATTGCCGCCGACCACGACGACGGTCAGCTTCGCCGGCAGCTCTTCTCGCACGACCTCGATGGTGGGCTGCTCGGGCCACACGAAGTCGGCATCGAGCGGCTGCATCAGGCTCTGGAAGCGCTCGACCTGGGCGCGGCCCCAGTAGTGCATGGGCAGCACCATCTTGGGCTGGATCTGCTTGATGACGTCGACCATCAGCGGCACGCCCATCGTGAAGGAACCGTCGATCGGCACCATCAGCACGTCGATGCGGCCAAGCTCGTCGAGATGCTCCTTGGTCAGCCGGTGATGCAGGTGGCCGAGATGGGCGATGCAGAGGTCGCCGATGGCGAAGATGAAGATCGAGTTGCCGTTGATGCGCGCCGCATTCGAACCCCAGTCGCGGGCGTTGGTCGGCACGTTCCACACCTTCATGTCCTTCAGGGTGACGTCGTGCTTGGCCTCGGTTTCGCCGGGCTTGCTGGGCCAGCCGCGCAGCACGTAGGTGATGCCCTCCTCGGGATCGTCGGTAAAGTGCGTGGAATGGGCGTTGTTCATGGTGACGATGTCGGGCTTGCGGCCGAACCCGTTGTAGCCGTTGTAGTCGGTGATCGCCCGGACGCCCTGCGGCGTGTCGATCTGGTAGCTGGCATGGCCGACGAAAGTGATGGTGGCGCGATTCGGCGAATTGCCGGTCGCGAGCGGCAGGCCGTCGAGCGAGGCAATCTGGACACCCGGCATCCCGGCCACGTTCTGCGAGCAGCGCGCCAGCACCGGTCCCGCCAGCAAGGTGAAGACCGTAGCGAGCAAGGCCAGGAACGGAAGTCGATGGCTCATCGGGGCCTCCTTTACGCAGCAAGCGGTGTCACGTCGGCGAGAATCCGTCGCTCGTTGCGGCGGCGGGCAGTTTCGAGATCATAGTGTGACTGGAGATTGATCCAGAAGGCCGGCGTCGTTCCCAAGTAGCGTGCCAGACGCAGTGCCGTGTCTGGCGTGATGGCGCGTTTGCCGGCGAGAATGGCGGTAATGCGATTGAGCGGCACCTTGATGTCCTTGGCCAAGCGATAGGGTGTGATGCTCAGCGGCTTCAGAAATTGCTTCGCAAGCATCGTGACGGGATGGGTGAGCGGCACGCGCTCAGGGCCGGCAATGTCAGAAAGGTCGATCCGTCCGGCATCGATATCTTCACGGCGGATGGTCATGGTCGTCTCCTAGTCGTGATAGTCGACAAGCTCGACGCCGTGGACGTCGTTGCCAATCCAGCGAAAGCAGAGGCGCCACCGGCGGTCGACGCGGATACTGAACTGTCCTCTACGATCTCCCTTCAGAGCTTCCAATCGATTGCCTGGCGGCATGCGCAGATCATTCAATGCCGTCGCAGCATGGAGTTGCTGCATCTTTGCAAGCGTCTCGGCAGCGAGACGGGGCGAGATGCCTATCGAAGGGAAGTCGAAGGATCATCGAGGCCTCCACACGGCATGATGCGTTCAGCCTTCGATGCTTCGCAAGCATCATGCCGGGCGGGAAAGTCAGAGAATGTCGACGATTCCGGTTTCGTCCGCCGCCATTGCCCTTATGGCTTGGACACGAAACCGGAGAGCCTGCTCGATGGCCTTCGTGGAACCGTTCCCCGATCTGATCCACACGACACGGGAGGCATTTTGGCCAAAGGTCAGCCTCAGAGCGCGGAAGTCGGCATCCTTGGTGACCACGACGTAGTCATGTTCGCGTGCGAACTTCGAAATCATACTGTCATCGGCGCTCCCCAAGCCCAGCTCATGGACATGGGCTGAGTCGGGAAAGATGTCGACCAATCGCCGAACCAAGGAAGGGCTGAGATTCTCGTCGAACAGGAGCTTCACGCGGGCTGTGGCGTTGCCCCTCGTTCACGCTCTCGTTCTGCCGCGTAGGCAAGGCAAGCGAGGATGTCTTCCCGTTCCAGGTAGGGGAAATCGGAAAGTATTTCCTCGATGCTCATGTCGGCGGCCAAATATTCCAGTACATCCGCCACCGAAATGCGCATGCCGCGCACACATGGCTTTCCGCCGAGCTTGCCCGGTTCGATGGTAATGCGGGATTGCCAGTCGGACATGGTCTGAACTTAAGACGGAAAAGACATTTTAACACCCTTCCATCCCAATGACCCTCCGTCATTGAAAGCGATGTTGATGGAAGTCCTGACAGCACTGCTGGCGGTTAGTGGCCTAGTAGGGGCCGATCCGGGAGACACCATAAATTGTGTCACGGCGCCCGCTGCCCACAATCTGGCGGCCTCTACGGGGCGCAAAAATTATAGGATCGGCAGAAATCCTATCGCCGCCTCGAGTGACTCTCGTTGACTCTCGGCTGTCAGCCGAATAGAACAAAAACAGAACACTTAATCCCCAGCCGCGTTCCGTCAGGCTTTTTGGAGGGGGCGATGCCCGTCATTTCCCCAAGCGCTTTTGCTCCTCCTGTCGCTTCCCGGGCCGCCAACGATGCGGCGGTCCCGGTCGCGGCGGATCTGCGCGAGAGGATCCGCCGGCTGGAGCGCGCCCATAGCGCCCAGCGGGCAGGCCAGGCCGCCGTGCCGCTGGGCGTGGCGCCGATCGATGCCCTGCTGCCCGAAGGCGGTCTGCTGACCGGCGCCCTGCACGAAATCGAAGCCGGTCCCGCCCCCTCCGGCCGCGTCGCCTCCCACGATGGCGCGGCGCTGGGCTTTGCCGCCCATCTGCTGGGCCGCTTCGGCGCGAAGTTCCCCGGCACCTTGCTGTGGTGCCGCCGTCCGTCGGGCACGTTCGATGCGCCGCCTTATGCGGCCGCGCTCTCCGCCTGGTTCGACCCGGCGCGCCTGCTGATGGTCACGGCACGGCGCGACGAGGATCTGTTCTGGGCGATGGAAGAGGGTCTGCGCTGCCCCGGCATCGCCGCCGTGCTGGGCGAGACGCGCGCGGCTGATCCGACCGCCGGCCGCCGCCTATCGCTCGCCGCCGAGAAAAGCGGCGTGCCCGCCCTGCTGTTGCGCCCCCAGCCGGCGCCACCGCAAAGCGTGTGCACGACGCGCTGGCGTATCGCTTCGGCGCCGTCGCACTCGACGCCCGGCCTCAACGACATCGGCGGGGCGCGCTGGCGCCTCCAACTCAGACGCAACCGTTTCGGTGCGCCGTCCGCCGCCGAAATCCCGTCCTGGCTCGTGGAGTGGAACGATGAAACGCATTGTCTCGCTGTGGTTTCCCAAGCTTTCCACGGATCGACTCGCGAGAGCGACGCGCGACTGGTCGGCTAGGGCAGCGGCCACCGTCGTCTGGCGCGACGGCTGCCCGCGCTTGGCTGCGGTCAACGCCCATGCCCGCGCCGCCGGCCTGCGCGCCCATATGCGGCTGGCCGATTCACGCGCCCTGGTGCCGGACCTGATCACGACGGCCGGCGAACCGCAGGCCGACCGCCGCCTGATCGAGACGATCGCCAACTGGTGCGACCGCTACACGCCCTGGGTGGCGGTCGATCCGCTGGGCGGCGCCATCGCCGAGGAAGGAACCGAAGCCTGCAGTGCCGGCGGCTTCGGCGGCGATGCCGGTCTGCTGCTCGACGTCACCGGCTGTGCCCATCTCTTCGGTCGGGACGAGGCGGGCGAACGCGCGCTGCTGGCCGACCTGGTCGAGCGACTCGCGCGCCACGATCTCACCTGCCGCGCGGCGATGGCCGACACCGCGGGCGCCGCCTGGGCATTGGCGCGCTTTGCCGAGCGCCAGGCCGATCTCTTCTGCCCATCCCACGGCCAGCGCGCCGCGCTCGCCCAGCTGCCGGTCGAGGGGCTACGGGTCGACACGCCGATCTTGGAAACCTTCCTGAAGCTGGGTTTGCGCCGCATCGGCGATCTCTATCCTCTGCCGCGCGCCCCGCTGGCGCGGCGCTTCGGCGATCAGCCGCTCACCCGCCTCGACCAGGCGCTGGGCACCCTGGCCGAGCCCATCGAGCCGCGAAGGGCAGCACCTGCTTTCCGCACGCGGCTGGCCTTCGCCGAACCGATCGGCCGATCCGAGGACATCGCCGCCGGAACCAGCCGCCTGCTCGCCGCCCTCTGCCGCCAGTTCGAGCAGGCGGGCGTCGGTGCGCGCAAGCTCGAGATCGCGCTCTACCGGGTCGACGGTTCGGTCGATCGCACCTCGATCGGCACCAGCCGGCCCAACCGCGATAACCCCAAGCTGATGAAGCTGTTCGAGGAGAAGCTGGGCGAGCTCGATCCCGGCTTCGGTGTCGAGCTGATGATCCTGGCCGCGCCCGAGGTCGAGGCGTGGAATGGCACGCAGGATGCGCTGCCCGAAGCGGGCGCGCTCGCCGCCTCGCTCGGCGAGGACGGCACGGTCGACCTCGCCGACCGGCTGGCGCTGCGGCTGGGCGCGGAGAACGTGGTGCGGCTGCTGCCGCGCGACAGCCACCTGCCCGAGCACGTGCAGACGACGGCCAACGTCTCGGCCAAACCTGTCCCGAGCGGCGCCTGGGCACGCGTGGCGGACCTGAAGGGTGCGCGGCCGACGCGGCTGCTGCAGCGGCCCGAGCCGGTCGATGTCACTGCGCCCGTGCCCGACGATCCGCCGCGCCATTTCCAATGGCGCCAGCACACCCATCGCATCGTGCGCGCCGAGGGGCCGGAGCGGCTGGCCGACGAATGGTGGCGGCCCAGGCCCGACGGCAGCCGGCCGCCGGCCAATACGGTGCCGCCGTTCCGCGATTACTACCGGGTCGAGGACGACGACGGCGGCCGCTTCTGGCTGTTCCGCGACGGGCCTTACGCGGCCGCCGCCAACGGCCGGCCGACGGCCCGCTGGTTTCTCCACGGTTTCTGCGCCTGAGAGGGAGAGAAGATATGGGCACGCTCACCATCCGCAAACTCGACGACGAGATCATCGGCCGATTGAAGGAGCGCGCGCGCACCCGCGGCCGGTCGCTCGAATCAGAGCTGCGCGAACTTTTGGCCCAGTCCTCGCGCCAGCCGCTGGTCCTCGACGCGCTGGCCGAGGCCGACCGCATCGCCGCCATGACGCCCGGGCACATTGTCCCATCAGGCTCCTCTCCCCCGCTAGGGGGAGAGGAATTTGAGTTGTGTCTGGGGAGAAAACGATGATCGTGGTGGTCGAGCCCGGCGTCGCCATCAAGTGGTTCGTCGAGGAGCCGCTGCGCCCGCAGGCGCGTTCGCTGCTGGAGCACGGCCATGAGCTGATCGCGCCCGACATCCTGATCGCGGGCGTGGCCGAGCTCGCCTGGAAGAAGGCGGCCAGCGGCGAGATCGCGCCCGATCAGGCCGCGCCCATCGTGCGCAGCATCGGCCTGCCATCCTTCATCTCGGCCTTCGTCGGATCGACCCGGCTGCGCAATCGCGCATTGACGCTGGCGCTGCAGTGCGGCCGGCCGGTGCACGACTGCTTCTATGCCGCCTGCGCCGAAGCAGCATCGGCGACCTTGGTCAGCACCGACGAAACCTTCCTGCACGCGCTGCGTGCCGAAGGCGTCGCCATCCGCAGCGTTCCGCTGGCGCGCATCCACGAGCTCGCCGCCGCCTGACCATGTACGCCGAGCTGCAGGTCACGACCAACTACAGCTTCCTGCGCAGCGGTTCGCATCCCGGCGAGCTGGCGCTGCAGGCGATCGAGCTCGGCCACACCGCCATCGGCATTGCCGACCGCAACACCCTGGCCGGCGTGGTGCGGGCCTATGCGGCGATCAAGGAGTACTACGAGGAGCATCCAGTCCCGACGGAAGAACAGCTCAAGCTGCTGGTCGGCGCCCGCCTCGAGACGCGCGATGGCTATTCGCTGCTCGCCTATCCCACCGACCTCGAAGCCTACAAGCGGCTCTCCCGCCTGCTGACGGTGGGCAACCGTCGGGCGGCAAAGGGCGCGTGCGATCTCACTTTCGACGACCTTGCGGCCCATGCCGAAGGTATTTTAGCCATCGTCCTGCCGCCGCGCCGGCCCGAGGAACCTGCCTTCCGCGAACGGCTGCACGCACTCGCCCGCCTGTTCGGCGACCGTTGCTACCTTGCCGGCACCATGCTGTTTCGCGGCGACGACGCCCGCCGCCTGGCGCTGCTCGACAATCTCGCCGCCACGATGGGGATCGGCCTGGTCGCCACCAACGACGTGCACTATCACACGCCCGAACGGCGGGCGCTGCATGACGTGGTGACGGCCATTCGTCTGGGCTGCACCGTCGACGAGCTGGGCTTCCGCTGCTTCGCCAGCGCCGAGCGCCATCTCAAGGAGCCGCAGGAGATGGCGCGCCTGTTCCGCCGCCATCCGCGCGCCATCGAGCGCACGCAGGAGATCGTCGAGCGCTGCCATTTCTCGCTCGATCAGCTCACCTATCAGTATCCCGTCCTGTACGAGGGCGGCGAGACCCCGCAGAGCAAGCTCGTGCGCCTCACGTGGGAAGGGGCAGCTTGGCGCTATCCTGAGGGCATTCCCGGCGAAGTAGCTGATACGATTCGACATGAGTTCGAACTCATCGAACGGAAGAAGATCGCGCCTTACTTCCTGACCGTGCACGAGATTGTATGGCAGGCCCGCAAGATGGGCATTCTTTGCCAGGGCCGCGGCTCGGCCGCCAACTCCGCCGTGTGCTACTGCCTTGGCATCACTTCAGTGAATCCCAACGAAGTCAAAGTTCTCTTCGAGCGCTTCCTCTCCAACGAGCGTAACGAGCCCCCCGACATCGACGTCGATTTCGAGCACGAGCGACGCGAAGAAGTGATCCAGTGGATTTACAAGGAGAAAAGCCGCTCGCGCGCCGCGCTGGCGGCCACGGTGATCGCCTACCGAAGCCGCAGCGCCATCCGCGAGGTCGGCAAGGCGCTCGGCCTGTCGCCCGACACGGTAGGCGTGATGGCCGACACGGTGTGGGGCATGGGCTCGGGCGGCGTCGATGTCGATCACGTGCGCGAGGCCGGCCTCGATCCCACGGATCCCCGCCTGACATTGGCCCTCGAATTGTCGGCGACCCTATGCGGCTTTCCACGTCATCTTTCGCAGCATGTCGGCGGCTTCGTCCTGACCGAGGGTCGGCTCGACGAGCTGGTGCCGATCCAGAACGCTGCCATGGAGGACCGCACCGTCGTCGAATGGGACAAGGACGATCTGGATGTCCTGAAGATCTACAAGGTCGACGTGCTGGGACTCGGCATGCTGACCTGCCTGCAAAAGAGCTTCGACCTGATCAAGAAGCATTATGGCGAGGAGCGCACCATCGGCATGGATCCCAAGGATCCCGCCGTCTTCGACATGTTGTGCAAGGCCGATTCCGTCGGCGTGTTCCAGGTCGAAAGCCGGGCGCAGATGTCGATGCTGCCGCGGCTGAAACCCCGTACCTACTACGACCTCGTCGTTGAAGTGGCGATCGTGCGGCCTGGTCCCATCCAGGGCGGCATGGTCCATCCCTATCTCAAGAACCGCGCCAATCCCGAACTGGTCACCTATCCCAAGCCGGAGCTCGAGAATGTCCTGAAGAGGACCTTGGGCGTGCCGCTGTTCCAGGAACAGGCGATGCAGATCGCCATCGATGCCGCGGGCTTCAAGCCGGAGAAGGCCGACAAGCTGCGTCGCGCCATGGCGACGTTCCGTCGGGCCGGCACCATCCACAAGCTCAAGGACGATTTCATCGAGGGCATGGTTGGCAACGACTACGAGCGCGACTTCGCCGAGCGCTGCTTCAAGCAGATCGAGGGCTTCGGCGAGTACGGTTTCCCCGAGAGCCATGCCGCGAGCTTCGCCATCCTGGTCTACGATTCTTCATGGGTGAAGTGGTACTACCCGGAGGTCTTCGCCGCCGCCCTGCTCAACTCCCAGCCGATGGGCTTCTATGCACCGGCCCAGCTCGTGCGCGACGCACGCGAGCACAAGGTCGAAGTGCGGCCACCCGATGTGAACGCCAGCGACTGGGATTGCACCTTGGAGCCCGGTCGCAACAACCGATGCGCCCTGCGTCTCGGCCTGCGCCAGGTCACGGGCCTCACCGAAGAGGATGTCAAACTCATGGTCAAGCGCCGCACCGAGCCCTATCTCGATCCGGCAGACCTGTGGCGGCGCTCGGGCCTCAGCAAGCGCCAGATCGTAGCTCTGGCCCGCGCCGACACCTTCGCCTCGCTGGGGTTGTCGCGCCGCGACGTGCTGTGGGCGGTGCGCGGCTTCTCCGATGCGCCTCTGCCGCTGCTCGACGATCCGGCCAAAGTGCGGGACCTCGAACCAGCCGTCACCCTGCCCTCGCTCACCTTGGGCGAGCAGGTGGTGGACGACTACGCCGCCATCTCGATGTCCCTGCGCTCCCACCCGCTGGCGCTGCTGCGGTCGCGGTTTTCCGACCGCGGCGTGGCGCCGACTGAAGTACTGAAAAACGCCAAGAACGACGATTTCTTCACATTGGCCGGCCTGGTGCTGGTCCGTCAGCGCCCGGGCACTGCCTCGGGCGTAGTGTTCGTCACCATCGAGGACGAATGCGGCATCGCCAACCTCGTGGTCTGGCCCAGGGTCTTCGACGCGCATCGCCGCATTGTCATGGGCTCGCGCCTGCTCGGCGTACGTGGCCGCGTGCAGCGCGAGGGGCTGGTGATTCATCTCGTCGCCGAACAGCTGTGGGACTGGTCGGCCGAGCTCGATTCCATCGCCGATATCGACGACTTCCACCTGGCCCGCGGCCGCGGCGACGAAGTCCGCACCGATCCAGGCGACCGTCGCGTGACCGTGCCCGAGGCCAACGCCACTCGGCATCGCGTGCGCAGAGGCCCGCCGGCCAAACCCGCCTACGACCGCAGCCGCATCGTGCTCGATCGACCCAAGATCAAGATCGCCTCACGTGATTTCCATTGATGGGCGTTGAACAGCCCTTCTGTCATCTCGCGCGGGGTACCCCCGCGCTGGAGCGCAGCGAAGGATCTCATACCCATGGCAAGCGGCGATGAGATCCTTCGCTGCGCTCAGGATGACAAAGACCCGTCACAGCCGCGTTGCCTCGTCGATCAACTCCTGGGCGGCGATGTCCAGCAGCTCGTCCTCGGCGGTGCCGTCGAGCACGCGTTCCTTGCCGATCTCCAGCAGCACCGGCACGGCGAGCGGCGAGATGCGGTCGAGCCGACGGTACTCGATGCGGCCCCTGGCGCGCCTCAGCAGATCGCCGAGGCGCTTGAGGTCGGCGAGCTGCCAGGCGGCGTCCTGGCGGGTGGCGCGCAGCAGGATGTGGTCGGGCTCGTGCTTGCGCAGCGCGTCGTAGATCAGGTCGGAGCTGAAGGTGACCTGGCGGCGCGACTTCTCCTCGCCGGGGAAGCGCCGCTCGATCAGGCCGGCGATCACCGCGACATTGCGGAACGAGCGGCGCAGCATGGTCGATTCGTCCATCCACGCCTCGAGGTCGTCGCCCAGCATGTCCTCGTCGAACAGCTGGTCGAGCTCAGCCTTGGTCGGCGGCCGCAGGCCCCACAGGCCCAGCACATAGTCGGTGGCGACGAAGCCCAGCGGCTTCAGCCCCATCCGCTCCATGCGGCGCGTCAGCAGCATGCCCAAGGTCTGATGGGCGTTCCGGCCCTCGAAGCAGTAGGCAACGATGAACTGCTTGCTGCCGCGCGGGAAACCCTCGATCAGGAGCTTGTCGCTGCTGGGCAAGGTCGAGCGGATGCGCTGGATGCGCAGCCATTCGCGGACCTCGGCCGGCAACTTCGGGTGCCGCGACGGATCCTGCAGGATGCCGCGCACCCGGTCAGCCAGGAAGGTCGAGAGCGGCAGGCGGCCGCCGCCATAGGCCGGGACCTTGGGATCGCCGCCGGTCGCCGGCGAGCACTGCGCTATAAGTTCCTTGACGCCCTCGAAACGCAGCAGCCGGCCGGCGAAGACGAAAGTATCGCCCGCCACCAGCCCCTGGATGAAGGACTCCTCGACCTCGCCCAGGATCGGCCCGCGCCGCATCTTCACCTTGATCAGCGGCAGCTCGACGATGGTGCCGACATTCATGCGAAACTGCCGCGCCACCATCGGCGAGGCCAGCATCCAGCGCCCGTCGGGCAGCTTCTTCAGCCGGTGCCAGCGCTCATAGGCCGCCAGCGCATAGCCGCCGGTCGCCACGAAGTCGAACGTGTCGTCGAAATCCTGGCGCGGCAGATCGCGATAGGGCTGGGCGCTCCGCACCTCGGCAAAGAAGGCCTCGCGGTCGATCGGCTGAGCGCAGGCGGTGCCGACGATGTGCTGCGCCAGCACGTCGAGGCAGGGCGGCCGCGGCGGGTCGCCGTCGAGCTCGCGCGCCTCGATGGCCTCCAGCGCCGCCAGGGACTCCAGCACCTCGAAGCGGTTGGCCGGCGCGATCATGGCGCGGCTCGGCTCATCCAGCCGGTGGTTGGCGCGGCCGATGCGCTGCATCAGCCGGCTCACGCCCTTGGGCGCGCCCATCTGGATCACCAGGTCGACGTCGCCCCAGTCGATGCCGAGATCGAGCGAAGAGGTCGCGACCACGGCACGCAGCTTCCCTGCCGCCATGGCGGCCTCGACCTTGCGCCGCTGCTCGACCGCCAGCGAGCCGTGGTGCAGGCCGATCGGCAGATTGTCCTCGTTGATGCGCCACAGCCGGTCGAACACCAACTCGGCCTGCGCGCGGGTGTTCACGAACACGATCGAGGTCTTGTGCTGGCGGATGATGTTGTAGACCTCGGGCACCGCGTGGTGGCCCATGTGGCCGCCCCACGGCAGGCGCTCGTGGGCATCGATGATCGTCACCATCGGCTGCGCGCCGGGCTCGCCGCGCACGACCTCGACCTCGTCCTTGACGGCGAGGAAGTCCGCCAGCGCCGGCGGGTCGGCGACCGTGGCCGACAGGCCGACGAAGCGCACATGAGGTGCGAGAGATGCCACGCGCGCCAGGCAAAGCGCCAGGTGGTGGCCACGCTTGCTGGTGGCGAAGGAATGCAGCTCGTCCACGATCAGGCATTTCAGGCTGGCGAAGAACTGCGCAGCGTCGGGATAGCTGAGCAGCAACGCCAGCGATTCCGGCGTGGTCATCAGCAGATCCGGCGGCCGCTCGCGCTGGCGCAGGCGGCGACTTTGCGGCGTGTCGCCGGTGCGGCTTTCGGCCCGCACCGGCAGCGCCATCTCGGCGATCGGGATCTCGAGATTGCGGCGGATGTCGGTGGCCAGAGCCTTGAGCGGCGAGATGTAGAGCGTGTGCAGCTCGCCCTTGCCTTTCTTGTGGGCGAGGTCCTCGCCTTTTTGGCGACGCGCCGTGAGCTCGATCAGGGACGGCAGGAAGCCCGCCAGGGTCTTGCCGCCGCCGGTCGGCGCGATCAGCAGCGCGCTCTTGCCCTGCTGGGCCAGCTCGATCAGGGCGAGCTGGTGCGGCCGCGGCGTCCATCCGCGGCTTTCGAACCAGCGTGAAAACAGGTCGGGAAGCCCCATATCTGCCAGGTAGGATGCAGCAGGTTCAATGGCCGTCGACACCCTAAATCCCCGCTCCTGGCTCTATCCGACGCCGCGCGGCCTCTATTGCAAGCCCGGCGATTTCTATGTGGATCCGGCCGTCGCCGTGCCGCGGGCCGTGATCACGCACGGCCATGGCGACCATGCGCGTCCCGGCCATCGTGCGGCACTGGCCACGCTCGAAACGCTGGCCATCATGCGCACCCGCTTCGAGGATATGCCCGGCACCGACCAGCAGCCGCTGAAATATGGCGAAAGCGCACGCGTCGGCGACGTCGATGTGAGTTTCGCCCCGGCCGGCCACATCCTGGGCTCGGCGCAGGCCGTGCTGGCATACAAGGGCCAGCGCATCGTGGTGTCCGGCGATTTCAAGCGCCGGCCCGATGCGACCTGCCCACCCTTCGAGCCGGTGCCCTGCGACGTCTTCGTCACCGAGGCGACGTTCGCCTTGCCGGTGTTCCATCATCCCTCCGATGCCGGCGAGATCGGCAAACTGTTGCGCTCGGTCGCCACCTTTCCTGAACGCACTCATCTGGTGGGCGTCTACGCGCTCGGCAAGTGCCAGCGTGTGATCAAGCTGCTGCGCGCCGCCGGCTGGGACAAGCGCATCTGGCTGCACGGCGCACTGCTGTCATTGTGCAAGCTCTACCAGGACCAGGGCATCGACCTGGGCGACATCGCTCATGTCTCGGATGCGATCCTAGAACCCTTCAAGGGCGCCATCGTGCTGTGCCCGCCCTCGGCCATCGCCGACCGCTGGTCACGGCGCTTCGCCGATCCGCTGCCGGCGGTCTGCTCGGGCTGGATGCGGGTCCGCGCCCGCGCCCGGCAAAGCGACGCCGAGCTGCCGCTGGTCATCTCCGACCACGCCGACTGGCCCGAGCTCACGCAGACCCTCAAGGACGTCGGCGCGCCCAAGGTCTGGGTGACGCATGGCCGCGAAGAGGCCCTGGTGCACTACGCGCGCTCGCTCGGCATCGACGCCGAGGCGCTGCATCTCGCCGGCCGCGAGGAAGAGGGCGCCTAGGTGCAGGCCTTCGCTGCCCTTCTCGACGCCCTTTCCTTCCAGCCGGCGCGCAACGCCAAGCTCCGGCTGATCGAGACCTATCTGCGCGAGACGCCCGACCCGGACCGTGGCTGGGCGCTGGCGGCGCTGACCGGCGGGCTCGATTTTCCGGCCGCCAAACCGGCGCTGCTGCGCGGCTTCGGCGAGGAGAAGATCGGCATCGAGCTCTTCCATCTCTCCTACGACTATGTCGGCGATCTGGCCGAAACCCTGGCGCTGATCTGGGAAACCGACCCCGCGGCGGGGCCGCCCCCCTCGCTCGGCGAAGTCGTCGAAACCCTACAGCGCGCCACCAAAATGCAGACGCCCGCCATCCTGAAGCGCTGGCTGGACGCCCTCGATTCGACGGGACGCTGGGCCCTTCTGAAGCTCTTGACCGGCGCGCTGCGGGTCGGCGTGTCGGCACGGCTCGCCAAGCAGGCCGTCGCCAATATCGGCGGCCAGCCGGTCGATACCGTGGAGGAGGTATGGCACGGCCTTTCCGCGCCTTACCGGCCGCTGTTCGACTGGCTGCTGGCGGGAGCACCGCGGCCCAGCAGCAATGCCGGCGGCGCTTTCCTGCCGCCGATGCTGGCCAATCCCATCGATCGTGCCGAACTCGACAGCCTCGACCCCGCACACTTCCGGGCCGAATGGAAATGGGACGGCATCCGCGTGCAGGTCGCCTCGTCGGGCGGCGTGAAGCGCCTCTATAGCCGCGCCGGCGAGGACGTGTCGGCGGCCTTTCCCGACATCATCGAAGCCATCGACTTCGACGGTGTGTTCGACGGCGAGCTTTTGGTGCGCCGCGAGGAGACGGTGGCGCCGTTCAACGACCTGCAGCAGCGGCTCAACCGCAAGACCGTGACGCCCAAGATGCTGAAGGACCATCCCGCCCATGTGCGCCTCTACGACGCGCTGTGGCTCGAGGGCGAGGATCTGCGCGCGCTTTCCTTCGACGAGCGTCGCGCCCGGCTGGAAGCCTGGATGGCCAAAAAGCCGCGCCAGCGCTTCGACCTTTCGCCCCTGGTGACGTTCCGCGACTGGCCTCATCTCGCCGAGCTGCGCGAGGCGATGACGAGCGACGGCATCGAGGGCCTGATGCTGAAGCGCGGCGACAGCGCCTATCTCGCCGGCCGGCCCAAGGGGCCGTGGTTCAAGTGGAAGCGCGATCCCATGCTGGCCGACTGCGTGATGATGTATGCCCAGCGCGGGCACGGCAAACGCAGCTCGTTCTATTCCGACTTCACCTTCGGCTGCTGGCGCGAAGCGGACGGCAAGCGCGAGCTGGCGCCGGTCGGCAAGGCGTATTTCGGCTTCACCGACGAGGAGCTGCGCTGGCTCGACAAATGGGTGCGCGACCACACCACCAACCGCTTCGGCCCGGTGCGCGAGGTCTCGCCCGACCTGGTGCTGGAGATCGCCTTCGACGGCATCGCCCGCTCGACCCGCCACAAGTCGGGGCTCGCCATGCGCTTTCCGCGCATAAATCGCATAAGGACTGACAAACCGGCGGCCGAGGCCGACACTATCGACAACCTGCTGCGCCTCGTGGCAGGATCAACCCATGGTTGAGGCATTTCCCGGGCTCCTGCCGCCGCAAACCCACACCCTGCCTATCCAGGATCGCATCGAACGCGGCCGCGCCCTGCGCGAGCGCGCGGCGCGGCGGCATCACGGCGTGTGGAAGCCGCCGGCCGACCGGCGCGATCCCGTCGAAATCCTGATCGAACAGGGCGAATCGCGCCTGCCCAACCTGCTGCCCATCCGCTACGCGCGCATGAAGCCCACGCCCTTCACCTTCCTGCGCGGCGCCGCCGCCGTGATGGCCGCCGATCTTGCCGCGACGCCGGCCAGCGGCCTCACGGTGCAGGCCGGCGGCGACTGCCATTGTCTCAACTTCGGCGGCTTCGCCACGCCCGAGCGCCGGCTTGCCTTCGACATCAACGATTTCGACGAGACGGCAGTGGCGCCCTGGGAATGGGACCTGAAACGCCTGGCCACGAGCTTCGTCGTGGCCACGCTCGATGTCCTGCCCAGGGACGCGCGCACTGAACTCGCTCAGATCGTGGCCCGGAGCTACCGCGCCACCATGGCCGAAATCGCCGGCATGCCGGTGCTCGACGCCTGGTATCTCGCTTTGAACCTCGACGACTTGAACACAGCGGAGGCGACAGGCATCGACCCGCGCGTGGTGCGCAAGGCCGGCACCGCGCGCGCCCATCCGGTCGAGATCGCGGCGATCAGCCATCGCAAAGGCCCTGCGCCGCACATCGAGGACAATCCCGAGGGCACCGTCTTCCACCCTGCGGCCGCCGATGCCGCAGCCTTCCGCGCCGCCGTGGACGCGGCGCTGGTGGACTACGCCGAATCGCTTAGCCCCGTGCGCCGCACGCTCCTGCAGCGCTATCGCCTGGCCGATGCGGCCTACAAGGTGGTGGGCGTCGGCGCGGTCGGCACGCTGTGCGGCGTCCTGCTGATGGTCTCGGGCGACGGCGAGACGCTTTACCTGCAATTCAAGGAGGCCACCCGCTCGGTGCTCGAGGCCTATGCCGGCGCCAGTCCCTACGCCCATCATGGCGAACGCGTGGTGCGCGGCCAGCGCCTGTTG